>Ga0182015_10001574_pt1 | contig 29683 bp, 31 predicted proteins | sample 712P3MmetaG_FD_120478 | JGI IMG/M metagenome (GOLD analysis project Ga0182015, IMG submission 120478) | Permafrost microbial communities from Stordalen Mire, Sweden - 712P3M metaG | ecosystem: Environmental > Terrestrial > Soil > Wetlands > Permafrost | place: Sweden: Stordalen | collected... | reverse complement strand
CAGGGGTACCTGTACGCGCGACCGATGCCCGCCGAAGACTTCTCGGTGTTCATCGGGCGCTCCGCGGCGGCACCAGACTAAGTACGCATAGACGACTCGCTGCGGAGTCAACGCGGGCGTTGCGCGCCGGTGATCGGTCCGGCACCGTAATGCCGGCGCACGCCGTCTCCGCCGGAAAGGCGCTCCCTCTCGACGCTTCCGGATAGCGACGTGCTCGAACTCTTTCCACGAGAGACGCTCCCCGGGCTCACGCGGCGAACGATCCGCAATCGTTCCGCCTTGCTGCGCGAGTTGCACACGGTGCGCGAGCGCGGCTTCGCGGTCAACGAAGCGGAAAGCGAGGCCGGACTGGTCGCGTTGAGCTGCGTCGTCTACAGCCGTAAGCGCGAGCCACGTGGCGCCATTACGATCTCCGGGCCCGAGGCGCGCATGCGCAAGGCCGATCGCATGCGCATGGTTGCCGCAATGCGCGCAGCGTGCGAAGCCACGGTTGCAATGATCCGGTAGCAACCAAGGGGAGTCGGAATCACCGTCGACGCGATTCTGTGTCAAATCCAACAGACGCGATTGAACAACTCGGATAGACTGCTTTTCTTGAGTATGTTTTGCTACGTAATCGTCGCGTGATGCTCGTATTTAACCCGAGACCTACTCGGGAGAACGTCTTATGATCGACCCCCTCGTTGCGGATGACCCGCTGGAGCCGACGAGCACGAGCGCGGCCATCAATGGTGTACGAATTAGCTCGCGCATCATCCCGGCCGGCGGTGCCCTGCGCGGCGGCGACTGGTGCGAGGCGTTCGCCGTCTCCGAAGATGTTGTTGCTCTTTCAATAGGCGACGTTTGCGGGCACGGTATCGAGAAATTCGCTGCCATGTTCGCCATCCGCGGGGCGATCCGCGATGCCGCACTCGACGGCCTCGATCCTGCGCAGACACTCGCCCAGGTCAACCAGTTGCTTTACCGACGTGACCCGGGAGAGATCGCGACCGCGATTCTCGCTCTGCTCGATACGCGTCAACGCTCCATGATCTACGCGAATGCCGGGCATCCCCCGCCGCTCGTAGCAGGGCCTCACGGAACGCTGTTGCTCGAGTATCCCGAGCCTGATCTGCCGCTTGGAATCGTCCCGGATTTCATGCCGGCCATTCACGCGCTCAGCCTGCCAGCGGCGACGTTGTTGGTGTTCTACACCGACGGCGTGAGCGAAAGCGAACGCGACTCGGTCCAAGGAACATCCCGATTACTCGCCGCGGCAACATTTGCGCGTGACTTTCCGAACTTGCCGACTGCAGAAACGATCGAAGCATTGACTCTATCTACGGCATCACATTTCGACGATGCGGCCATCTTGACAGCGAGGATGCCTCTCTTGCCGATCACTCGCAATCGCCACGCGACGGCTAACGTCTTGCACGTGACCCGGCTCTAGCCGAGAAGATTCAGCGCGACGACGAGCGTTCACGATACGTTTCCAATGGATCCGCTAGACGTGCGCGCGTGGGGTGGACGACATGGTCGCGTGCGTTTCGTGAGCGATACTTCGCTGTAGGGAATGCGGCAGACTGCCCGCGCTTGGCTCCGCTATATTTGCGAGACAGGTACCGACACGGGATGAACTGATTGGAGCCAGGACCGGCCAATGGAAAAGCTCTGGGAGCCCGTCGAAGCCGTTGGAAGTCCGGCGCAGCTCTCAATGCGCCCGACCCGAGCACGTTCTACAGCGGCGGCGACCGCGGCTACACGGACTATCCGGCACTGGAGTCCGCGACGGCCGGCAGATCCTAGGGCGGAGGGACCGACCTTAGGACGAGCGGCCCGGCGCTTGTTGGTGATGAAGCCGATGCAAATATCAAGCGCATAGTATCGTCCCATCGTCAGCGCCACTTTCGTTAGGAAAAACAAATGATGAATCGCCGAACGTTCACGTCAACAGTCGCAGCCGGGACCGCAGCCGCGCTGACGCGCGCGAAACGCAGCGCGTTCTCAACCGACAAGATGGAACTACCGTGCTCGTAGGGCACTCGTTTTCCGGCATGATCGTTACGGAAGCCGGAATTGATCCGAAAATTTCTGCGCTCGTCTATGTCGCGGCGCGCGCTCCCGATGCTGGTGAAGATTACACGGCCCTGGCCAAAACGTACCCGACGCCGCCGGCCTCAGCCGGCATTGTGTTCGACGGCGATGAGGGGAGATTGAGTGAGGCCGCATTCTTGCGAGACTTCGGCGGAGATCTGCCAACGGCAAGAGCGCGAGCACTCTATGCGGTACAGCAACCGTTTCACAAGGCGCTTCTTACCGGCAAGACGCGACACGCGGCCTGGCGTTCGAAGCCGAGTTTCTATGCGGTCTCAACGGAGGACCGGACGATCGATCCCGATCTCGAGCGTTTTATGGCCAAACGCATGGGCGCGACGACGATCGAGTTGAAGTCGAGTCATCTGTCGCTCATCTCGCATCCGCGCGAGATTTCGAATCTCATTCTACGGGCGGCCGGCCATGCATAAGCTTCGCTCTCCGGCCTTCACGCGGCCGGACCGGGGAGCCCGGTTTCCCCCACCGGCCCACGGTGCACGATCGGCGTATCTTGCCGATGGCTTGACGCCCATTGAGCGATCTCATCCTTGCGCGCGAACCACACGCCCGGCATCTTGCTGAGACGATCGAATATGCGGTCGTACATGTTAATTGTCGCCGGCCTTGTCCCGAGTCGATCGTGCAGGCTGACGATCATCATGCGACGCCGACCCTCGGCTTCCGCATACAGCTGGTCGAATTCCGATGTGATCAGCAGCTCGAACTGCGCAAGGTTATAGATCTGCAAAAGATTGTGCAAGTCGTTCAGGTGCGCAGTATAAGGGACGGCGACGATTTCGCCGACCCGCAACGGGATGATGAACGGTTCGTCGCGGCTGAGGTCGTCGATAAAATACGTGAAGCCGAGCTCTTGCAGTATCTCCAACGTGTTCGCCGAGTTGCGCATGCTGTGGGCGTTCCAACCGACGGTACGCATGCCGGTGACGCGTTCGACCATCGCTGCGCCGTCCGCGATGAACTTCTTCTCATCGTCGCGTGCCATGTTGTACGACGGGGCCCAACGCAGCCCGTGGGCCGCCGCCTCATGTCCGCGTTTCACGATCTCACGCGCCACGTCCGGATACCGCTCGGCCGACATGCCCGTCATGAAGCAACTGGCCTTGACTCCGTGACGATCGAACATGTCCAGTGCGCGCGGAATTCCCTCGTTTGCAGCATAGTCGAACCAGCTGTTCGTCGGTAGATCGGGAAGGTCGCCCGCTTGCGGTACCGGGAACGGCCCGAGCTCATGCCGCATGTCTTGCGATCCCGCCTCGAACATCAAGGAGGTGCTGACCGCGATGCGCGCGCCGTTCGGCCATACTTCTGGTTGAGACATCTGCAGATTATGGGCCCGTTACTTGCGGCCGTCTGTTGGCATCCACGCAGACAACGCCAATGCAACCAGATACGATCGTGGGACACGATCCTAACCGCTTCAATAGGTTATGAAGAGCCCGTCGTCGATGCGACCGACGCCGCCGGTTTCTCCGGATACGACGTCCTCCACTAGGAGTCTTCATGGTTCAACTTCAACAGAAATACATCGATGTGCTCGGCTCGCGAATGGCGTACGTCGAAGCCGGGGAAGGTCCGGTCGTGCTCTTTCAGCACGGCAACCCGACGTCGTCGTACCTCTGGCGCAACGTCATCCCGCACGTCGCGCCCCACGCGCGTTGTATCGCCGCAGACCTCATTGGCATGGGGCGTTCCGCAAAGCCGAAGATCGCGTACCGGGTAGAAGATCAAGCGCGGTACTTCGAGGCTCTCGTCGAGGCGCTTGACTTGGACGACGTCGTCTTGGTGCTCCACGACTGGGGTTCCGCGCTTGGTCTCGATTGGGCGCGACGACACGAAGAACGCGTGCGTGGACTCGCATTGATGGAGTTCATGTTGCCGATACCTACCTGGCTCGACGTGACTCCCGCGGGCGCCGAAGCGTTCCGCGCCTTCCGGTCGGATCTCGGCCGAAAGTTGCTTGTGGACGAGAACCGCTTCATCGAGCAGGTTCTCCCCGCCGGCGTCATGCGAAAGCTGACCGACGACGAGATGACTGCCTATCGCGAGCCGTTCCTCGACCCCGCCTCGCGCGAACCCGTCTACCGGTTTCCTAACGAACTTCCGATCGCCGGCGCTCCCATCGACGTTTGGGCGATGGCCGAAGCCTATCAGGCCTGGCTGCTCGAGACCGAGATTCCCAAACTCTTCTTCTGGGCTGATCCCGGGTCGCTCATCCCTCCGAAACGCGCCGCCTGGCTTCAGGCGCGCCTTCGCTCCTGCACGACCGTACCGCTCGGTCCGGGTCGACATTTCGTCCAGGAGGACCATGCCGACCACATCGGCGCGGCGATCGCCGACTGGCTGCCCACGCTTCCATCGGTCTGATCGTCGACATGTCGCCGAGCGTGCTCGCACTAACCGCAGCGTTTAGATTTGCGCCAGCGTCGTATCGAGCCAGTCGAAAACACGGAGCGAACGCAGTCCGGGCGCCGCTGGTTCACAGTGGTGATTCGCACCCTCGGCCGCGGTGAAGCGGACAATCGCTTTTTTCGTGCCGGGCAGTTTCTCAAAAAGTTCCCGTGGCTGACCGGGAAAAAACTGCTCGTTGTCCGGATCGGTGATGAGCAGCGGCGCGGTGATGCGATCGACGAGACCCGCGAGCGTGTACTGTTTCACTGCAGTAAACACGTCGAACGGGGAATCGAGGCCGAACGGCCGCGAGCGGAACGCATAATCGGCCTGCGATTTGGGATGAGCCGACATATTACCGATAAATGCGTGATCGAACGCCGCTTTATTTCCAGCATCGAGCAAGCGGATGAGCGGCGGCGGAAGACCGGCATACCACGTAGCGCTGACATCATATACGCCTGGATCTGCGATGCCTGCGGCAATCCGATGTTCAAACGCCATCGCGCGTGGCGCCCAATACCCACCTTGACTGATTCCTTGCAGCACCATGCGCTTCGAGTCGACATCCGGCCGGCGCAACGCGAAGTCAACGACGGGTGTGACCACACGTTCGAAATCTGGCCGGAAATGCAAGTGCTGGAGCCATAGCGCCGCGCCCTGTCCGGGACCGTCAAAGATAAGGACGTTGTATCCGCGGTCAATCGCTGAAGCGCCGCCTTGGACCCACATGTCGAGCACACTTGCGTCGCTGCCGTTGGCGATGATGAACAGCGGTCGCGGCTGCGGGCTGCCATCTGGTTTGATGAAGTATCCGGGCAACGTCGTGCCTTCATACGGAATGTTGACATGCTCGACCGGACGATCGAAGAGGGCAAAGGCTGCATCGAGCGCCGTGCGGCTGCGCTGCCACGTCGGCACCATCTTGTCAGGCGCACCCATCCCGTCGCAAAAATAGGTCGATGCGAAGATATAGTTGGACGCTTGTAAATAATAGCTGCGAGCGGAAATGCGGTGACCGGCTTTGAGTGCTGAATCCGCCGCCGAATACGCGCGCTCGCCGTAAGCGTTCAACGCCGCGTACGCGCTCCCTGAATCACCATCCACTACTTCGTTAATCATCGCGAGCGCCGTGCCGACGTCGCCCACGCCGTAATACACCCCGCCAAGGACGATCAAAAAGATAAAATTCATTGGAGCGTCAGTGAAGAACGCATCCCCCGCACGAGCACTCGTGGGCGTTCCGGCCGCAAGAGCGGACGGCGGGGATTGCGCGATAGCGGGGGCAATGCCGGCCGTCGAGCCAAGCGCCGCGGTTGCGCCGATAAACGCGAAACGGTTCATAAAAAACCGGCTCGCAGAGCTGAGCTGCCGTGCGCCTGCTGCTACTCTTCTGGTTGAGACCGTCATCTGCGGATTATGGGGCCGTCACTCGCGCCTGTCTGTGGGCATCCACGCAGACAACGCCATTTCGACCAGGTACGTTCTGATTGCGTACTATGCCGTGCTGCCAGGATGGCCGCGACGCCGAGCATTGCTGCGTTCGCCTGTCTTTGCTACCCAAAGGGAAGTTTGACGATGTCGAAACTCGCAACGACTGACAATGAGGGCTACGTCAGCGAAGTCCGGCATCCGCTCACGCGTAAGGACGTGGCGGCAGTCGCCGCCATACGCGTTCAAGTCGCCCCATCGAAAGGAAAAATGAGCGGGCCCGAAGCGCGGGCTCCGTTCAACGAGGTGATGGAGCACGTTCCGGACGCCTTAGGCGTGAAGTACACGCAAGGCGTGGTCGGTGGCATCCCCGGCATGTGGTGCCGTCCGCCGAGCGTGCGCCCGGACGCGGTGATCCTCTACCTGCACGGCGGTGCGTATGTGTTGGGTTCCGCGTACGCCTATCGACATTTTGCGGGACAGATCGCTGAACGCACCGGCGTCGCAGCGTTCGTCGCCGACTACCGGCTTGCGCCGGAACACGCCTTTCCGGCGGCGATCGATGATGCGCGCGCGAGCTACGCCGGTCTCGTTCGGCACGGCGCTCGCGTCATCGCGATCGCTGGAGATTCGGCCGGCGGGGGACTCGCCTTGTCCTTGCTCGCAATTGAGCAAGCCGCCGCGCAGAACGGCGGAGGCGTCGCTCCGTCTGCTGCGGTGGTGATGTCACCGTGGACCGATCTCGCGTTGACAGGGGCAAGCCTCGAGGATCGCGCTGAAGACGATCCGCTCGTCACCAAAGACATGCTTTCGATAGCTGCATCAAGCTATCTCGTCGGCCACGATCCGTACGATCCGTTGGCGTCGCCGCTTTACTCCGATCTAAGCGGCCTGCCGCCGGTGCAGATTCACGTGGGAACGAGTGAAGTTTTGCTCGACGATGCCCGTCGTTACGCGGATCGGTTCAAGGAAGCCGGAGGCGACGCGGTCGCGCACACCTGGGAGGGCATGATGCACGTGTTCCCGGCAAGCATTGGGGCACTCGAAGCTTCCGATGCCGCAATGGACTTGGTCGCCATGTTTCTCAAAGACAAGACGAGAGACACGAGATGACCGACGTATACACAGTCCCTTCGATCCCGGGATTTACGAGTGAAAGCGCGACGGTCGGCGGCGTGCGCCTCCACTATTGGATTGGTGGCGACCCTGATGGTGCGCCGGCGCTGTTGTGGCACGGCTTCCTCAGCACCAGCTACGCCTGGCGGCACGTTGCGCCGAAACTCGCCGAAGCGGGTTTGCGCGTCCTCGTTCCCGACATGCGCGGCTTCGGTGATTCGGACAAGCCGCAAGGCACGGACGGGTACGACAATCGTGCGCTGGCCGAGGAGTTCCGCGCCCTCGTCGCCGCCATTCACTTCGGAGACGGGCGGCCGCTCACGCTCGTCGCACACGATATGGGCGCTCCGCCGGCGCTGATCTGGGCCGCCGACCATCCTGCTGAGATCGCGACGCTTTTCTACATTGACGAACCGGTTATGCTCTTCGAGACGCTGACGAAGATCATCACCTACTCACCCGCCGCGGCAAAGACCGGCGCATTGTGGTGGTGGTTACTTCCGCTTGCGCCCGGCGCCGTCGAGGCACTCATTGTGGGCAACGAACGCGCATTTCTGAAATGGTTCTACGACGGTGACCATGTGGTCAACCACGCGGCCTTCTCGTCGCCGGTCGTTGACGAATACGTTCGAACATTTTCCGGCAAACAAAATGTTCTCGCGGCAATGGGCGTTTATCGAGCGGGATTCACGAGCATCGCACAAACGACGCCGCTTTTGGAGAACAAAGTCCGCGTACCAGTCGTGGCCATTGGAGGAGCGGCGGGCCTTGGCGCTAGCGTCGGCGCCATGGTATCACTCGTCGCTGAGAACGTGCAACAGGTCTTGATTCCCGCCTCGGGTCACTTTGTGCCCGAGGAACGTCCCGAGGAACTCGTGCGCCATGTGCTCGCCGCGATCCCCGCGCGCGCGTCCGCCTAAGGTGCGCTCCTTCGCTTCAGTCGAGTGCTGCTTGTGCAAGTACGCGTCTCTGTAGCCTGGCACGCAGACACGAACGGCTCGGTGCACCTACCATTACACATATGCAAGCAACACTTCAGTCAATTGGTAAACCGTGGTTCACGCCATCGACGGCAGCGGTCGTGCTCATCGACCATCAGGTCGGAACGGCGTCAATGATCAAGTCGCAAGATTCCCAGGTGTCTCTGCAAAACGCAGCCCTGCTTGCGAAAACGGCCCTCCTTCTCGGGATGCCTCTCGTCCTCACGAGCAGCATGGAAGACCAGTTCCAGGGATTGATTTCGCCGCTGATACAGGAAGCCGCTCCAGAAGCATACGCTAAGCGCGTGAAGCGTCGGGGAATCGTCGACGCTTGGGCCGACCCGAATTTCAAGGCGGCGGTCGTGGCGACGAACCGCACAAAGCTCATCATGGCCGGCGTCACGACGGACATCTGCCTCATCTTTCCGAGCATCGATGCCGTGAACGATGGCTTCGAGGTCAAGGCGGTCATGGATGCCTCCGGCTCTCCCTTCGAGGTTTCCGAAAGCATGGCGCGACTGCAAATGCAGGAGGCCGGTGTCGTTCTTGCAGCGACGCAAACTATCATCTCCGAACTGGTCCAGGATTGCTCCAGCCCGCATGGTCCTGAACTCCAAAAGCTGATGATGGCCCTGTTGCCGCACTAGCTAAGAATCGAGAATCACCATGAATTCCAGAGGGCGCAGCGGCACCATAGCCCTTTCCTCCGTGTTCTGCACGGGTCAACTCGCCGGCATGATGCTTGCGATCGCTATCGCACAAGCGGCCGCGCAACATCTTCCCGAGGAAAGTTGGACGCTGCGTCAACAAGCCGACGACAGCGTGTTCAGCAAACTCATGCCGGTAATATTTCTGCTAAACATATTGACGCTAGGCGCATCGATTTCTGCGTCTCGCAAGAGATCACGACTATACTTCGGAGCTGCGGCAGCATTCTTGGTCGGCTCCATCGTCGATACAATCGTTCTTAACGTGCCGATAAACGTCAAAATCTCCACTTGGAAGGCCGGTTCTGCTCCTGCCGACTGGACGGCCGAGCGAGACAAATGGCTAGAAGCGCACTGGATCCGAACGGTCACCGGCACAGCGTCGTTTTTGTGCGCTGGTCTCGGTTGCATTGCAAGCTAACATTCTAACGCAAAACTGCTCTCGTGCTGAAATCACTCGCTCTCATCTCTACAAACTCTTGATTGGAGATCCACGATGACCACCAATGGCGCGACCAAGCCGGCAAGCACTCTTCCCCCGGACGATCTGAGTCGCAAGCTCACGCTCGTCGGCCCGAACGAAGACGCGAAACTGAAGCACGTCGCTTTGGCCGGAGATATCTATACGATGCTGCTCACCGGAGAAGACACCGCGAACAAGTTCTGTCTCATCGATATGCAGATTCCGCCGGGCAGCGGACCAGCGCCGCATCGCCATGATTTCGAAGAGACGTTCAACGTACTCGAAGGCGAAGTCGTCGTGACCTTCCGCGGTTCGAAAGTCACCGTGAAGGCCGGCGAGACGGCGAACGTCCCGGCAAATGCCCCGCACTTCATTCACAACGAGTCGGATAAGATGGCCCATGTTATGTGCACGTGTGCGCCGGCCGGCCAGGACGCCTTTTTTCTCGCGGTCGGGACGCCCGTTCCGACTCGGGACGCGAAACCTCCGGTGCTCGACGATGCCGCGAAAGCCGCGACCGTCGCCAAGGCCAAAGCTCTTGCCGCACAATATGTGACGGAGTTCGTCTAACCGACGCCCTCCGAATCACAGCGGCAGACCGCCATACTTGCTCACGGTCGTCCAGGTCGTTCTATCGCTGTCCCAGCGCATCACGATAACGTCCTTGTCCGAGAGTCCCCGATTGCTGCCGTCGCGAAAATCGTAGATGCCGGTGATTCCGGGAAAGCCGTGCAGACTCTCGAGATAATCGTGGATCTGCGCGGCGGTCGCGCCCGTGCCGAGTTTTCGAAACGCCTCGATGACGAGCACGGCCGCGTCCCATCCGGTTCCTGTCGCGAAGTCCGGCGTTACGCCGGCCGCCTTGTTGGCCTGTGCGAACGCGTCGAGCGCGGTCTTTTGTTGCGGCGAAGCGGGGACTCCCGCCAAATACGCCGCGCCCGGGAAGTACAGATCTTTCGGAAGGAAGCCGCCGTACTGCTTCATCTGCGCGAAAGTCATGTTCGCGCTGGTCGTCGCGACCGGAACGTCGAGGCCGACGTCCTTTACGGCTCGGATCACCGTCGCGAACGCCGTTCCGATTCCCCAGGTGATCAGCACCTGCGGATTGGCGGCTTTGATCTTCGCCAATTGCGCGGCCGCCGTGAGATCGGCGACGGCGAGATGCTCCTGGGCGACGATCGTAACGCCTTTGTTCTCCGGAAGCGCCAAAGCCTCGGCGAAATTGCGATCGGCGTCTTGACCGGTCGCGTCCGTCGTGTTGATCACCGCGATTCGATTGAGCCCGCGTGCGTGGAAATAGCGAATGAACGCGCCGACGAGATCCTTCGTGCTCACGTTGGAAGAGAATGCGTAGGAGCCTTTGTCCGGATGTATCGCGGGCGACAGGCAATACTCCACGAGTTTTCCTTGGATGATCGGCATCATCGAGAGGCACTGCGCCGTGATCGACGGCCCGAGCACGACCGCTCCACCGCGCGCCATGATGTCGTTGGCCAACTGGAGGGCAACTTGCGGGTTCGTCTGGTCGTCGTAGTAGACCAGACGCAGGGGATGGCCTTGAATCCCACCGCGCGCGTTGACCGCGCCTTGAAGCCGCGTCAACGCATCCTGTTCCGCCTTACCGACGAACGCACCGTTTCCGGTGAGCGAAAGAATCGCAGGGATATCAAATGCCGCGACATCCGCCGCGCCGGCGGCGGGTGCGACGCCGAGCGACAATGCGCCGATCATCACTGCCGTTGCAAGTTGTTGCAGGGCGGTGACGATCGACTTCGGAGCAGGTGCAAGCACAGGCGTTCTCCTCGAAACTACGATGTTGATGCGGTCGGGACGAGCGGAAGGAGCAAAAACGAATCATATTCGCCCCCGGCGTGGATGACGTGCCGACCGGCGTTTCGATTGGCGGAATGTCGCATGTACGGGAGTCGCGCGTACGTGCGCCGGTCGGACGCACCGATCACGAGGCGCAACGTTTCGCCGGACGCGAATCGCGTGCCCGAAGGCCAGATCTCGATGTCGAGCGGCACGACCTCGCCTGGTCGCAGCCGATCTTCGCGGCGGTGATGATGCCACGGTTGCAGTTCGGTCGTGCGCTGCGCGTCGAGTTCCCGATGGGACGCGCGCAGCCAGCCAAGCGCTACTGGCCCGTCGTCGCGCACCGCAAAGAACGGGAAATCAACGTGCGCGCCATTTGCGTCGAGTTTCTCGAGTGAGACGAACAGGTCGGCGTCATCGGACCCGTCCGCCTCGATCCACAGACGAAGCTTCGCGGGGCCGACGACGGTCGTCTCCTCCGAAAAGCGAAAGTCGAACTCGACATAATCTTCGCCATCAGTCGTGCAATCGTAGGCCGCCGTCGAAGCCGCCGGAAGAGGTTGCCGATGGAGCGTCTGCGCCGCGGCATCGAGATAGAAGGCAGTGTTGGCGGTCGTCGTCAGCGGCCAGGCGTCCGCCGCGTGAAATGCGCCGACGTACGACGCGTCCCGTACTTCGTAGCGGACATTCGGCCACGACTCGATGCCTTGGTCCTCGCCCTTCAGAAACGTGTCGAAGAAGGCCAACTGCCGCCGAAGCGAATCATCCTCGTAATAGTAGCCCCACTTCTTGCGGCCATGGATCTCCAGCCACTTGCGCGACGAGCCCAGGCCTTTGAACGCCTCGAGCGTGCCGCGCGTGTGCAGGCCTTGATCGGCCCAACTCGCCACGACGTACGCCGGCACGGTAATCCGCGAAAAATCGATCATCTTCGACTGCCAATAGTCGTCGAACAGCGGGTGCTGCGCGGTCGTCGCCGGCAGATCTTCGACGCGATGAAGACCGAATTCGACGCCTTCCTGCCACCATGCGCCCCAACCATTTTCGGGAATCCCGCCGTGGTAGCACACCTCCCGGTACATGTCCGAGAAGCCTTCCCACGGATTGATCGCTGCGAGATGCGGCGGTTGGTGCGAGGCGACGAACCATTGCGATATCGCGAGATAGGAGACGCCGGAAAGCCCGATCTTACCGCTCGACCAGGGCTGCACGCCGGCCCATTCGATCAGGTCGTACTCGTCTTGCGCTTCCGCGTGATTCCAGAAGGTCGCGTCGCCCTCGGAATGCCACGTGCCGCGAGGATCGGGAAGAACGAGGGCATAGCCGCGTTCGCCCCACCAGACGGGGTCGGGTGCCTCCCACGCGGTGAATTTCGAATGCTTCGATGCGTCGACGCCGGTCCCCGGACGTTGACCCATTACCTGCGGTGAGTGCTTGCCGTACGGACTCCAACCGATCAAAACCGGCGCCTCAGCGACGTGAGCGGGGCGGTAGACATCGACGTAGATGATCGTGCCGTCGCGCATGGGGACGCTCACGTCCCGCTCGATGATGAGACCCAACTCTTCCGAACGGCGGTACCCGAGACCCGGATACGCCGCGTCTTCCGGCCAACGGCCCGCTTTGAACTCATTGAGCGGGTGGGCATCCTTGAACACGACCCGCGGTGGCGCGTGCTTCATCGAAGATAGCCACCCGGCCGGCTGACCGGTACGAACCGCTTCGCCGTCGCGTCGTAGCGATCGACGACGAGCGCGTCCGAGCCGATGCCACGTTGGGACCCGTCGCGAAAATTATACACGCCGTTGATGCCCGTCCAGCCTTGCAAGCTCGCGATGTAGTTACGGACCTGCTCTCCCGTGCAGCCGCTCGGAAGGTGGCGCAGCGCGTCGATGACGATCATCGTCGCATCCCACGCGACGTCGTGCCCGATGTCCGGCGTGACGTTCGCGGCGCGAAACGCATCGAAATACGTCTTTTGCAGGTCGCGGATCGGTCCAGGTCTGGCGGCGCCCTCCACGAGCGACCGAAAACCGGCGAAGTACAGCTCGGTGGGCATGAACGCCTTGTACTGTTCGAGTTGCGGCGGAATCATGTTCGAATTGGCCGCGCCGATTGGGACGCTGACGCCGATGTCGCGTATGGCCTCAAGCACCGTCCCAAACGGCGTGCCGGTCGTGAGCACGAGAACGGCTTGCGGCGCCGCAGCCTTGATGCGATTCAACTGCGCGGAGACCGTGAGGTCCGTCGGATTGAAGTGCTCGCGCGCGACCAGCGTCACCGTGCTGTTTTCTGGAAGCGCGAGTGCCGCGTTCAGACCGGCCTCAAAGTCCCCACCGGAGGCGTCGGTTGAGCTGATCGCCGCCAAACGCGTCCAACCGCGCTCGCGGAAGTAGCGTACCTGCGCCTTCCAGAGATCGGCGCTCGAAACCATCGCCGAAAAAACGAAGCTGCCCGGCGCCGGATGGATCAGCGGCGATAGGCAGTACTGGACGGTCGCGCTCTTCGCGACGAGCGCAGCGACCGCACCGCACGGGCCGCCGATGGCCGGGCCGAGGAACACCGGCACGTTCCCTGCGATCAGCGGCGCCGCGAGTTGTACCGCGGTCTGCGGGCTCGTCCCGTCGTCGGCGATGACGAAGCGCAGCGGACGTCCATGGATGCCGCCGGATGCATTAACAAGCTTCTCGATGATTTCGTATGACTTGGCGATATGCGTGCCGAGGAACGCACCCGGCCCGGAGAGCGGCAGGATTGCGTGGAGGTCGTAGGGTGTGCTCGAAGCGCGGACCTGCGCACCGAGCGGCGAGCAGACCTGGATCGCAACCAGCACGGTCGCCATCGCGAAGGCAAATTTAGGGGAAAACCTGGGCAAATCCATCAATGTACTTTCGTACGGAAGTATTCGTCGTGGAACCGTAGCACACAAGGTGCCCGGTTGCAACAGGCGGCCCGCTCGGCGCAAACGCGTCCCATCGTCGCCGTCGGCAGAGGAGGGGAGGGTGACTTCCGGCGGGGGCCAACGCTCTGAGCCTATGTCGACGAGGCCAACGCGTCAACGCTCCTCGAACGGTGCGTCACCTCCGGAAGTCTATCTGCCGATTCTGATAAACCGCGCCGCGATCGCCACGCTCAGCTATGCATCGATGGAGATGGAGCGCCACGGGCTATCGGTTCCGAAACTTCGGACGCTGCATTTCTTAAGCGCACACGGACCATTGCGTGTCGGAGAACTCCTCGCGCGAACGAGTCTCGAGGCGCCTACGATGTCGCGAATATTGAACGAACTCGAAAGCGCGCGACTGGTGCGCCGTAAGAAGATGACCGACGATTCCCGGTCGTTCGAAATTGCGCTTACCGCGGCGGGCACGAGATTGATGGCCGAGTTGACACCGTTCCTCGCCGAGGTGGAAGAGCTTCAGCTTGAGGGAATCGACCGGCAAGATGCTGACCGGCTCCGTGCCCTCTTGGTGACGGTCTTCGAGAACATGACGCGCGCTCGAAGCGAAAGCAAGGAGCAGGGCCGAAAATACGCGCGCTCTCGCTTGTAGCGCCCAACGGCAAAGGGAGTTCCCGGGACGGCGGTACTAGAAACCAGACGCATGCGCGAGAGAGATACGATGCGTTTCGCACATATCGGCGAAGCGGACCTAAACCTCCTGAAGCCGCTATATGCGCTGCTGGAGGAACGTCAGATCACGAGGGCGGCCGCCCGTTGCGGCATGAGTCAGCCTGCTATGAGCCGTGCGCTTGAACGGCTGCGCGCCACCTTCGATGACGAGTTGCTCACCCGCGATGCCGGCAAATTCGAGCGCACGCCTCGAGGTGACCGGTTGCTCGCGCAACTGCAAGACGTTTTGCCGCGACTCGAAACGGCTTTGCGCGGTGATCGCTTCGAGCCGAAGACGAGCCGACATACGTTTCGCCTCGCCGTGACCGAGTATTCGGCGACCGTCCTCGTTCCGAAATTGTTGGCACAACTATCCCAGGCGGCACCGCTCACGCAGGTCGACCTCGTTTCTTGGAACGCCGCGGGTTTGGAGGGCATCGAGGCCGGCCGGGTCGATCTTGCGTTGGTCGGCATTCATGACTGCTTGTCTCTCGAACGGGAGGAGCTGTTCACCGACGGATTCGTCTGTCTCGTTTCGGAGCCTCACCCGCTGCGCTCCAAGCGGCTGACGCTGAAAGCGTTCATCTCCTACCCGCACGTCGAAATGGCAGTGACCGCTGGAAGGACGCCCTACATCGATAATGCGCTAGCAGCATTGGGACTGCGTAGACGCGTCACCTTTCGCTCGCCCTATCAGTTGCCCGCGCTTTTGGCAACCGCCGACAGCGACATGATCTTCACGACCCCGCGTCGTCCTGCAAAACGGCTGGCGGCAATCGCTGGTCTTCGGATCCTCGATGCGCCGAAGGAATTGACCGATTTCACCTACGGGATGGCGTGGCATCGGCGTCAGAGCAACGACGTCGTGCACCAATGGTTGCGCGCACAACTTCGGACCGTGGCGCAATCGTTATAGGTGCTTCGCTTTACGCGACACCGATCGCAGCAGGCCACCAAACTGATCGCGTGCGACGTCGTAACATTCGCAGCATGCTTCCTCCAAACCAGCTCGGTTGAGGACGGTGATCACGCCGTGGGCGTAGCGTATAAATCCGGCGTTTTGGAGGGCTGCGGCAGCAATGGAAACTCCGGAGCGGTCCGTACCAAGCATCATCGCAAGATATTCATGCGTCAAGCGGATCTCTGCTCTATCAACACGATCCTGAGTCATAAGCAGCCATCGGGCACAGCGTTCGTAGACGCCATGGAGTCGATTGCACGCCGCAAGCTGACCCAGCATATTCACGTACGCCTGAACGTAGCGGTCGAGCAATTTTTGAAACTTTACGTTTGCCGTGAGCGACCGGAAGCTTTTTGCATCGAGTTTTACGGCCTTTCCTGGAACTTGGCAATAGCTCTCGTTTAAGGAGCTCTTCGCGCCAAGCAGAAGTGGAATTGCAGATACACCTTCCCGCCCAATGGTGCCGATCTCAATTTGATGGCCGTCCTTCATCCGCGTTACAACTGAGAGCACGCAGTCGACCGGAAAGAAGACGTCGTTGATCCGCTCGTCGGGCTGATAAATCTGGTCGCGTACCTTCAGGTGGACAAGAGTGCCGTTTGCCGTCACGATATGGATCTGCGGCGCGTCCAGACCGATAAGAATCGCGTTCTGATGCAACGCTTCGGCGCTGATTGCCGCGCGACTGGACGAAATGACACGCGACGTTCGTTTTGTCGTCATCGGGCGAGGACCGTCTCCCTTTGCGGATTCGGGCACGACAGAATAGGCCACCGGGTGTTTGCGTGCCCAACGTACCGAGCTTGGGGCTATCGTATTTTGTCCGAACTCAACTGTCAAATGCATGATAGACATGTTCTACATGTCTCAGGTGCATGTTACGTTTACGACGAGGGAGCGTGCAAGGCGTCTGTAGGGCCCCATCCGGTTGCACGCGCTAATCAGGGTAACCGCACATGCGACACCACGCTTTCGCTCAAATGTTTATTATGGATACCGGGCATGCGCTGAAAACATGGTCTTATAGCGCTGCTTCCGTGACGTTTGCCGCTCCGATGCACGTTGGCCGTCGCGTCCGCAGCGCCCGCGCAGGTGCTTTTGCTCGTGTTGGAGGCAAGTTAGGCCCATTCTTGAAGTGCATTATTTGGATGAATAACATATAAATCAAGCATAAATTGCCCGCCGACCTCAACCTTTTGGAGCCTCTGCGGGCACTGCTTGAAGAACAGCACGTAACGCGCGCTGCAGCACGATGCGGCATGACGCAGCCAGCGATGAGCCGAGCCTTTGAACGGATGCGCGACACGTTTGCGGACGAGTTTCTCGTTCGCACGGATAGAAAGTACTTACGCACTGCCCGCGCCGAGGGTATCCTCAAGGAACTGCAAGACGTCTTACCGCGCATCGAAAACGCGATACGCGGTGAGCGATTTGAGCCGGCATTGAGCCGAGATCGCTTTCGCCTTGCGACCACAGAAGCGGCAGCTACGTTCCTGCTTCCGCTGGTCTTTGAGTCGGTTTACGCCCAAGCGCCCGGCGCAGGGATTGACGTCACAATGCTCGGTAAAGACGCCGCCGCCGATTTGGCTGCCGGCCGCGTCGATCTTCTTTTGTGCATGGTGAACAACTTAGAGCCGTTTTCCATCGAACAGCTTTTCGTTGACAACCCGGTTTGCCTAGTCTCGAGAACACATCCACTTTGCACGGAGCCTATGACGCTAAAGCGCTACCTCGCCTACCCCCATGTGTCGCTCGTCGTCAGGCACGGCGGGATGCCGTGGATCGACAGGCCATTATCACGCCGGAGGCTGCCGCGGCATATCGCCTTTAGCACTCCCTATCTGATCTCAGCGGTTCTCGCGGTCTCACGAGGAGAGATGATTTGTACCATCCCCGGCCGCCTTGCCGCCGAGGCGGCGAAACTCGCGGACGTGGCGATTGTCGCAGCACCAGCCGACGCTGCCCAAATGTGGTTCCGCGAACGCGTGCGCCAGGCAGCCGCCATGTGTTAATTCACTCACATCAGTACGTAACGAATATCCTTATGAAAGACTCAGTGCTTCGTCGACGGCCTGCTCGAAATCGAGCCGCGCTCCCTCAGTTGTGAGGGCGTGCAGTGCTTCGGTTGATAGTTGTTTTCACGCATCACCGTTTGAACGCTGGCCAAAACCCCGTGCTTGAAACGTGTCTTTGTTGCTACTGTGTCGCGAGTTCGCTCAGCGCCTCGGTAACGGCGGCCGAGAACGTATCGCCGCCGCCGTGACCGGCGTCGTCGAGCACCTAGAGGCGGCTCGTGCTCCAGCGCTGCGAGAGGCGCCAGGCCGTCTCTAGAGGACTACTCACGTCGTAGCGGCCGTGATTGAGAACTCCCGGGATTCCGTCGAGCATCGGTGCGTCGCGCAAAAGTTGTTCGTCCTCGAGGAAGGCCGCGTGCGGATACTCGCTTCGGGTGCTTCTGAGCGTAGGCTAATCCGAGCGTCGTACCCCACCACACCGCCGAGTACCGTCCAGCGGTCGATCTCCAAGTGTTCGCGTAGGCGTTCGATATCTGCGATGAGGTGCGCGGTTGTATTGGTGCTGAGGTCTGCATCCGCTTCGCTCGCCGAAGGGCGGCTGCGTCCCGCACCGCGCTGGTCGAACAAAACTGCGCGATAGACGGCCGGGTCGAAGTACCCGCGCGCTCCCACCGAACTTCCCGAACCCGGGCCGCCGTGCAGGAAAAGAGCCGGCTTGCCGCCGGGGTTACCGGCGCATTCGAAGTACACGTGATGACCGTCGCCGACGTCGAGGAGGCCGCTCTCGAAAGGCTCGACTGCCGGAAATTTGATCGTCATGCGGTCGCCCAGTAGCCATAGCCCTTGTTCTCGAGCAGTCGGCGATAATGGTTAGCCGCCGCTTCGGCATGAGCGCGTGGTACTACCGGCGATCGTTGCGAAAGTGCGGGCCGCGCTGAAAATTTAGCCATTGGCCGCCATTGCTGCCGCCCTTTTACTCAGAGTTGCTTTCGCCAAAGTAGCACCTCGCCGTCCTCGGGATCAATGCGCTTGCCGACGAGCTGAAATCCATTGCGATCGAGCACCTTCTGGGACGCTAGGTTCTCCAAAGCTGTCAACGCAACAATGACCCGGACCGCTGGATTGCCTCGGGTCTCCTCAATAACGGCAGCGACCGCGGCGGTAGCATGTCCCAGATCTCGGCGACTTGCCGCGACGCCGTAGCCGAGTTCGACTTCGCCGTCGTGTGTGGGCAGCGCTTTGAATCCGCAGAGACCGACCACCTCGCCGCCTGCGATCATCATCCAGTGTCCGCCATAGAAGCCGTCGTGGCGAAGCTTCGTAGCCAGCTGCCGGACGTGTGAGAGGACTTCCGGGTTATCGACGCCGCCCGGCGCAATGTCTTCGTCCGTAAGTTCGATTAGGGTTGTCATCATGTGATTACTTGGGTCAGGATTTCAACGCCCGCCCGCCCGTAAGCGCATTGTTCCCAAGTTTCGCGTCCACTGAACCTGCGTCCCACCCCTCCCGATGATCGCGATTATGACGCCAGGCGGTCATCGTCTCGCACCCGAACGAGCTCTCCGACTTCATCGCCACGGCGTTGACGACGATCTCGCCCACGCAACTCTCTCGCGCCGCTCGTTGCACGCGCTAAACGCTAGCGTTCCGCGCATATCGCGCCGGCGGCAGTCCAACGTAGCGCGTAAATGCGACACTGAACGTGCTTGCGGAGCTGTAGCCGACGCGTTCGGCAACGTCGGCGACGGCGCTTTCGTTTTGCCGCAGCAACTTCTTTGCAAGCGCCATGCGCCACGCGAGTAGGTATTCCATTGGTGCGAGGCCCACGGCACGATTGAAACGCACGAAGAATGCGGACCGCGAGAGCGCTGCTTCCTTTGCGAGTTGCGCGACCGTCCATGGCTTCGTCGGTTCTTCGTGCATCCGCCGTATGACAGTCGCGAGACGTTCGTCGGCCAAACCGCGCACGAGTCCCGGCGATGCCGCCGTGCCCGAGGTAGAGCGCAAGGCTTCTATCAAAAGCACCTCCAACAGGCGCGCCAAGACCACGTCGCGTGCCGGTAGCTGATTGCGAGATTCATCTCTCACGAGTTCCACAAGCGTCGCGAGTCGTTTCTCGCCGCGCACATGCACGAGCCGCGGTAGTAACGACACCAGCAACGCTGCGTCCGGCGAACCAAACTCGCAGTATCCGATCAGTAACCGCATCTCAGGCGCACCGCTTTGAGTGCCCAGCCGAAATTCACCGTCGGCCAACATCACCGGTGCCGCCTCCGATACCGGCGGCTCGAGACTAGACATGGTAAAGCTATCCGCCGACGGGATCAACACAAAGTCGCCGGGCGCGAGGACCATCGACTCGGCTCCGTCGACGGCGAGGCGGCACGATCCCTCGAGGACCACGCAGTAGAAGGGCTGCCCGTATTCCGAGCGGCGAACCCGCCAGCGGCCGGCGGCGCTGACCAATTTCGAAAACGGCGTACCGGGGCGCAAGAGCGCCACAACCTCGGCAAGCGGATCGACCATAGGCGGGACTCCCTACAAAGAAATACGTACTAATTATTGTAGCAGGTACGGTCTCGACGGTCTATGCTACTCACATGAATACCGTTCTGATAACCGGATGTTCGTCCGGATACGGCCTCGAAACGGCCCGCTACTTCCTCGATCGCGACTGGAGCGTTATCGCTACGATGCGCACGCCTCGCGAAGATGTTCTGCCGCCCTCGCCGCGTCTACGAGTGCTTCCCCTCGACGTCACCGATCCGGAAAGTATCCGTCGGACCGTTGAAGCCGCCGGTCCCATCGACGTCCTCGTCAACAACGCCGGCGTTGGCTTGATCAGCGCCTTCGAATCCACGCCAATGGATACGGTCCGCGAAATCTTCGAAACGAACACTTTCGGTACGATGGCACTCGTCCGGGCGGTGCTGCCGCAGTTCCGCGAACGCAAGAGCGGCGTCATCGTCAACGTCTCGTCGACAGTAACGTTACGCCCGTTGCTGCTGCTTTCCGTCTATACGGCAAGCAAGGCTGCGATCAATGCTTTTACCGAGTCGCTTGCGCTCGAACTCGAGGCATTCAACATACGCGTGCGCCTTGTGCTTCCGGGGCGTTCTTCGGAAACACGCTTTGGTGAAAATGCTCGGCCGCGAATGGTGAGCAGTTCGTCGGAACCGTATGCCGCGCTCGTGCAAGGCCTGTTTGCGAGAATGGCCGAGCCGGCGCCCTTCACGCGGTTGCCAGATGTAGCCGAAGCGGTATGGCGTGCGGCAAACGATCCATCGTCGCCGATGCGCATTCCCGCCGGTGCCGACGCCGTCGCGTTAGCTTCCTCGATGAATTGAACGCCTCGCCATTGCCGTTGACGCCACGCGCCCATTCGAAGACGCCGACGATCGGTACGTGCTCCTCGGGTTTCCCAAGTAAGCATGCTGGGGGTGGCAGCTTGAAAGTTCTGTCGATTGCGCGCCGGACGCTCATTGGGCTACGGAAGGTTTGCCGTCGTCACCATCGTGCCGGTCCATCCCGTTTGCGGGCTCGACGGGTTCCCGTTCTGAATATTGTACGTGGCAAACAGAGTATAGGGTCCAGTAATGGCGATCCAGCATTTGTAAGAGCCGGGCTTCGTTGAGGAACTCGCGGACACCGTGAACGTACCCGCGTACGATCCGCTTACACGTACCGGTTGCGACGACTGCTGGTTTGCCAGAAGATTTCCTGAACCGTTCGGGCCGGCGTATAGATTGCACAACGCCGTGGCGACGGAACCCGCCGACAGGTTCGTGAGCGTGGCCGGGATGCTGAACGCGTAGCCGTAATCCGCGAGCGCAACGCCGGTTACCGACATCGCGATAAGGATGCCGAAGAGACCGGAAGCGAAGTAACGCAATTTGCTTCTCCTTGCACGGCTACGGGCCGTTCACCGATAGCGCCTGGGTCGTGATCATCGAAGTCCCCGGTGCGTTCACCGAGAGCGCTTGAGTCGTAATCGCCGTGATGTTGCTCGGTGCGTTCACCGACAGCGTTTCGGTCGTAATCGGCGTAACCCCCCCGGGCGCGTTCACCGATAACGCCTGGGTCGTAATCGGCGTGACGCCGCCCGGCGCGACCGGCAGACTCTGCGTCCGTGGCGCGGCGGCCGGCGCTGGTGCCGTCTCCGCGGCACCGGCGGGTCCCGAGGTGGCCGACGCTCCAAGCACGCCAGCGAGTAGCGCTGCGACCGTCGTCAGAATGAGGACCCGAGTTACCATTCACTGATCGCCGAAAGCATAGCAGCATCACACCACAACATTTAGCACGGGTTCGACGCCGGCTTGCCTTCTTCCCGACCCATGGGTACGCCTCGCGCCCGACACTGTGATCATACGGGATCAGTCCTATTCGCTCAGCGGGAGGGTCGCGAGGCGATGACGCGGCGGCGCGATGTCCGGTCGCGTTATGGGTCAGCGCTGCGGTTCGTGCCGTCGAGGATGTGGTCAATGAGCCCGTAGTCGCGAGCCTCGCTCGCCGTCAGGAAAAAATCGCGTTCGAGGTCGCGCAAAACGTCGTCGATCGGCTTGTGTGTCGTGCGCTCGTAGATTTCGGCGATGATACGCCGCGTACGCACGAGCTCGCGCGCGGTGATCTCAATGTCGGTCGCCTGACCGCCGGTCTGACCGATCGACGGTTGGTGGATCATGATCTTGCTGTATGGCAGTGCCATCCGTTTGCCGGGCGTGCCGCCCGCGAGCAGCACCGACGCGGCCGACGCGGCGAAGCCGGCGCAGATCGTTGCGACGGACGGCTTGATCAACTGCATCGCATCGTACATGGCGAGGCCGGCGCTCACGCTGCCGCCCGGGCTGTTGATGTACAGATCGATGTCGCGGTCGGGGTCTTCACGTTCGAGGAAAAGAAGCTGTGCGATGATCAGGCTCGCCATCTCATCGTCGACCACGCCGGTAACGAATATGATGCGGTCTCGCAGAAGCCGCGAGTAGATGTCGTACGAGCGTTCACCGCGCGCGGTCTGCTCGACGACAATTGGTACCAGCATGCACGCAGTATAACGCCGCGAGGTGCCAAGGGCATCCGGCCGCGACTCAAAAGCGGCCACCGTGCGCAGGCACCGCTCCGGCGGAAGGGCGAAGTAGCCGGTTATGAACACGTTGACGGATGCGCAGCGAGAACGCGTTCTGGCCATGTTGCGCGAAGGCAAGAGCTTGCGCCGGATCGAGCACGAGACCGGTCATCGCCGCGAGACGATCGCCGCCTACGGCCGCCGCGCAGGCCTGCTCGGAGAGCGCGTGACTAAACTCGACGCTCCCACGACACCAAAGGCGATGCTGCGCGCCGCGTAGGGGTGCACCATTTCCGGACCCTCGCCGCGGGGCCGATCGAGCCATCGCAGCATCCGGCGTCGGATCGGGTATTTATCGACCGCGCTGAGCGAATCTCAGAAGTCGCCTGACGCTCATGGCAGTCAGCCGTCTTGCGACTGCGAAGAAGCCCCTAGTGCAAGCTTCAACGGATTGGGTGCTCGATGGAGTGGCCATCGCGGCGCTAGTAGCGCTCCCGATTGTTGGCCGCCGGGCATTCTTTACCTGAACGTACGTCCGCCTCGTTGCGATCCTCGTGGTCATTCTGATCGCCGTCGCTAACGTCGTGCCGTTCCTGGCCATCCCCGGTTTCAACGGTAACCTCGGCGTGGCGATCGTGGCGCTGGCGGCGCTGCTCTTCGCCCTCGTCCGGAGCTTCGCGAGGCTCCCGGCACGGCGTCAGTGGCTTGCCGAAGCATTTCAACCGTGACGACCCAGCGCTCTGGGTCGAAAAGCGCCTCGGCCTCGGTTATACCCTCAACTTTGGCCATCCCGCTTCATGGTTCATCATTCTAATCCTGATAGCCGTCGTCTTTGTTGTGTCCCTCGAGATCCAACCTCGCTAGTGGACAAGCTGATGGGGCATATATGGCAAAACGTTGCGCCCGCTCCAAACTCGCCGATCCGTCGCGAATCCAGCCCCGCCCCTTTAAGCACTTCGAGCTTCCGCTGACGATTCCGAAAAATGCCGGCGACCATCCACCTGATTCAGGATCCCGCAAATGTAGACGACTTCGGGCAGTTTGCTCGTCCGATTCGAGCGCGAGAGCTCTATACGGTGTGCCGGAGGGCCGCGCTAAGCACGGTTTCGACCTCGGGCTGATTCTTGAATGCAAAGTTCATTTCTAATCGGTCGGAACGGTAGGTCATAGTGAGCGCATCAAGCGGCCGTTGCGATCCTCCAATCAGCGTATAACTGCAGACCAGCAAGTGAAAGCCGACCTGCACATCCAACAATTGGGCCGACGCTGTATCAGCGTCCTCACCTCGAACGCGTAAAAGAACGTCCGTGATTGGGCCGGATATGCTGTCGATCGTGTATGCAAGAACGCCATTCGCAATGTCGCGTTTTCTTAGCGCCCGACCGACGTCGAGTGGCATCAGGTGACGCTCGTACCAAACCGGCTCGTTCTCGACTAGGCCTAGGCGCTGGATTTCAATACATTGCGTCCCCGGATCGACAGACAGCTCACGGGCCTGCTCTTCACTAGCGCTGCATTCGTGAACGCCTAGGACTTTCCAGCGCGGCTCTGCTCCTTGCATTCGAAGATCGCGATCGATCCCAAGTATCAAACGGCCCGGATGGCGATGTAATCGCCTTTGTGGTTTGCGCCGAATCACGGTCCGTTTGCCCCGATGACGCTCGATGAGACCATCGGCTTCCAAACCGGCGAGCGCATGGCGCACCGTCATGCGACTAACACCGTACAGCTGACATAACGCGTCTTCAGTCGGAAAGCCGGTTTCGCGAAACACCTCGGCGCTGAGTTTGTCTCGAAGTTCGAGCTCGATACGGTGAAAGCGCGGAACGGCGTCTTCTCGCCAGCCTGAATCGTAAGTCATACGCGTGGACTCCGTTCTGTTGTTGCGGTTTACTAGACGGTAATACACGTTGTCCAAGTTGTCTAGTCCTATAGACACGCTGGTGGTTGCGTGTTATCGTGCCCTGGAAACGGTTCCCTAAGAAGCATGCAGTTGACGAAAACAACAATCGTCTTCAAGTACTGCCGATCATCCGGACCGATTTTACCGAGGTAGTCGATGACAGCCCGTTCGCTAACAGTCTCATTTTGTACGCTCGTTGCGGCTCAATGCGTCGCACCTGCCATTGGCGCAGAGCCCCTCAATATTCCGACGATCCTCCCGCTCTCCGGTTCCGCGGCGTTTATCGGAAGAGAGTTCCGCGAATCGCTTGGCCTTATCGAAGAACGGGTGAATGCGGCCGGCGGCATCAAAGGGCGCCTCATTCATTTTGTGATTCAAGACGACGAGTCTAGCCCGCAAGTCGATGTGCAGCTCACGAATGCAGCACTCAGCACAAATCCACCGGTAATGATCGATGGTGGCCCACTTGCTCTCTGCAAATCCACCGTTGCGCTCATCAAAGATAAGTCCGTCATGTGGTGTCTTACACCCTCGATCAGGCCTGATACGGGCGGATACGTCTTTGCGGTCACTGCTGCCACCCGAGACGGCGTTATCGCTGCGCTCAACTACTTTCGGAGTCGCGGACTGAAGAAACTCGCGATCTTGAATGGCAACGATGCGACCGGGACCGACGCCGACGCACTTCTTACCGAAGCGATAGCGTTACCCGCCTATGCCGGCATGACGTATGTTGCGCACGAGCACTTCAACCTAACCGATCTGAGCGTTGCAGCGCAAATCTCCCGCATCAAGGCGTCCGGCGCACAGGCACTGATCACGTATACGACCGGTACGCCGGTCGCCACGGTCTTGCACGGGATGGCGGATGCCTCGCTTGATATCCCGGTGTTCACGTCGCCCGGCAACATGTCGACGACACAACTTGATGGCTACAAGAGCGTACTTCCGAAGCAACTGCTTTTTCCCGGCTATGCCGCACTGTCGGCCAGTCCATCGATCGATAGGGACGTCGAAGCGAAGATTGAGGCGTTCAAAGCGACATCCAAAGCGGCGAACTTATCGCCTGATTTGCTCCACGCGTTTCCATGGGATCCGGTGTTGTTAACCGTCGAAGCCTTGAAAAGAGCCGGTCCGAATGCGACGGCATCTGAACTTCGTTCAGCTCTCGATGGCGTGAAAAACTGGCCCGGAGTCTTCGGCCGATATGACTTTGTCGCGATTCCGAACCGCGGCATCGGCGTCAAAGCGCTTGTTGTTCTAAAATGGGATTCGTCGAGCTCAACGTGGGTTACGCCCGACTAAGTTTCCTAAGGTCGTCCACCGTCCCGCCCTCATTTATAGAAAGGATGCAATCGATGAGCGCAATTCTCGAGTCCAAAGCAACGTCAACCGTCAACGCCATCGGCGCCTCGTGGTTTGAGGATCTTTCGCCCGCGTTTCTCGATGAATGCTTAACGCTGGGCATCGGTCTCGTCGGTTGTACGGCGAACGATACATGGGACGACACGCTTGAAGCGATGGAGAATTTACAAACCGTCAAGCGAGTCATCGAAAACCACGGGCGCTCATATATCGTCGCGGGAAAGTCCGACTTGGAAAGCGGCGATCACGACGGCAAAGTCGGCGTGATTCTCGGCTTTCAGAACCCAAAGGCGCTTAGCGACAGCATGAACTTTCTTGAGGCGTTTGTCGACATGGGGCTGCGCTGCTGTGGTCTTGCCTTCAGAGAGAATAGCTATTACGGCTGTGGCTTTAGTTCGCGGACCGATTCTGGCCTGAGTCAAATTGGCGAACGCGCCGTGCGGCTGATGAATCGCCGGGGGGTCGTCATCGACCTCTCGCACGTTGGCGACAAAACCGGTATGGATGCCGTCGCGCTTTCCGAGCAACCAGTCATTTTTACACACTCTATGGCGCGCCAAATGATGATCGACGGGCCTAAGGTTGAATGGGCTGGGGTCAAGAACAGCGCGATCCTCCGCGCTGCTCCGGACGATTTGATCCAGGCCGCCGCAGCAAAGGGCGGCGTCATTTGTCCCGACGCAAGAATTGCCGGCAGCATGCCGAACCTACTCAAGCACATTGCCTATCTCGTCGATCTGGTCGGCATCGATCACGTGGGCATATCGGCTCAAGACGATTGGCATCGCTCGGCCAAAGACGCGCATCGCATCCAACCGTATTTGCCCGGCTACGATTCGGTCGCTGGTAACAAGGCGCGCACATTCGATTCTGAATATCGAATCTATCGCATGGAAGATCAGCTCGGCCCGCAGGCGTTGCGCAGCGATCGGTTACGCGCGGAACTCCTCCAGACGTATGCAGAAAATGACGTAAACAAGCTTCTTGGCGGCAATGTCCTTGCCGTCCTTAAGGCCGTGCTTCGTTAACATTATGAAATTTCGAAAAGAAACCGCTAACCTACCCTCCGGCGACATCATGTATCTGACGGCAGGGCACGGTGAACCGCTCGTTTTTCTTCATCCCGCAAGCGGCGTACGAATTACGCCTGCGATCGAAGGTATTGCCGAGGCATTTCAGGTCTATCTTCCAATTTTACCGGGATTTGACGGGACGGACATGTTGTCCGGAATCGCGACGATGCCAGACTTGGCGCAGCTCGTTGCAGAGTTTATCGAAGTTACGATCCACGAACGAGTCAATGTCGCCGGGCACTCATTTGGAGGCTGGGTAGCTTGTTGGCTCGCCGCGAAACGCCCGGACCTCGTCGGTAATCTGCTCTTGCAATGTCCGGCCGGATTTCGCCCAGAGGGCGTCGGTGGTCTCGACGGAGATCCGATCGCACTCTTGGCAAAGGCTTACGCCCACCCTGAAAATCGACGTCCGGAGACAAAGCCGCCGGAAGTGACTGCGGCCAATCGCCGACTGGCATCAAGTTATAGCGCAGACGCCGCGTCGGATTATGTGTTAATCGACCGTTTGCACGAGATCGCCGCAAACACTTTAATCTTACATGGGCGCAAGGACGGAGTCATTCCGGAGGAGAGCCCGCAGCTGCTCGAGCGACTCATACCTTCATCAGCGATCGCGTACATAGACGATGCAGCCCACAATATCGAGGTGGATCAGCCCACAGAATATAGCCGTCTCGTTCGTAACTTTTTCGGTTCGCGAGCGCGCGAATCGGTGTCCGCGAACAGCGCTTGAGCATAGGGACGGGATGAATCCCCCGTCCTGCAACAGCTTACCCTGACGGTGCGCTTCGAGCGGCCCACTTCATGTCGATCCAGCAGGCCGTCGGTACGAGCGCCGACTACGCAGAAGCCCCCGAATTACGCAGGTTGTCGAAGAATGCAAATCTTCTGGATGCCATAAAAGGTGGCTGGATGAACAGCGAGTGCCCGGGTTAAATCATTGCCGATTCAGCGGCAGAGCTGTCTCGTATTTGACTTGCTTTAGTCTGAATCAACCATTTAGCGGAGATGCGCCGGGCGTCCGTGACGCGCTGCTCAACATCGTCGGCGTGCGGATCTGGTGCGGCGATTACGAACGGCCCCAACAGCTCCTCGAGGAGGTCGAGGTTGGGGCTGAAGCAACGCCGTGGCTAGCGCTGCGCTGCCAACTCATACGGGGCGCGCTCGCTCAGCGCCAGGAACGGGTAGTGGACGCGGAGCGCTACCTGCTCGACGCGCATCACCGCGCCGAAGAACTCGGTACCACCCTGTATCTGGCGCGCATCGAGTTCGAACTCGCGAACTTACTGGCATCGCACGGGCGTCTCAAGAAAGCGGCGACATATATCAAATCGGCGCTTGTGGCATACGCAACGATGGGCCAACCCGACATCGAGGTCGAGGCATTCGCGTTGGCGGCCCGGCTCTTCGCCTCGCTCGGCGACGCGTCACGCGCGGGCGAACGGGCCGAGCAAGCCGCGACACGGCTCAAGCAGAAGCGCTTGCAGTCGCACAGCGAAATCGCCTGGAACCTCGCCGCCACCTACGCGATAACCGGCGACGACAAAGCCGCCAAAGCGTCCGCGCAGGACGCCGCCGCGGCAGCCGTCGACGATGCCCTGCTCATGCCGGCCGATTTGGCGGAGACGTACCTGCGGCTGGGCTGGCATCAACAAATGGTCGCCTATCTATGCGGACGCCCGGTGACGTTGCGCTTTGAATGATCGAGCGCCGTCGTATCAGGGGAGCTTTCCGCTAACAGTCTGCTCGATGAGTCCCCCACTCGGAGCATTGGGCAAAATCAGTGGCGTTTGTGAGCCGGTGGCGTTAACGCCAAAGCCGCAAATATAGCTCTTCAACGCCGGAGCCGTTGCCGGCTGAGTGATTGAGATCGTAACGTTTCCCGACGTTGAACCGCTGGAGTTGAGCGGCGGAAGATTGGCCCATCCATGCGTGCCGGAATAAATGCCGGTGCTGTCGAGGTTGTCCTGAGGCATTGAGGGCGGATATGATTGGAAAAGGAAGCAGCCGACATTAAATACGGTGCCGGCGGGTGCTGCGACGCCGGTCAGTTGCGCCGGCACGCTGATGGTATACACGGTGGCTCGCGCTGCGAGCGGCATCGCAATCAAGCTTGCGAAGACCATCAGCGATATAATGAGACGATGATTCATGCCATGCTCCTAGCGTGAACCAGTTCCGCGCAAGACTGGAGCGGTCACGGTAGCGTTCGGCGGCGCGGCCCCGACGCCGCGAAGCGTGGGAGCGGTTACGTAGATCGGAGGGGCCGGGATCGGCGTAGCGACCGTGAAACCGGCCGATTTGGTCGGGCCGGCCGCTAAGGCGGAACCGGCGAGCGTGTAAATCGCTCCTGCAAGCGTCGCGATGACAAGTGCAAACGCGCGTGGTCGGACGAGCATACGAACCCCTTTGCTGGTTGCCCGCGGCCGGCGGCTCAGGCAGTTTCAACGGTAGCGCACCAGCATTCCCGAAGCGTTCCGAGGGTTGAGGGGTCAGCCAGACAATACTGTTTATAGTAAAGCTCCTTTTCAGTCCCTTAGGCTTAACATTTCTGCTAGGAAGTGCGCTCCTTGCAGTAGCCTTTGTCGCTAACATATTCGACCATCGTTTCATCGCTTCGGCGATTCAGTGGTACCGCGCAACATGTACCGGCAACGATTCGGGCGCCACACTAATCGCTCTCGGAAGCATCTCGGT
>Ga0182015_10001572_pt1 | contig 29705 bp, 31 predicted proteins | sample 712P3MmetaG_FD_120478 | JGI IMG/M metagenome (GOLD analysis project Ga0182015, IMG submission 120478) | Permafrost microbial communities from Stordalen Mire, Sweden - 712P3M metaG | ecosystem: Environmental > Terrestrial > Soil > Wetlands > Permafrost | place: Sweden: Stordalen | collected... | reverse complement strand
TTCACGCGGTTCGGCACAGTTGAATATCAGTTTTGCAATTGTGGATATACGATCCCTGATGATTGGAACTGCGTCAGCACCGAGGAAGTTATCAGTTCTATCCGTCGTTACTACAAAGATCTCGGTTGGGACGAAGTCATCGACTTCGCACGGCCCCCGCATTACGACCGGTCGCACGCTACGATCACCTATTTGCTTCACCTTAGGAATAGCAGCCTCCCCAATTATTACGAAGGGAATGCCCTAATCTTCGGGCGCGGCGGCTTGGAAACATTGGTGGCCGTAACGAGGACCGGTAACGCCGCGGGCACGTGGTCTGAGCTGGAGGATGCAATCGCAGCCTTTCACTTTGTCAGTGGAAGGTCTTTCAGTGATTATCGACGTGGCGATCAAACCTCGGCAATGCACATCGCGGCACAGTTCGCGAAGAAAGCCGGCGCGGACGATTTGGTTTCCCGATACGCGTCGTGCCGCACTGGAGTCATTTGAGTTCTTGCGGCACGGTGGGGAGTCGGACGCGGCGCGTCCTCCGGGTTCCGGGCGACCTCGTCTGACGTCGGCAGCCGGCGGAACCTTCGAACGATGAACATTATCGACTTCTTCACCAGGGAATGCCTTGCCCTGGAAACGGCATTCTCGACCGGTTCGTACGATGTGACGCGATGCTTTGACTCCATCGCCTTTGAGCGTGGTCTACCTCAAACCGTGCGTTTTAACAACGGTCCGGAATTTATAAGAGTCGCCCAGGCTGTAGCCGTCGGGTGAAGGGCGGGACGCGTCTGTCGTGCCATGACTGTACTGCCAATAGGTTGTCTGGGGTGTCAGCAGGGTTCGGAGGGCGACGCGATTGGCTTGCCAGGCGTCTTTCCAATACGCGCGGATCGGGTTCCAGCAGGCGGATCGGGTTCCAGCAGGCGGTAAGCCTCCTTACGGCGCGACGCCGCCTGCTGCGTCATCGTAGCCGCTTGGACACATCGAGTCGGAAGTGGGGGTAGGATGCGCGTCGCTGTCATGGGCTCCGGAGGAGTGGGCGGATACTTCGGAGGGCGCCTCGCGGCTGCCGGCGCCGCCGTAACCTTCATCGCGCGGGGAGCACAATTCCATGCCATCCGCGAGCAAGGACTGCGTATTCAAAGCGAGCTCGGAGATCTTGCCATCGTCGTCCCCGTCTGCGACGAGCCTTGCGAGGCCGGTCCCGTCGATCTCGTGATTCTCAGCGTGAAGATGTGGGACACAGAAAACGCCATCAAGGCAATCGCTCCGCTCATGACCGGACGAACCGCCGTGATGTCGCTTCAGAACGGCGTCACGAAGGACGATGCGCTGCGAGAGGCGTTCGGCAGTGAACGCGTCGTGGGTGCGCTGTGTTACATTGGAGCCGCGATCGCGGATCCGGGCGTGATAAAGCACACGGGCAAGCTGCAGAGGATCGTCTTGGGCGAGTACGGAGGCCGGTTGTCGGAACGCGTGACCGCCTTCGCCGAGCTCTGCCGGCGAGCTGCCATCGACGTCGAAGTGAGCGCGGACATCGAACGCGCCGTCTGGGAGAAGTTCGTGTTTCTCGTCGGCTTCAGCGGAGCGACATCAGTCATTCGGCAGCCGATCGGGCCGATACGCAGCAACCCGGCCGCGCGCGCTCTCCTCGCTGCGCTGTTCGCCGAAGCGGCTGATGTTGGAAGGGCCAGCGGTGTCCAGATACCGGGCGACTTCGCAGAGAATCGGCTGGCATTCTGCGACACCTTGCATCCCGCATTCACCTCCTCGATGCACGGCGATCTGGAGCGCGGAGGTCGTCTCGAAACCCCCTGGCTCCAGGGTGTCGTTTCAGACCTGGGCTCACATGTCGGGATACCGACGCCTGCAAACAACTTCGTCCGTGACATTCTCTCCCTCTACGTCGATGGTCCTCCGGTCGTACCGGCGTGACTGCTGCCCAGCTCTCCGTTCGCGCCGTCAGTGTCCCGATGCGGCGTGCCCTGTCGACGAGCGCGTCGATCATTCGCCAAGCGCCGCTTCTCCTAATCGATCTCGCAACGGACGCTGGAGTGACCGGCCGTAGTTATTTGTTCTGCTACGACGTCGTGGGACAGCAACTCATGGGGCAAGTCCTTCGCGATGCCGCGGAGCTCATCGCCGGTAAGCGCCTGGACCCGCAAGGTGTAGGGGCACTGCTGGCTCGCCGTTGGCGGCTGTTCGGGAACGCCGGGCCCATCGCCATGGCCCTGTCCGGAATCGACATTGCGATGTACGACGCACTCGCGCAGCACGCAGGACAACCGCTGGTACGCTATCTCGGTGGAATCCCGACACGGGTCGATTGCTACAACAGCAACGGACTGGGACTGATTGGCCCGGCGAAGGCCGCTCATGAATCACTCGAGCTGGTCGAGGAGGGGTATGCGGCCATAAAACTCCGGCTGGGATATCCCACGCTCGCCGAGGATTTAGCCGTCGTGCGCGCGGTCCGTGACGCCATTGGAAATCACGTCGGCCTGCTTGTCGATTACAATCAGTTACTCGATCGCGATGAGGGACTGCGTCGGTGCGCGGCTTTGGACACCGAAAACATTCAGTGGATCGAAGAACCGATCGTTCACGACGACTATGCCGGCGCCGCGGCGATTGCGGCTCGCGTGACAACTGCGATTCAAATCGGCGAGAATTTTTCCGGCGCGCAAGCAGTGGTTGCGGCGACGTCCGCCGGCGCCTCGGATTTGCTGATGTTCGACCTTCAACGAATCGGCGGCGTCAGCGGATGGCTGGAGGCGGCGGCGGTGACCCAGGCTCTCCCTCTTTCGTCGCACCTGTTTCCCGAGGTCAGCGTGCATCTGCTGGCGCTCTCGCCACACCGTGATCTGCTCGAAGTGGTAGACTGGGCGGCGCCGGTGCTGCTCGAACCTCTTGCAATCCGCGACGGGAGCGCAATCGCCCCCGACCGCCCCGGGACGGGCATCGTCTGGAACGAGGATGCTGTGCAGCGGTACCTTGTATGAGCGCAGCCGTGACCGCCCTGAATCAATCCGGTTGAGGGCGACAGCTACGTTCCGCGAGAAACTCGCGTATGAAGCCGGTTTTTAGCGATGCTGTGGCGCAGCCGGGTCATTCTCTGTTGCTGCTCCGGCTTCTCGCTGCGGGAGAAGATGCAGTGCGTGAAGCCTATGACCGGCACGATGACTCGAAGATTTTGCAAAAGCCTTATGCGGCATGACCCCGGTCGGGCAGAAGCGATGCGCACGCCGCCGTCGGGGTGCCGACCGCACCTAAAAAAAGCTCAGTGTGACCATTTTTGTGATCAGTTTGGCGATGGAAGATAAAAAACCGCGCAACCACGCGGTTTTTCGTGCACCTACATGTAGCCCCAACGGGATTCGAACCCGTGTTACCGCCGTGAGAGGGCGGCGTCCTAGGCCTCTAGACGATAGGGCCGAGAAAAGCTCCCGGGCAGAGATTTGAACTCCGATGACCTGAGTCAGAGTCAGGCATGCTACCGTTGCATCACCCGGGAAGGCAAGCGTCGCTAGGTTCTTTTCGTCGTAGTTTGTTCCTTGAAGCGAACGTTTCGGTTTGGCTATGACAATTCGGACAGAGCATCCGCAGATTTGTGAGTCGATTATCGTTGCGAATTCCGTTGACGTGGTCGATTTGGATTGAAAGCGGTCGGCCCAGCCATTCACTAATCCCGCAGATATCGCACCGATTTTGAAGTATACCAGCCCCGAGCAAGCGCAGCTTGATGCTCGTGCGGCATTTGCCGATTCTGAGGAGTTTGTCGATTTCCCAGGCGACTTGAGGGCGCGTTTTAAGCTCTCCGCGCCCGCGGGCTTTCCACCAGGTCGCGAGGTTGAAGCCGAACCGCTTGCAGCACTGCCGCGCCGAGTGGCCCTCGTCGTGATACCGCTGGACCTCCGCCCAATCGTACTTTCGCCGGCGATCCGCGAAGGGGGTTGGAGTTGTCCGAAGCCGGCCGCGCTTGATAGCCTTCACCCAGGCCGTATACGAAAACCCGAACAGCTTCTGGCAAGCCACCATCCCATGGCCCGCGTCATGAACCGCCTGCACCGCAACCCAGTTGATCCGCTCCCGATAGGTCCGCAAGCCCACGAACATATGTTCGTATACTTATGTTGCCGGCAAATTGCCGCGATGTTGCCGGGATATGACGGCCGCGTAAGCGACTTCCACAGGGGTTTCGGGTAATATCGGAAGTCGGCACGCCTTTGGGCTCGTCGCGCGCACTTTCCCAGGAGAACCCGTGCAGGCAGTCGTTCTCGTGGGGGGAGAGGGGACCCGGCTCCGTCCGCTGACCCTCGAGACCCCAAAACCGATGGTCCCGGTCATGAACATGCCGTTTCTGGAGCGTACGCTCCGGCGGCTCAAAGAGGCCGGCATCGACGACGTCATCCTCCCGGCCGGCTACCTCCCGGAAGCGATCAGCTCGTACTTCGGTGACGGCACTCGGCTTGGGATGCGGCTCCGCTACGTGATCGAGAAGACGCCGCTCGGTACGGCGGGAGCACTCAAGAACGTCGAGCAGTTCATCGACGGCCCGTTTTTCGTCCTCAACGGCGACGTGCTGACCTCGCTCGACCTGCGCGCCATGATGGCCGATCACCAACGGACAGGCGGCCTGGCGACGATCCACCTGATCCGGGTCGACGACCCCAGCGCCTTCGGCGCGGTCGTCCACGATGCGTCCGGCCGCATCCAGGCCTTCATCGAAAAGCCCAGCCGAGGCGATGCCCCGTCGAACGAGGTCAACGCCGGCACCTACCTGCTCGAACGCGAGGTCCTCGACGCGATCCCGGCCGGCCGCCCGGTCTCGATCGAGCGGGAGACCTTTCCGGCCCTGATCGCGGCCGGCCGTCCCCTCTACGCCTACACCACTGACGACTACTGGATCGACCTGGGCCGGCCCGAGGCATACCTGGCCGCCCACCGGCACATTTTCGACAACACGATGCCGCTTGGCGTCGTCCCCGACATCGACGGGCCGGGTCGCGACGCGGTCCCTGCCTCGGCCGTGCGGGCGCCGATCTTTGTCGGAGCCGGCTGCCGCATCGCCCCCGACGCGGTGGTGGGACCCTACACGGTCCTGGGCGACAACTGCGAGATCGGAGCGGGCGCGGTCGTCGCGGATTCGCTTCTCTGGGACGGTGTCGTCGTCGGCGCGGGCGCGCATTTAGACACGGTCATCGTCGCCAGCCGGGCACGAATCGGCGCTGGGGCGCGGGTGGGAACCGGGTCGGTCATCGGGCACGGCGTCAGCGTCCCAGCAAATACCCAGCTTGCTCCGGACGCTCGAATTGCAGCAACGGCAAGCTAGGTCAGCCGTACATTTGCAGGGTTAGAACGGCTGAGTCGGAGGGTACGAAACTGTCGGCACAAGCGAGCGTGTCCTACAGCAACAGCGGACGAAAAACTGCTGTCGCTTCTAGGGATCACGCCTAACCCGGCGCAATCCGGCGCCGGCTCCGTGCAGGGGACGACGTTGTCAAGCCAAGCGCCACGCGTACTGTTCTTCGGTTCCTTTCCGCCCCGGGAGTGCGGGATTGCGACCTTCATGAAGGACGTCGTGACGAGTTATGATGCGGCGTTCGGCACGAACAGCGCCGTGATCGCGATCGATGAGCCGGGCGGCGAAGACCGCATGTACCCCAGCCGGGTCGTCGCGCGCCTCGTGCAGCAGGACCCCGATTCCTATCGGGCGATCGCCGCTTTCGCCAACGCGTATCCCTGCGATGTGATCAACATTCAGCACGAGTACGGTCTTTTCGGCGGAGATGACGGCGAGTGGATCGTCGACTGCATCGCGCAGATCCGCAAACCCGTCGTCACCTCGCTGCACACCGTCCTGCCCGATCCCTCGCCCGAACATCTACGCGTGGCGCGTGCGTTGTGTGCAACCTCGAGCGGCGTCGTGGTCCTGTCGGAAACCGGCCGCGACATTCTGATCGACCGCTACGGCGTCGAGCCGCATAAGATTCGCGTCGTGCCGCACGGTGTTCCCGACGTTCCGTTCCGCGAGAGCGGGGCCGAAAAGAAGCGGCTCGGCCTGGGCGGCCGCATGACGATCTCGACCTTCGGCCTGATCAATCGCGGCAAAGGGCTCGAGTATGCGATCGAAGCGATGAATGCCGTTGTCGCCCAGCATCCTGAAGCGCTCTACCTGATCCTCGGCCAAACGCATCCGGTGATTCGCCGGCGCGAAGGCGAGTCGTACCGCCGCGAGCTGGAAGCGGAGATCGTCGCCAACAAGCTGGACGACCACGTGCTGCTGGTCGACAAGTATCTCGACTTCGATGAGCTGCTGTCGTACCTCACCGCCACCGACATTTACCTCACGCCGTATTTGAACCCGACCCAGATCGTCAGCGGCACGTTGGCCTATGCGGTCGGGTGCGGCAAGGCGATCGTGTCGACGCCCTACCTCTACGCGCAGGAACTGCTCGCGCACGGACGTGGTTTTCTCGTCCCCGCCCGCGACGGCTCGGCGATCGCAACGACCCTGGTGGCGCTGCTCGACGATCCCGCCCTGCGCGAAAGCACCGAACGCCGCGCCTACCGCTACGGCCGCCGGATGACCTGGCCCAACGTAGCGCAAGCATATGGCGCCGTGTTTGCCGATTTGCTGCCCGTGTCGGCGCACGCGGCACTCGCGACCCCCGCGTGACCACGGCTATCGCGGGCCGCATGCTGATTTCCGGATACCGCTGGCCGGTGCTCGATCATTTGAACGCGATGACCGATGACGTCGGCATCCTTCAGCACGCGCATCTCGACATCCCGAACCGGTCCTGCGGCTATTGCACCGATGACGTCGGTCGCGCGCTGCTCATCGCCACGGATGCGGCGCGGCGCTTTCACGAAGATCGCGATTCGTCGCGGCTGATGACGACCTACCTGGCCTATCTTCATGATGCGCAGCAGGCCGACGGCTGGTTCCACAACTTCATGGGCTACGACCGGCGCTGGCAGGATCGCAGCGGATCGCCGGACGCGATCGGCCGCGCGATCTGGGGGCTCGGCTACGCCGAGCGCTTTGCGTCGAAACCGTCGTGGAGTGCTTTGGCCGGCGCGATGCGGCGCCGCTCGCTGCCCGCCGTCGCACGGATGGATCATCTTCGTTCGCGCGCCTATGCCGCGCTCGGCCTCACGCATGCCCTCGGCGGCAATCCCGACGACAAGCTCGCGCTCCGCGCCGTGCTCGACGATGCGGTTCGGCCGATCGCCGAGGCCTACGACGCGCATCGCGCTCCGGACTGGGACTGGTGCGAAGATCTCATGACCTACGACAATGCGCGACTGCCGGAGGCCCTGCTGCGCGCCGGCGCGCAGCTGGGCAGCGAGCGCTACGTCGAGGCCGGGCTCGCGATGCTGCGCTTCTATGCGGGCGAGACGATCAAACACGGCACGTTCTATCCGGTCGGTAATCAAGGCTGGTATCCGCGCGGTGGTCCCAAAGCGCGCTTCGGCCAGCAGCCGCTCGAGGCGGCGGCGCTCGTCGACGCCGCGCTGGCGGCGTACGATCAGACCGGCGAGCAGATGTGGCGCAGCGTCGTCGAGATCGCCCACGCCTGGTACCTGGGCAACAACGTCCATCGCGTTTCGCTGGTGAGCAACGGCGGCTGCTGCGACGGCCTCGACGCGGCCGGAGTCAACCGCAATCAAGGCGCCGAATCGACGGTCTGCTACCTCATGAGCGCGATCGCACTGGCGAACCGCTCGACCCTGACCCTGCGCGTCGCGCAATAAGCGCGCTGGTGGCGCGATGCGCCAGCGCCATGATCGTCAGCATCGGGTTGACGCCGGAGGCGCTCGGAAACGCCGAACCGTCGACCACCAGCAAACCCTCGACGCCGTAGACGCGCCCGTCGGGATCGAGCACGCCGCCGGCCGGGTCGGCCGCCATGCGCGCGCTGCCCATCTGGTGGGCGGAGAACAGCGCCAGCGGGACCTTGCGTTCGGCGTAGCGCGCGAGCGTCGCGGCGAATGCATCGATCCCGGCCGGCGTCGCTGCTTCGGTAGCGAGCGTGAGCGGTTCGGCGTGCAAGGTCGACACGGCTTGCGCGCCGGCCGCAAAAGCGATCCGGGCCGCTGCGGCGAGGCCCACCGCCAGGTTGCGCGCATCGCCGGGCGCCAGCGTATAAGTCACGTCGGCGCGCTCGTCGAGTCCAACCGCGCCTTCGCCGCGGTCGCGGGTCAGCGCGATCAGCGAGGCGCGGTTGCGCACGCTATTCAGCACCGCCGCGTGCGCGTCGCGACTCGTCCATGGCATCGCCTGCGCCATCAAGCCCGGGTGCGACGGCGCGGCCTCGATCGTTGCGCCGAACCCGTCGTCACTCTCCGCGAAGCGGTCGCATAAGGCGGTCTGCATCGCGCCGTGCCACGTTTCGATCGGATCGGCAAAGAGTGCGCTGATCGCGCTGGTGGGATGCAAGTGGAGATGCTTGCCCAGATGCGGCGAGCCAACACCGCTTTGCGCGAGCAGGCCCGGCGTGCGAAGCGCGCCTGCGGCGAGGACGACCAGCGGTGCGTCGACGTCCAGCGGTGCACCATCCTCGCCCTGTGCCTCGACGCCCGTCACGGCGCCCTGCGCGATACGGATGCGCGTCGCGCGCGTGCGTGCGTGGATCGACGCGCCCGCATCGACGGCGTCTTGAAGGTAGGTGCGCGCCGTTCCGCGCTTGTTGCCGTACGCGCAGCCGAAACCGCAGTATCCGCAGCGGTCGCCGTCGCAATCGGCGTTGCGCGGGATCGCGCGCGCTTCCCAGCCCAGCTCCGCGCAGCCGTCGGCAATCACGGCGTTGTTGCGGTTGTGCGTTGTCGACACGGTCACGCCGAGCCGCGCTTCGACCGCATCGTACGCGTCGGCTAACTCGGCCGCGAACGCCGGCCGCTCGAGCATCGCGCTCCAGGAGCGCGCAACGGCCGAACGCAGCCGCAGCGAGGTCGACCAGTTGATCGAGGTGCCCCCGCCGACGCATGCTCCGGCAAGAATCGCAACGCTGAGGTCATGGTTCGCAGCGAGCCCGGCCTCCAAGTACAGGTCGCGGAAGGCCTCGGCTTCGCGCTGGCGCGCAGCGACCGGCTCGAACGGCGGCCCGGCTTCCAGCACGACGACGCGCAGCCCGGCCCGTGCGAGCAGTGCTGCTGCCACGCCGCCGCCGGCGCCGGAGCCGATGACGACGGCGTCGGCGGTGATCCGGCGGCTCGGCGGAGGAACCGTTGCGAGCGCGTCCCCGGCGGCGACGTCGCTGCGCGGTCCCGGGTAGCCGATCCGCGTCCAGACGGCGCTGCCGCCGCTGCCGTCGTCGACGGCGTACGCGGCAAAAAGCGACAGCCGCGCGAGAGCATCGAAGGCCGGCCGCAGCGGGCCGATGCGAGCCAGCGCGCGGAGCGCGCGCTCACGTGCGTCGCGGTCGAGGCGGGCGAAGCTCCGTGGTCGGCCGGCAAGGAGGAGTCCGCCGACGGGGCTCCCGAGCGCCGTCAGGACGACGACCAGACCGCCGCGTTTGTGGCTCGGCAAGCGGTCGACGGCCCCGGCAACCAGCTCGCGCGTCCGCGTAAGATCGGCATCGCCGGGAACGAATGTTTCGACGACCGCCGTGAGGGTCGTTTCCTGCGCGCGAGAGAGCACGGCGGCGGCCTTCGACGTGCCGTTGAAAAGCGCCGGTTTGCCCGCATGACGGCCCGCCGTACGCACCGCATAGGCTGAAACGCCCTGCGTGGCGAACTATAACGTGATGCTGGCGACGACCGAACTGTTAAATGACGTCCAGCGCGCGGCCGTCGAGCATACCGATGGCCCCGTGCTGATCTTCGCAGGTGCCGGATCCGGGAAGACACGCGTATTGACGCACCGGATCGCGTACCTGCTGGAAAAGAAGAAGGTCTTCCCCGACCGCATTCTTGCGGTCACCTTCACCAACAAGGCGGCCGGGGAGATGAAGTCCCGGCTCGAGCGGATGGTCGGTGCGCCGGCCCGCGACCTCTGGGTGGGAACATTTCACGCGATGTGCGTGCGGATGCTGCGCCGCGATGGCCGCAAGATCGGCATCGCGCCGAACTTTGCGATCATGGATGACGCCGACCAGCGCGCGATCGTCCGCGAAGTGATCGCCGACCTCAACTACGACGAGCGGCAGATCGTCCCGGGCGCGGCCCTGGCCGAGATCTCCAAAGCGAAGAACAACCTCTGGAGTCCCGATCAGTACGAAGAGAAGAACCCCTCGTTCGCCGGCGAGCGCTATGCCAACGTCTACCGCGAGTACGACCGCCGCCTGGCTGAATCGAACGGGCTCGATTTCGACGACCTGATCGCCAACGCGATCAAGCTGCTCGACGAGGACGACGATTCGCGCGTCCGCTATCAGACGAAGTTCAAGTACATCCTGGTCGACGAATATCAGGACGTCAATTACGCGCAGTACCGGCTGGTCGCGACGCTCGCCAAGGAGCACGGCAACATCACGGTCGTCGGCGACGACGATCAGTCGATCTACTCCTGGCGCGGCAGCGACTATCGCATGATCCTGCGCTTCGAGGAAGACTTTCCCGGCGCGACCGTCTTCAAGCTCGAAGAGAACTATCGCTCCACCCAGACCATCCTCGAGGCTGCCAACGAGCTGGTCAGCAATAATGCCGGCCGCGCCCCGAAGACGCTGTTCACCAAACGCGCCGAAGGCGAGAAGCTGACCGCGTTCCAGGCCGAGTCGGAGCGCGCCGAAGTGCGCTACGTGATGGAGAAGATCAAGGAGCACGTCCGCGAGGGCGCCGCCTACCGCGACTTCCTGGTCCTCTATCGCACCAACGCGCAGTCGCGTTACTTCGAAGAAGGCTTCCTGGCCGAAGGCATCCCCTATCGGGTCGTCGGCGGCGTCGGATTCTACGCGCGCACCGAGGTCAAGGACATGCTGTCCTACCTCCGCTACATCGTGAACCCGTCCGACGCGGTCGCCTTCCGCCGCATCGTCAACGTGCCGCGCCGTTCGATCGGCCAGCAGACGCTGGCGTCGCTGCTCGAGGCCGCAAACCAGTCCGGCGTCTCGGTCGGCCAGGCGGTTTTCGACTCGAACCTGCTCAAGCGCGCGGTGCCCAAGAAACAGCGCGAACTCGAACGCTTCGCCGAGCTGATCAACGACCTGCGCGAGAAGGCCGGCACGATGTCGGTCAGCGACCTGCTGGTCGCGGTGATGGAAGAGTCGGGCTACCTGCGCGAATTGCAGGCCGACGAAACGGCTGAAGGCCGCTCCCGCATCGAGAACCTCCAGGAGCTGGTCAGCGTCACCCGCGAGTTCGAAGCGAACCCCGAGACCGGCAACACGATCGACGACTTCCTCTCGACCATCGCTCTGATCAGTGACATCGACACGCTCGACCCCGAGTCGTCCTTCGTCACCTTGATGACGATGCACGCCGCGAAGGGACTCGAGTTCCCGATCGTGTTCCTGACCGGGCTCGAAGAAGGCGTCTTCCCCCATACGCGCGCCCTCACCGATGAGACGGAACTCGAAGAAGAGCGCCGCCTTGCCTACGTCGGCGTCACCCGGGCGATGGACCGCCTGTACATCTCGTATGCCGCGCGGCGCACGCTGTTCGGGAACACGTTCTCGCATCCGAAGTCGCGCTTCATCGACGAGATGCCGTCGGTCGAAGCGATCGGCGGGGTGGGAATCGGTCCGCGTCCCGGCGGCGGCCGCTGGCGCGAAGTCTCGATCCACGAGAACGCCGGAGCCGGCGTCGGTATGGACCTCAACCCGGGCGATAAGGTGCGCCATCCCAAGTGGGGTGAGGGCACGGTCGTCAACACGGTCGGCGCCGGCGGCGACGGCCTGCTGACGATCAACTTCCCGAACGTCGGCCAAAAGATGGTCATGCTGAAGTACGCTCCGCTGGAAAAGGTCTAGGGGTGACCTAGCGTGTTGCGCGTCGGGATCGCCGGCGCGCTCGGGAGACTGGGGCGCGTTGCGTGCGCGGCGGTCGATGCGGCAGAAGATCTCACGGTCGCGGCAACTTACTCGCGTGGAGACGATCTCGGCGGTTTCGTCGCTTCGGGACTCGATGTCGTCCTCGACTGCACCGTCTATCCGGCGACCGTCGACATCGCGCGAACCGCCGTCGCCGCCCACATTCCGATCGTGATCGGGGCTACCGGTTGGAAGCCCGAAGACTTGCGCGCCCTCGCGACGCACTGTCTCGAGGCCCGTACGCCGGCGATGATCGTCCCGAACTTCTCGTTCGGCGCCCTGCTGATGATGCGGTTTGCCGCCCAGGCGGCGCGGGTGTTCCCGAAAGCCGAGATCATCGAACTGCACCACGATGCCAAGCGCGATGCACCCAGCGGCACCGCTCAACTCACCGCCCAGCGGATCTCGGAGGCCGGCGCGCCGCCCCCGCCGATCCACAGCGTGCGTCTGCCGGGGCTCGTGGCGCACCAGGAAGTGATGTTCGGCGGGGCCGGCGAGACGCTGACGATCCGCCACGACTCGCTGGCGCGCGAATCGTACGGGCGGGGAATCGTGGCGGCGATTCGCGGGGTGTCCGCGCAGCGGGGCTTGGTCATGGGCCTGGATTCGGTTCTCGACGACGTGCTGGGAACTACGTGAGGGTCGCGGTGATCGGCGCCACCGGCGCCGTCGGCGGCACGATCTTGCGCGTGCTCGACGAGCGGTCCGTCCCGATCGATGCGCTGCTCGCGTATGCCTCACGCGAACGGCCCGAGGGTGTCGCGTTCCGCGGCGCAACGGTGCCGGTCGCGGCCGCGACGCGTGAACGGCTGCTGGCCGATCGCCCCGACGTGGCCTTCTTCGCCTCGAGCGACGACGCCAGTGCTGCGCTGGCGCTCGCGCTGGTCGCAGCCGGAACGACCGTCATCGACAACACCTCCAGCTTCCGGCTTGCCGACGGCGTGCCGCTGGTGATCCCCGAAGTGAACCCGCACGTGATCCAGGCCGGCGACCGGCTCTTCCCGGTCGCAAACTGCACCGCCATCGTGCTGTGCGTGGCGCTGGCGCCGATCGAACGCGCGGTCGGCTTGAGCGCGGTGCGCGTCGCCACCTACCAGGCGGTGAGCGGTGCGGGACGCGCCGGTCTCGACGCACTGGCCGACGAAGAGCGCGGCATGGCGCCCAACGGTACGTTCGCGGCACCGATCTTTCGCAACGTCGTGCCGCAGGTCGGCTCCTACGACGGCGACGGCGATACGGGTGAAGAGCAGAAGGTCGTGGCCGAGACCCGCAAGATGCTCGGACTTCCGGACTTGCGAATCGCGGCGACGACCGTGCGCGTGCCGGTGATGCGCGCGCACAGCGCGGCAGTCTTCTTCGAGACCGAGGAGCCGGCCGGTGTCGCCGAAATCGGGGCGGTACTTCGCGAGGCCCCGGGCCTGGTATTCCACCAGCACGGGATCGTGACGCCGCGTGACGTCGAGGATACCGACCTCGTCCATGTCGCCCGTCTGCGTGCGGAAACCGGCGACGATACCGACACCCGGTTTCAAATGTGGATCGTCGGCGACCAGCTGCGTAAGGGCGCCGCGACCAACGCCGTGCAGATTCTCGAACTCCTGATCGCGCAAGGCCGCTTCGTGCCCGCATGAACCTGATCGTCCAGAAGTTCGGCGGAAGCTCGCTCGCGACGGCGGAGCTGCGGGAGGTTGCCGTCTCCCGCGTCGCCGACGCCGTGAGGCGCGGCGACAAGCCGGTCGTCGTGTGTTCGGCGCTCGGGCGGGCGCCCGATCCCTATGCGACGGACGCCTTGGCGACGCTGCTGGAGCCGGCTCCCAACGGACCCAACCGCGACCTGCTGTTGGCGTGCGGTGAGGCGATTGCGAGCGCCGTCTTTGCGCAGATGCTGTGCGCGCTCGGCGTGCCGGCGCAGGCGATGACCGGCAGCCAGGCCGGTATCCTTACCGACGATCAGTATGGGAAGGCCGAGATCCAGAGTGTCGATCCCGAGCCGGTGCTCAAACTGATCGCGCGGGGCATCGTTCCGGTGATCACCGGATTTCAGGGCGCCACGCGCGACGGCGCGATAACGACCCTCGGCCGCGGCGGCAGCGATTTGACCGCGGTCGCGCTGGCCGATGCGCTGACGGCGAAGTCGGTCGAAATCTACACCGACGTCTCCGGCGTGATGACCGCCGACCCGCGACGGGTTACGGGCGCGCACGCCCTCGAGCGCGTCACCCAGCGCGAGATGGTCGAGCTGGCCGGAAACGGCGCCAAGGTCATGCACCATAAGGCGGCCGAGCTTGCGAACGCGACCGGCACGTCCTACGTGGTCAAGGGCCTGCGCAGCAACGCCGGGACGGCCATTGACGACGACGCGCCGATCGACCCCGACCGCCCGGTTACGGGGCTCGCGGTCATCGCCGACGTGACCTTCTGCCGCATCATTCAAGGGTTAACCGACGACTACGACCGCGCCGATGTCGACCGCGACGTGCTCGGGCGAATCGCCGAACGCGGGATCTCGATCGACATGATCAACGTCAACGACGCCGGCGTGTTCTTCATCTGCGACGACGAAGCGGCCGACGCGATCCGCCCGGCGATCAGCGACCTGAACCTGGCGCTGCGCATGCGCCCGCACTGCGCGAAGATCTCGATCGTCGGTGCCGGAATGCGCGGGACGTCGGGCGTGATGTACCGGGTCGTCAAAACGATCGGCGACGCGGGCGTCGACATCATCCATTCGACCGACTCGAACATTACGATCTCGATCCTCGTGCCCGCCGACCAGGCGGTGCGAGCGGAGCAGGCCTTGCACGATACGTTCGGTCTGGGACGCGGAGCGGTGGCGCAGTGAAATCGCTGGGCCGCATTCTGACCGCCATGATTACGCCGTACGACGAGCGTGGCGCGGTCGATGTCACCGAAGCGGTGCGGATCGCGCAGTTTCTGGTGGCGCGCGGTAACGACGGCGTGGTGATCGCAGGCTCGACCGGCGAAGGGCATGCCCTGGAGGACGACGAGAAGCTGGCACTGTTCGCCGGAGTGAAGCGCGGGCTGGGCGCAACCGGCACCGTGATCGCCAACAGCGCGGGGATCAATACGCGCCATGGCGTCGCACTGACGAAAGCGGCCGAAGCCGCCGGCGTCGACGGAATCCTGGCGACCGTGCCGGCCTACGTGAAGCCGACCCAAGCGGGGATGCTCGAGCATTTCGGTGCGATCGCGGAAGGCACGAAGCTGCCCGTCATTATCTACAACATCCCCGGACGCACCGCGTCGAACATGCTGCCCGAGACGTTCACTGAGCTGACGCGGCGGTATCCCAACATCGTTGGAACCAAAGAATCTACCGGCGACGTCAAGCAGTTCACCGAGGTCATCCGAACGCGCAGTCGCGACGACGTCACGCTTTGGAGCGGCGACGATTACGTCTTCTTGCCCGCGCTCGCCGTCGGCGGGTACGGCGTGATCTCGGTCGCCGGACACCTGTGCAGCCGCGAGCTGCGCGCGATGGCGGATGCGTTTGACGGCGGCGACGTCGACACCGCGGCCAGGATCCATCGCGATCTCGCGCCGCTGATCGAGGCGCTGTTCCGGATCAGCAATCCGATCCCGGTGAAGTGGGCGATGGGCAGCTACGGCTTTCGCGTCGGCCCCTGCCGCTCGCCGATGGGCCCTATGCCCGACACGTTGAAAACGGTGCTCGAACCGCTCATCGCGCCGTACCGCCCCTAGTGGAGTCGATCGCCATCCTCGGTTGTCGCATCGACGCCGTGGGGCGCGACGAAGCGGTCGCGCGGATCGCACAACTTGCCGGCAGCGCGAACGAACCCGCGCTGGTCGTGACGCTCGGAGTGGAGATGGTGATGGCGGCGCAGCGCGATCCGTCGTTTCGCGCCATCGTGAACGGTGCTGCGCTCGTTACCTGCGACACGATCGGACTGCTGCTGGCGTCGCGCTTGCGCGGCGGCCCGCTGCGGGAACGCGTCACCGGCGTCGAGCTCGTCGGCGCGCTGGCCGAACGGTCGGCAAGCAGCGGTGACATTCGTTTGTACTTGCTGGGCGGAAGCGGCGACACGGCACAGTCAGCTGCGGCAGCTTTGCAGCGTCGAGCACCGGGCGTGCAGATCGCCGGCGTGCGGGACGGCTATTTCGCGGCCGATGAGAGCGCAGCCGTAGCGGCCGCGATCGCCGCTAGCGGAGCGAACGTGCTGCTGGCGGGACTCGGTTCGCCCAAGCAAGAGCAGTGGCTCGCGCGCTATCTTCCGCAGACAGGATGCGTGGTCGGCATCGGAATAGGCGGCTCGCTCGACGTGTATGCGGGCAACGTGAAACGTGCGCCGGCGGGGATCCAGCGTGCCGGCCTCGAGTGGGCCTATCGTCTGGCAAAGGATCCGCGCCGCTGGCGTCGGCAATTGGCGCTCCCGCAGTTTGCCCTCGCGGCCACCGCCGAGGCGCTCAGCGGCAAACCGCGGAACGCGCCCCGTTGATGGCGCAACCCGCGGCCGCGCGCGCGATGATCCTCGCCGGCGGGATGAGCACGCGGCTCTACCCGCTCACCAAGCATCTGCCCAAACCGCTCGTACCCGTCGCCGGCGAACCGATCACCGGTAACGTGATGCGCTGGCTGGCGTCGTTCGGCTATCGAGAAGTCGCAATCAACGTGTTCTACCTGGCCGACGCCGTGCGCGCGGCGTTCGGCGACGGCAGCGCGTTCGACGTCAAACTCGAATACTTGAACGAACGCGAGCTGAGCGGCAGCGCCGGCGCGCTCAAGCAGATGGAAGGCTGGTTCGACGGCACCTTCGTCGTGGTCGGCTGCGACGATTTGACCGACGCCGACCTCACCTCGCTGGTCCGGTTCCACCGGCGGCGCGGCGCGCTCGCGACCATTGGCCTAGTTGAAGCCGAACAGGTCAACCAATACGGAGTGGTCGTCACCGATCGCGACGGCCGCATCAGCGGATTTCAAGAGAAGCCCGCGCCCGGCACCGAACGCTCGCACTTCGTCAACACCGGCATCTACGTCTTCGAGCCGGCAATCTTCGCGCGCATCCCGGCCGGCACGTTCTACGATTTCGGCAAACAAGTGTTCCCTGAACTCCTCGCCGACGGGCTCCCGTTCTTTGCGATGCCGCTCGAGGGCGCGTACTGGCGCGATGTCGGCACTCTCGACGAGTATCGTGCCGCGAACGTCGACGTGCTCGAAGGCCTGAAGCTGCTCAGCGGGCGCCGCAACGGCATTCCCGCCGACGCGAAGGTTGGCCGCGACGTGTTTATTGCGGGTGCAGTGCGCATTGGCGCCCGGGCGAGGATCGGCGAAGGCGCGCTCATCGCCGGTCCCACCGTCATTGGCGACGACGTGCATATCGGCGAGGGCGCCCGCATCGAAGCCAGCATTCTGTGGGATCGCGTTCGTATCGGCTCCCGCGCGGTGCTGCGCGATACGATCGTCGGCGATGACTACACCGTCGCCGACGGCGCAACGCTCGACGACGCCGTTGTCGCGAACGAACTCGAAGCGGCACGGTAGGTTTTTTCGGCCGCGACCCTCGCGCCGGCGAGCCCTGGTCGTGAAGGCGCCGCATGCTCGAGCTCTTGCGGTCCTGGGTGTTTCCGTCCGCCTGCGAGGCCTGCGATCGGCCCGGCCCGGCGCTGTGTGCGGCCTGTGCGCCCGCGGTCGCGGACGCCATCCATTTTGCGATCGATGGGATCCCGGCCACGGCGCTGGGCGCGTATCAAGGCCCGTTGCGCGACGCGATCCTCGCGATGAAGCGCGGTGCGCGGGATCCGCTGGTGGCCTTCGCGCAGCTGCTGGATGAGGTCACCATCGAAGGCGTGCTCGTGCCGCTACCCACGACGGCCGCCCGCGCAGCCGAACGCGGCTTCGACCAGAGCATCGCGCTAGCGCGGGCCGTCGCGGCTCGACGCGCGTTGAGCTGGCTCGAGCTCCTCGATAAGCACGGACCGCCCCAAGCCGGGAGGGGCCGCGAGGGGCGGCTCGCGTCATCCGGACGATTCCGCCTGAAGCCGGGCGTCGCGCTGCCGCCGACGGTCACGCTCCTCGACGACGTGTGCACGACGGGGGCAACCATTCGCGACGCGGTCGCGCTCCTGCGCACGCTGCACGTCTCGGTCGAGCGGATCATCCTGGTCGCGCGGAGCGAGACGCAGGAGCGTGCGCAGAAATGCGCTTAGCTGAACTCAGTTCAATCCAACGTGCGGGACCAGCCGGACCCCGCGTGCGGCTGGGGTGGCGCCGGCTACAGGGGCGGTAGGTCCGGGAGCGAATGCGCGACCACGATGCTTCGGCGTGGCCTGTGGCTGTTGATATGCGTGATGGCCACGGCGCTGCGCGCGGCGGACGCGCAGACTCCGGGAACCATTACCGGGAAGACCGCACCGCTGGTGGTTGATTTCGGCGATGCGGCGCTCAATACCGGCGCGCGCGGCGCGATCGTAGGCCGTACGTCGGGGCTGGTGGTTGATTTCGGTGATGCAGCGCTCAATACGGGCGCGCGCGGCGCGATCGTCGGCCGCACGTCGGGGCTGATGGTTGATTTCGGCGATGCAGCGATCAATACGGGCGCGCGCGGCGCGATCGTCGGCCGCACGACGGGGCTGATGGTTGATTTCGGCGATGCGGCGCTCAATACGGGCGCGCGCGGCGCGATCGTCGGCCGCACGACGGGGCTGGTGGTTGATTTCGGCGATGCGGCGCTCAATACGGGCGCGCGCGGCGCGATCGTCGGCCGCACGACGCCGCTCGTAGTAACGTTTCCCTAGGTCGTTCTCGTGCATCCTCCTCTACGGAAAGGCACTCCCATGATACGTTCGGTACTCGTTACAACCGCCGTCGTCGCCGCGACGATCGGCATCGCGGACACCGCGCGGGCGGCGACGCAGGAGTACCAAATCACGGCCCCCGTGACGGTGAAGGTCACTGCCAAATCGCTCAAACCTGGCGCGGTTGGCTCGACCAACGGCTCCGCAACCGGCGGGAGCGCAAGGGGCCTGCCGGTGACGGTCAACTGCGCTGTCGGCGAAAACTCGATCGCGCTGGTCGGCGGCCAGGCGACGAATGCGGCGGGCAGCGGGTCCGCGCAGACACGGCTGCCGCCGGCCCCCGGTGGCTTTTCCGGCAATGTCACCGTGACGTTCACCGCGGCGGATGATAGCAAACCGGCGGGCACGTATCTCTGCTGGGTCGTCGTCGATCCGAGCGCGCTTGCGTCAGGGGTTCAGATGCCGGTGAACTTCGTCACCGGTCCCGCCCTCGATAAAAAGGTGGGTACGGCGGTAGACAACTGGATAGCCCAACCTTAATGGATGACCAAGGCCGCACACTGCGACCTACGTTAAAAGGGCCAAACGTCATAGGGTAAGGCGCAGCCCTGCGGCCTCCCGCCATGCGCCCACGAAATGCCGTTCCACGCGCTCGGCGATGAACGCGATGTTGTCGAACGTCATGCCGAGGTTCTTTTCGCTCGTCAGCGGCACGTCTCTCACGGAGATGCCGGTGTCGTGCACGATCGGCTCGACCGTCCACGCGATGAAGGGCACGTGCAGTTTGAACGTGGCGGCGCTCCCGGGCGGAGTGCACTGGTACCATAAGTTTGCGTGCAGCGTCCCGCGCCAGGTTCCGAAATCAAACCTGCACAGCATCACGTCGACGGGCGACAGTTGTTTCGAGAAATAATAGTTGCCGGAGCTGCCCGGGGACTTGTATCCGAGCGGCTTCAGCCGGTTTGCAATCAAGGGCTTCCGCTTGATTCCGGGCTGCGGCTTCAGCGCCGCGACGAGATAAGGTTTGCCCTCGAGCATCGTGGTGTAGCAATGCCGCTCGAGCTCGTACGGACGCCCGGGAAATGCCGATTGCCAATCCGCTCGTTCCCGCTCGAAGTGCCGCGCGATCAGTTCCCGGCTGTGTTCGCGCGTGACCGCGGCGGCCTCAAAGGCGGCCGGAAGCGGCTCATCGTCGGGAACGACTACCGCTTCGACGGGCAGATAACGGGTGTCTGCCGGCGACGCGGACGCACCGGGAATATTCGGCACCGCCTTCACGTGATAGGTTTCCAACGCGTGCGGCAACTCGTGCGCGGCCGCCAGCTCGTACATGAATTCCAACGCGGCGCGCTGGGCTTCAACGCTTGCGGCCACAGGGTACCTCCGGGCCCCTCGCTACTTGCGCCGTGCCTACGCTCCCTGCCGGCGTCTGCCGACGACTGGAACCCCACGCGTTCGCTGCGGGTCGATAAGTGCGCCATGAAAGCCATCTGGAACGGCGCCGTCCTTGCGGAGAGCGCGCACACCGAAGTCGTCGAGGGAAACCATTACTTCCCGGCCGACGCGATCAAACCCGACTATTTCAAACCCTCGAACACCCACACGGTGTGTCCATGGAAGGGCACGGCCAGCTACTATACGGTCGAGGTCGACGGAAAAACGAACGCCGACGCGGCGTGGTACTATCCCGAGACCAAGGACGCGGCGAAGAACATCACCGGACACGTCGCCTTCTGGCACGGCGTCGAGGTCACGCCGTAGCGAGCGACGCCGCCTATCTGGCCCGCGCCGCGGAGTTAGCCGCGCGCTCGGTCGCCGACGCGGACCCGAATCCGCCGGTGGGATGCGTGATCGTTCGCGACGGCGTCACGTTGGGCGAAGGCTGGCATCACCGGCGCGGCGAGGCCCACGCGGAAGCTGAAGCGCTGCGCGATGCGCGCGAACGCGGCAACGACGTGCGTGGCGCAACCGCGTTCGTTTCGCTCGAGCCTTGCGATCACCACGGGCGCACGCCGCCGTGCTCGGAAGCGCTCATCGCGGCGGGCATCGCGCGGGTCGTCGTCGGCGCACTGGATCCGAACCCCAAGACCGCGCAGGCCGGCGTGCGGCGGATGCGCGAGGCCGGCATCGCGGTCGAGCTTGCCGACGACTCGGGCGCGCGCGAGCTCGTCGAGCGCTTCAGCTGGACGATCGTGCACGACCGGCCCTACGTGACGCTGAAGATGGCGATGTCGCTCGACGGCTACGTCACCTCCGCACCGGGCATCCGGCAACAGCTCACCGGTGTTGCGGCGCAGAATCGGGTCCGTGACCTGCGCATCGAACACGATGCCGTGATGGTTGGTGCGGGCACAGTGCGGATCGACGACCCGCTGCTCACCGTTCGACCGCACGCGTCGCGGCACAAGCCATACGCGCGCGTCGTCGTCTGCGAACGCGAACCGATCCGCGTGACGGCGAAGATCCTCCAACCGCCCGGCGACGCACCGCCCGGCGCGTATGCGCCGACGATCGTGCTCGCGCCGGCGGGTGCGCGCGCCGCTTTTGCGGAGCTGGCCGCGCACGCCGAAGTGATCTTCGTCGGTGCAGAAGACGACAACCAGCTCGACCTGGCGGCAGCGCTGCGTGCGCTGCGCTCGCGAGACGTCGTCAGCGTCCTGTGCGAAGGCGGCCCGACCTTAGCCGGACGGCTGCTGGCGGCGCGGCTGGTACAGCGCGCGCTGTGGTTCGTTGCGCCGGTATTCCTGCGCGGCGATCAGGCCGTCCCGGTGCTGGCGGGCGCCGACCTTGCCGGGCTCGACGGGTGGCGTTTCGACGGCCTCGAAGCCGTCGGCGACGACATGCTGCTCTCTGCCGACCTGACCACGTGTTCTCGGGACTGATCGCGCACGCGGGCCTCGTCGCCGCGATCGAGGGCGATGCGGCGCACGGCATGACGCTGGTTGTCGAGGCGCCCGGCGCTTTGGCGGACGGCGTCGCGCACGGCGATTCCGTTGCCGTCAACGGTGTGTGTCTCACGGTCGTCGCGTTCGACGATCGCACGATGCGGTTCGATGTCGTCCCCGAAACGGTCCGCCGCGCGGCCTTCGACACGCTACGTCGGGCCGACCGGGTTAATGTCGAACTGTCGCTGCGGCTCGGCGATCGACTGGGCGGCCATCTGATGTACGGTCACGTCGACGCCTATGCGAAGATCGTGTCACGCGAACCGGAAGGCCAGGGCTTTCGACTCGTCGTCGAGCTTCCGCAGACTCTGCGTCCGTTCGTGGTCGAGAAGGGCTATGTGGCGGTCGACGGTGTGAGCCTTACGGTCGCCGCAACCTCTTTCGACACATTCTCGATCGCGCTGATCCCGGAGACGGCGAGGCGCACGACGCTCGGTACGAAACGTGCCGGCGACCGGGTGACGATCGAAGTCGATCCCGTCGCCCGCTACGTGCAAGGCGTGCTCACGGCTTACGCGCAGCGCGATGGCTGACGCGCTCGCGACGGGTCCCTCGGTTCGTGAGCGCGTGCGCTGGAGCGACGTCGACAAGATGGGCGTCGTTTACTACGGCCGCTATCTGCGCTTCATGGAAGCAGCCGAAGCCGAGCTCTTTCGAATGCTTGGATTTCCCTACGACACGCTGAGCGAGCAGCTCGGCGTGTGGATTGCGCGCGTTCGCATCGAGCTCGATTTTCGCGCGCCGGCTCGGCTTGACGACGAGGTCGTCTGCCGCGCCATCGTGCGCAAGCTCGGCGGATCGTCGCTCACGCTGGAGTTTCCGATCGACCGCGCCGACGGCGTGCGCCTCGCCGACGGCGTGCTCGTGCTCGCAGCGCTCGATCGCGAGACACTGCGCCCGGCGCGCCTTCCCGCTGCGCTGAGCCGGGCGTTGGGCGGCGCCTGAACTTACGCCTCGTCGGTGGCGAGGATCCCGTAGATCTCTTTGCGTGCGCGATCGAGAATCGTGCGAACGCGGGTAAGGGTGGCCTCATCGCTGTCGCGAGCGCTGGCGGCGGCGCCGGCAAGCTTGCCCATCGACATCCAGAGCTGCCGCCGCGGATCGGGAGCATCTTCGGAGTCGGCGTCGGGGTCGGCGGTGCGGTTCGCGAGCAGTTCGCGGCCGCTCTCGGCGAGCGTGTAGACGCGCTTCCCGTCAACCTCGGCTGAGGTCACGAAGCCGCCGTCCTCGAGCATCTGCAGGGTGGGGTAGATCGAGCCGGGGCTGGGCCGGAAACCGCGGCGCTCCTCGATGGCGCGGATAATCTCGTAGCCATGGCGGGGGCCTTCGGCGAGGACCTCGAGGACGAGGAACTTGACGTCGCCGCGCCGTGCCCGGCCGCCCCAGCCGCCCATCCCGCGGCCGAATCCGTGCCCAAAGCCGTGCCGGAAGTGGCGATGGCCCTCGTGGTGGTCCCGGGCGTGTTCAAAAAACTGTTTTATCATGTCGCGATAGTAAAAGATATATCGCGATCTGTCAAGACAGACCGTTTTTAGGGCTGTGCGCCTGCGTATGCCAAGTAGGCGAGCGGTCGTGCTAGAATGCCGCCAAGAGGAGGTTTGTTCATGACCAAGCTTACGATGTGCGCGTTGGGAGCGGCGTTGATCGCCGTTGGTCTTCCGAGCGTCGCGACTGCCGAGATGTCAGCGACGATGACGACCGTTCACCCGGTGACGCAGATGAAACAATTGGTGCTGGAGGACTGCAGTCACGCATTCATCGGTTCCGATCACAAGATGTATCTGATCATCAACGGCAAGACCACACCCGCACCGGCCGGCCACTACATGCTGGCCGACGGCGGCTGCGTCACGGTCGGCGCCAACGCGGCGATCGATCCGGCAACCCTTCAGCGCCTGACGACGCACATGTAGTACCCGAAACACCTCGGTCTCGGCGCGCGCACAAGGTCCCGCCGAGGAATCGACTTCTCCCACGGCGGAAGATGCAGCAACGCTCGCCTGATATGCCCGGCGGTTTTTAGACGCCGGGCATTTCAGCGTTGGCGCAGCTGCAAAGCGGAATGGAAGCAATGATGCCTGCGGACAAGCACCGGCCCTACGTTCCGCTGACGTCAGGCGCAGCAATATCCATGTTCCGGGGTTTCGCGCTGATCGCACTGAGCGTCGGCCTGGCCCAATGTAGCGGTTCGGGCGGCTCTGGGAACACGATCCCGAAACCCACGCCGGCAGTCACGCCGACGCTGTCGCCGTCGCCCTCGCCGTCCGGAAGCTCGTCGGCGAGTCCTTCGCCGCGGCCGTCCGGCAGCGCGAGTGCGTCGCCCAGCCCAACTGCGTCGCCCAGCCCGACGGCGCGGCCAACCGCAAGTCCTTCCGCGAGTCCGTCTCCCTCGCCCACCGCGTCCCCGAGCCCGATCGTTGGGGCCATCTACGTTGCTGATCCCACCAAGAACAGCATCTTTGTCTACGCCGCAAACCCAAGCGGTACGTTGAATGAAGCCCCGCTGGCGACGATCGCCGGCAGCAACACCGGCCTGAGCCAACCGCAAGACGTCGCCGTCGACGCAAGCGGAAAGATCTACGTCGCGAACGACCTCTCCAATACGGCGGGGGTCGGCATCCTCAGTCCGGGCGGTTACATCACCGTGTACGCAGCAAATCCGAGCGGGACGCTCAACGAAGCGCCGCTCGCGACGATCACGCCGATCTATCCCTCGAGCGGTGTGCTGCCCGGGTTTCCCTCGGCTATTACTCTCGACACGAGCGGGAATATCTACCTCGCGGCCGGGGACTATGGGGCGGGCGGCGGCGGCACGGTCTTGGTCTTCCCACCGAATCCGAGCGGGACAATCTCCGAAGCCCCCACCGGCATGATCAACACGGTAGGCTTCGCTTTTACCGCCGTCGCGCTCGACGCGGCCAGACAGATCTACGTCGCAAACCCCTTCCCCGCCGCGAATACGCCCGCTGAAGCCGCCGTCTTTGCGGCGAATCCGAGCGGGGTTACGAGCGCCGGACCGGTTGCGACGATCGTCGGGAGCGCGACGGGCCAGGATAATCCCTATGGCATCGCCCTTGATTCAACCGGGAGAATTTACGTCGCAAACTACGGCCTCTATGCTCCGGGCGTCCCGAGCATCACGGTCTATGCGGCCAATCCGAGCGGAACGCTCAACGAAGCCCCGCTCGCCACGATCGTCGGCGCCAGTACGGGGCTCGTCAATCCGACCTCCGTCGCGATTGACGCGAGCGGAAGGATCTACGTCGGGAATTCAGGCGCCAGCATCACCGTGTATGCGGCAAATCCGAATGGGACGTTGAACGAGGCTCCGATTGCAACCATCAGCGGCAGCAACACCGGCCTCACCTCACCGCCCAACGGGCTCACGGGCTTGGGCCAACCCATAGGCATCACCGTCCATTAGCGACGGAGCGGAGAAGGGTCAGGTCGTCATCGCCCGGGCGGGCCCTCCTTGACACCTGTCAGGACGATATACCTCACGCACCAGGGGCGCGAGCGGTCGCGGGATCGGCCTGACCCGGACTCTTAGAGACGGGGGGCGCAGTAAATGGGGATGGAGCAGGAAGGTTCGACAATGGGGCTGCCAGCGGGATGGCGCGCCTGGGTTTACATTGTCTTTTCTCGGCGCTGGGGCCGTGTCGTGACATCGGGCGTTATAACGGGGTCCATTTTTGTTCTCACCGCGGTCGCCACGGTTCTTAGCGCGGCCTTTAGCGCCCCAATCTGGCTCACGATCGGTTGCGCGATCCTGTGTCTTCTGTGGGCCTTCGGGGCAATTTTTATAGCGTCGTATCAAGCTTGGCGTGACGAACGTGTTGAACGCAACGCCGCAAACGCCGCGCTTCACGAGGCGCTTAGGCCACCGCCAATCCACGGGACGGTTAGTGCATTCGAGATATTGGACGCTACGAAGCTTTCGGAAGATGCATGGGCTGAGCTTCGCGAGATTAAGGGCACGACTTCAGTTTGGTGTTTCGCGCGTCTGGAAATCGACAATCCTGGCAATGCCACGCGCGCTCTTGACTGGCGTTTCTCAATCAAGAATCATGAAGGCGGCGTACTCCCCTGCGAACCAGTCGTCAAGACCTGGAATGTTCCGCCAGAATGGCCCCGCGTCGAATACAAGGCGCTTGATGTGGTCCAGGCAGAATACTTCGATGCTCGCCACGTCACTATCGTCGTCCTCAACGTCCCATTGCCAGCGTCACCGACTGCTCTGGACCTGCATTCCTTTGAGGTTTCGTTTAGGACTAGCGAAGGGAAAGAGGTCGTCTGCCATGAGTAGCGGGAGCGATGATAGCACTCCAATGCAACGCTTCGAGGACTTGGCGAAGCGTATTTTTCGCGTTGCGAAAGACGACGTCGAGAAAGTCGAGCACGAAGCCGAGGAGATTATCAGCGAGGCGATAGGTCCTCCGCCCGCGACGGGCCCCGCAATCGCGGAGGAAGATTAGATGCGGTCGCTTATGCCCGAGATCGGCGTCACGTCAACCTTGCGACGGCGGACCGGATGATTCGGCTGGAAGGCCGCGCGCCACTTGGGATGCGCGCTCGTCAGACGCTTCCACGTTACGCGGCGACCGTCGGTGTTCTTCAGCACGGCGACGAAGCGGTCCGCATCGTTCCCCTCGCGGGCGTTGAACCGGAACACCTGCTCGTCAACGTAGGCGGCAAGGTGGAAGGCGCGCGGCGCGATGTAGGCCCCGTGAAGCGTTCGCTTCAGGCACGACCAGAAGTTCTCAATCGTGTTCGTGTGAACGCGACCTTCGACGTAACGGAGCGAGTGGTCGATGAACTCGTGGACATAATCACGGTCGGTTTGCGAGTAGGACCGCAGGGCATCGGTGTAGAGGATCGATCCGGGCAGGACGTTCGCGTAGACCTTCGGGATCAGCGAGGACGCCTTGTGATTCGGGACGATCATCGCGCGAACGCGGCTCTTGCGCTTCCCGTCGCCGCGCTGGACCATGCCGAACACGGTCGCCTTTCCGGTGGCCGGACCGTGCGCGGCCTTGCGGAATCCGAGCGGGGTCGTCAACGTCGCGCGCTGCTTGCCGCCGACGAAGGTTTCGTCCGCTTCGACTTCGCCCGAAAGCATATCGGCCGTGTCGTCCTTCATCGCTTCGCGGATGCGGTGGAGCATGAACCACGCGGTTTTCTGCGTCACGCCGAGCGCGCGGCCCAGCTCGTGCGAGGACGTTCCGTTCTTCGTGTTCGCCAGGAACCAGATGGCCGGGAGCCACTTGGTGAACGGGACCGGCGAGTCCTCAAAGATGGTGCCGACCTTGGCCGTGAACTGCCGCTTGCATTCTTTGCAACGCCACTTCTTGCGGGTCGCGATGAACTGAACCGAAGCCGAGCCGCATCCTTGGCGCGGGCAGGCGATCCCGTTCGGCCAGCGCAGGCGAACCGCGTAGGCGTGAGCGCGGTCCGGGTCCGCAAAGTAGGTGACGGCTTCGAGCAGGGTGCTGGGCGTCCGGTCCATGCTCCAAGCGTATCGCCGAGGTGTGCCACCTGGGTGGCAATCTTTGGTGCGTCAGATATATCATCTTGACACCTGTTAACTCGGCTGCGAGTCTTAGGGGGTATGGAACGATTCGCGGACGAGCTTCAGGAGGCGATGAGTGGCGCGGGGATCTCGGCGGCGCAGCTTGCTCAGCGGTCCGGACTGACCGAGGCGGCCATCTCCCTGTTACGGAACGGGCGGCGCGAGCCGTCCTATAAGACCGTCCGTGCCCTGGCGGCCGTGCTGCCCTCGCTCTCGGCACGCGCTCCGGCCGTCGAGACCGGCGCGCTGGACTCGATCGAGTCGGCGATCGCCGACATTCGCGACGGCAAGATGGTGGTCGTCATGGACGACGAGGATCGCGAAAACGAGGGCGATCTCGTCATGGCGGCGGCGCGCGTCACGCCCGAGGCGATCAACTTCATGCGCAAGGAAGGCGGCGGCCTGATCTGCGTTCCGATGACGTCGGAGCGGCTGGATGCGCTGCAGATTCCGAACATGGTCAACGATAACACCGCGCCGCTCGGCACGGCGTTCTCGGTGTCGGTGGAGGCGCGTGGACGCGTGACGACCGGCATCTCCGCGCACGACCGCTCGAACACGATCCGGGCGCTCATCGACCCGGCCTGCGGGCCGGCCGATTTTCTGCGGCCGGGACACACCTTTCCGCTGCGAGCGCGTGAAGGCGGCGTGCTGGTGCGGTCGGGCCAAACCGAAGCGTCGGTCGATTTGGCGCGGCTGGCCGGCCTCTATCCGGCCGGCGTGATCTGCGAGATCATGGACGAAGACGGCTCGATGATGCGCCGGCCGCGGCTCGAACAGTTTTCAAAGAAGCACGACCTGCGGATGATCACCGTCAAGGATCTCATCGCCTACCGTTTGCGCCACGAAAAACTGGTCGAACGGATCGCAGAGTTCACGCTGCCGACCGTGCACGGCGTGTTTCGCGGCATCGGCTACGAGACGAAGACCGACAAGACGGCGCACGTCGCGCTCGTGCTGGGCGACATCGGCGACGGAAAAGGCGTGCTGGTGCGCGTGCACAGCGAGTGTTTGACCGGCGACGCTCTCCATTCGCTGCGCTGCGACTGCGGTCCGCAGCGTGACGCTGCGATGGCGGCGATCGCGCGCGAAGGGCGGGGCGTGTTTCTGTACCTGCATCAGGAAGGGCGCGGCATCGGGCTCTCCAACAAGCTGCGCGCCTACGCGCTCCAAGACGCCGGCGCCGACACCGTCGAGGCGAACGTGCTGCTCGGCCTTCCGGCCGACAAGCGTGACTATGGGATCGGTTCGCAGATCCTGGTTGATCTCGGCGTGCGCGAGATGCGGCTGTTGACCAACAACCCCAAGAAGATCGCCGGCCTCGACGGTTTCGGGCTCACGATCGTCGAGCGGGTCCCCATCCAAATCGCGCCGACACCGTACAACGCCCACTACATCGAGACGAAACGCGATAAGATGGGCCACATGTTCGGCGCCGCGAACCCGGTCGAAGCGTGAAGACCGAGCGCAGGCACGAGTTGCCCAATGCTGCGGGCAAACGGTTTGCGATCGTGGTAGCGGATTTCTACGACGACTTGGCGGCCCAGCTGGAAGACGGCGCGCGTCGCGGCCTGGTGGCGTGCGGCGTCGCGCAGGACGCGATCGAAACGATTCGCGTGCCGGGCTGCTTCGAATTGCCGCTGGCTGCGCGATATGCGATCAGCGGTGGTGCCGTTGACGGCGTGGTTGCGCTCGGGATCGTGATCCGGGGTGACACGCCCCACTTCGAATACGTCGCCGGTGAATGCGCGCGAGGCATCATGGACGTTCAGCTCGCGACCGGAATCCCGATCGGCTTCGGTGTTCTCACGACCGAGAACCGCGCCCAGGCCGAAGAACGCGCCGACCCGCAGCGCGGCGACAAAGGCTACGAAGCGGCAGTAGCCGCCGCGACCGTCGCCGTGATCGAACCCGCCAAGCGAGAAGCCAGCCGAGTCGGCTTCCGCTGAGCTCGGCGGCACGCTCAAGACTTACGAAGTATCACCCTAAAGCTATAGAGTCCCACGACCGGCCTGCAACGGAACACGGCCGTCGCGAACCTCGAGTGGGTCGCGATGCCGACGGCGCGTTTGTCCAGGTCCGGCTCGCCGCGTCGATGCCCGCACCGATCACGATATTGTTGTTGTCGATCAAGACAAGAACAATCGCCTCAGCGTCCTGGGGCCGCTTCGGAGCCAGCGGGGGCCCGCGTCGGACGAAGTGGGCCGGAATGTCGGGCGTGCTGCACGGCGCAGGGTCATCGACTGCTGCCGGCGCGACGAGTGTGTTGGCTGCTGCGACTGTAGGGGGAAACCAAGCGCGCTCGCGCTGCAGCTCGGCGACGGTGCAGGCGATGCCCCCCTGCGTATTCTTCCAAGGCGCGAACAGCACCCCACACGGAATACTCCCATCGCCCGCGTCTAATGCGGAAACCGTCGCGCTGTCGATCACGGTCGCCTGAGGAAACGAGAC
>Ga0182015_10001571_pt1 | contig 29720 bp, 26 predicted proteins | sample 712P3MmetaG_FD_120478 | JGI IMG/M metagenome (GOLD analysis project Ga0182015, IMG submission 120478) | Permafrost microbial communities from Stordalen Mire, Sweden - 712P3M metaG | ecosystem: Environmental > Terrestrial > Soil > Wetlands > Permafrost | place: Sweden: Stordalen | collected... | reverse complement strand
CGTGCAGGATGTGCTGAGCAAGGTGCAATCCACGGTGGAAGATGTTGCCGAGAAGCGCGAAAAGCTCCGCAAAATTCTCTCGCCCAAAGGCTGAACCAGAGTTCAAACAGTCTCTAAATCCCCAACTGCTTGCGCCCCGCTTCACTGATGCGGTGCGCCGTCCATTTGGGCTCCCACACCAAGTCCACCTCCACCTTGCTGATGTCGGGGATGCCTGCGAGCCGGTTGTTGACCTGCTCAAAAATGAGCCCGCTCGCCGGGCATTGCGGAGTTGTCAGGGTCATGGTCACTTTCACCCATTGCCGCGGCCAGGCCTTCGTGGACTCCGGGTCAGCCCCTGTCGCAACTCCGTAGATCAACCCCAAATCCACAAGGTTGAGCTTCACCTCAGGGTCGAAGCAATCGCGAAGTGCATCCAGAATGTCAGCCTCGGAGAGCATCGCCTAGTTCTTCCGCTCAACAATGTACCGGGCGATCGACTTCAAGCCTTCAGCCCGGCTGCCGTAGGGAGTCAGCGCCGCAAAGGCCTCTTCGATCAACTGTGCGGCGTCGCGTCGGCTTTGCTCAAGGCCGAACACGGCAGGCCAGGTCGCCTTTTCCGTGGCCAGGTCTTTGCCCGCTGTTTTGCCCAGCTGCTCTGAATCCACGGTCATGTCCAGCACATCGTCCACAATTTGGAAAGCCAGCCCGGCCTTACGGCCAAACAGGTCCAGCCGCGCCACATCGTCCGCGTTGGCCCCGGCATAGACGCCGCCGCTCACCACGCTCACCCTGATCAGCGCCCCCGTCTTGGCCCGATGGATCGCGTCAACAAGCTCCGGCGTTGGCTTCAGATGTTCGCTCTCCAGGTCCAGCACCTGTCCGCCGATCATGCCCTCAACGGTCCCAATTGCATTGGCGATCAGTCCGATGATCTGCACCGTCGCCGCCGGCGGGGAGTCCATGCCGGCAAGAATCTCAAAGGCCCGAGTCTGTAATGCATCGCCGGCCAGGATAGCGGTTGCCTCTCCAAAAGCCACGTGGCAGGTTGGTTTGCCTCGCCGCAGGTCATCGTTGTCCAACGCCGGCAGGTCGTCATGAATCAGCGAATAGGTGTGCAGCATCTCAATCGCCGCGCCCAGCCGCTCAATCCCCGGTGGAACCGCCCCTGCAATCGTCACTGCGGCCTGTATCGCCAGCACTGGCCGCAGCCGCTTGCCCCCTGCAAACACTGAGTGGCGCATCGCCCCATGAATCGACGCGGGGACGGCTTCCACGCTGGGCAAAAGTTCCTCCAGCGTCCGGTCAGTCAGCTCGGCGCCTTCCAAAATCAACGACTTCACATCCACAGCCATTCCTCTCATGATAAACGCGCTCGCCACAGCTTTCGCTCCAGCAAACATAGGCCTGTGACCAGGAGGAGAGCCAGGCCGGTGAGCCATCGTCCAGCCACCACATCCGGCGTTGTGATCCAGTCCACGGCAACATTCACCTGGCCCTGCGGAACCGGAACAATCATCAGGCCGTCATCACGAGCCGGCGCAGAATCTGCAGGTTGGCCATTGACCGTTACACGCCATGCTGGAAATGTGCGCAATCGTAGGACGAGGAAGCCGGCATGTGGGGTTACAGCGTCAACGCGCAGGTGTTCAATTCTTGCCTGCCCCGTAAACGTAGCCTCGCAACTGTCCTGACCCGCATCCCACGCCGGAGGCTCATCTGGAGTTCCCGACCCCCTGCCCAAAACGGTCGCAGGATCGCTCACCAGGCACGAGAAAGGCAGCCCCGTCGCAACAAGGGAATTATCCGCGCCAATGGGTTCGTACTCGTCCGCGCCGCCAAATCCCTGCCCGGCACGATACGCGCTCAACACACCAGCCACAGCGTCCTCATCGTCGCAGCTCTGGAAAAACACGAGCCCCGCGATGGTCGTCATGGCCGCGAATACCACAATGCAGGCAGCTACCACGCCAACGCGCCGCCTCATCCGAGTCGAATCTCCGGGCCAGATCGCCGAGACGAACAGAATGCCCATCGGCGCTTCCAGCACCACCAGCCAGCGCCACGGAAACTGCAGGAAACGAAGCTCCGGCAGCAGGTTCCACAGCGGCCGTGAGGCAGGGAACTGAAAGAAGAAGACGGCCACGACAAGGACAACGAAGGGAATCCACCAGTGCTTCTTCCCCCGCAGCCGTCCTCGCAGCCAGCACACCAGCAAGCCGCCCAGCACAAACGCGATCATGCCCACCACGATCAGCGAAGCCTGGTGCAGCACCATGTCGTGAAAATCCAGTGCCGGGTCACTGTGCCGTGCAAACAGCCAATTGTTTTCGAGCGTCTGTCCCGGGTCCTCTGTCACCTGGTGGATGTCCACCCACCGTTGCTCCCAGGTAGCGGGCACAAGGTAGATCGCCGCCAGACCGATTCCCAGCACAGCACCAATTGACACGCGCAACACCGGCGTCCATGACCGTGAAACCAGAGCCAATGTCACCGCGACAGTGACCAGAGTGTAGCATGCCATCACGCCAACAGTCGGGTTTGACAGCCATGAGCCGGCAACCGCGATTGCCAGCGGAACCGCCGACCCGTCAAGCGCCCGTTTCCATGCAGAGCCCGTCGACGCTGAGCCTGACTCCTTTCGATCTCGCATGGCGTAAAGCAATACCAGCGGAATCCAAAATCCTCCGGCAAGCTCCGCGAAGGCTGACCGCTCATAGGCCGTAAACAGGGAATAGCCAGAAAACAGCGCCGCACATCCTGCCACAGTTGCAGGAACGTCGGCCAGCATTTGCCGCGCAAGTACTCGGCCGGCAAGCCCAGTACCCGCCAGCAGCAGGAAAGTGAGAAAAACCGGCACTGCTGTCCATGGCATCACCAGTCCCAGCCCCGCAGCCAGCATCCACGTCAACGGAGAATAGAACGCAAATCGTGGCTCTCCTGCGCCGAAGTTCGCGCTCGGTGTCCAATGCGGGTACAGCACCCCCTGCCGCCACGCATTCTGCGCATCCAGCCACGACACCAGGTGGAAGTCGAAGTCGTGACCACAGGAGTTGCCGCGGAACAACTGTGGCGCAATCGCCACGCCAGCAGCCAGCAGGATGATCACCGGACCCATCCAGCGTTTCAAGCGGTCATTGGAAAGCCAATTCATGGCAGCAGGCGCAGCGTGTGCCGAGTTTGAGCGGCTACGGCTGCCGGGGTGAACGGCAGCGCAAATGTCGTTCCGCCGTACCAATCATTCCACTGGTCGCGGAAGTACGGGCTGTACGGGTCGCTGCTTTCGCCAAGCGTAATGTTCTCTGTAGCGTCGTCAATGTTGCTCCAGTCAACTGTGAATCGCTGCGATGGCCCGTGAATACCGTCAGCCTGCTTCACGGTCGTGGTGTCGCCGCTGAAGGCCTGCGGCCCCGTTCCAGCTATCCGGCCAATCAAGGGCAAAAACCGGGCCAGCGGGTGCTCGATGTCCAGCCGATGCCAGTTTCCGTAGCTCCACTGCGCCACGTCGGCGGGCGCTTTGCCGCTGGCCATGCTCCTACGTACAGCTTCGGTCAGCAGCGCGTCCCAGTTTTTGTATACCTGCGGAAGCCAATCGGGGTTCGCGTGCATGATGATCTCTTCCTCGGCAAAGGCGGACTCTGACCACCGATAATCTTCCGCGGCCTCCCTGCCCAACTTTGGCTCCAGAATCAGAGGCCACAGCGCCATTCGCGTTTGCGTCACAATCGAAGCGGCAGCGGAGTCAGCCGTCAGCCGTCCATCCCAGCTCCGCATCAAATCCGCAGCCTTCTTCAACCTGTCGTCCGCGCCTGGTGTGTGGTCAATGGCGTAGGCAAAACGGTGCCCCAACTCCTGGTCCACTTCGCTGTATACATCGTTCTGCAAGGCCAGCATGTCAGCAGGCTTCAGCTGATCGCGCCCTTGCAGCACTTTGTAGATCCGCTCTGTGCGATAGGGCGACGCCCATTCCAGCGTCAGCCAATAGGGATGCTTCTCCGTGGTCACCTGAGAGTTAGCCGTCGCCAAAAACCCCGAAGGCGGATCGAACGAGGTGGGCATCTTGTCGAAAGGAATGTAGCCCTGCCACTCAGCTCGAAGGTTATCCCAGCCATCTCCCCAGAAGCGATCAAGGGGCTTGCCCCACACATCTCCCCCGCTCATTCGCAGCGGGACTTTACCCACCGCATGGTACCCAATGTGTCCCGCATCATCGCTGTACACCATGTTCAGCGTGGGCCAGCACCACGCGCTCAGAGCCGTCGTAAATTCCGCGGCATTGGCCGCGACGTTGACCTGATAGATCGGAATCAAGTTGAGCGAAGGATCGTACATAGTCCACTTGAGTGAGATCGGTCGTGTCTCGTTCTTGAGCATCGGATTCAACAGCGGCCCATCTTCCGTGGACTGCACATCAAATACCACATCCTTTGTGCCGCGCACGTGAATTACTTCGTGGTCGGCAACGAGCGGCTTCCAGGAATCGTCGGAATGAGCTTTGTAATTGCCTTTGCCATCGAGTCCCTCAATATACAGATCCTGCACATCCGCATACAGCGCCGTAATCCCCCATGCCACATGCTCGTTGTGTCCCGCAATCACGCACGGCATTCCCGGCAGCGTGACCCCGGCTGCGTGGTAGCCCGGCGCGTTCAGGTCCGCCATAAACCAGATGTTGGGCTCGGTCAATTCCAAATGCATGTCGTTCGACAGCATCGGCTTCCCGCTGGCCGTATGGCTTCCTGCAATCACCCAGTTGTTCGACCCGAGCGTGCATCCGTCGCAGTTCGGCAAGCCGAGCAATGCGTGCAGCCCACGCAAGTCTTCACCGCCTGCGGGAACCCGGTGTGCCTGCGTGTTGTCATCGTCTTCGTCTTCGTACGTCCCCGGGGGCGCCGGATGCGGCTGGCTCCAATCGATCACCTCGCCGGTAGGCGGACGGTCCCTCCACGATCCCACCGGATAGAGATCCGCTTCCAGCTTCGGGTTCTGCAGTTTGGCGGCGATCAGCTCTCGCACCAGCTTCGTGTCCCAATGTGTGTCCAGCGTCTGCTCCATGGACAGCCCGACGACGATGGAGTCTTCCCCGGTCCACGGATTAGGCCGATAAGCCAGCAGCTTGAACTCAGCCGGCAGCGAATCCTGATGCTGCGCGATGAATGAATTTACCCCGCGCGCGTAGTCGTCCAGCCGCGTTCTGTCCGCGGCGTCAAGGTTGGCATAGATACGCGCGGCAGTCTTCCTGAACAGCAGAACTCGCTGCATTCTGTCGTGGGGAACCAGTGCCGGGCCGATCAGTTCAGCCAACTCACCGTACGCGTTGCGCCTGAATGTATCCATCTGCCACAAGCGGTCCTGCGCCGTAACATAGCCTTGCGCCATGAATAGGTCGTCCTGCGTGGATGCCTCAATGTGAGGCACTCCGTGAGCGTCGCGGCGGACCACAACAGGCGCAGACAGACCGGAGATATGCAGGTCTCCATCCAGAACCGGTAGAGCAGCCCTTTCCGCCCCGCGTAGCCACAGCACCCCAACAACCGCGGCCAGCACCACCAGTGTCAGCAGGCCGCATCCCGACCAAAGCAGAATGCGCAGCCAGCGCCTCCTCGGTCGATGAGGCGTTGGCCGCGCAGTTTGTACTCGCGTTTGATCTAAAGAGTCCGGAGAGTCGGGGTTGGCCATCGGTCCACTACAGGATAACTCCGCCGCAACGCGTCAAGCTCCTGTTAAGCCGACCTGTGCCGCCACCACTGCGGCCGGTGCCGAGTCCCTCTTGCGCCTGTAGATCAGCAGCGCCGCCAGCATCGTGAGGATGATGCCCAGCACCAGCAAGCTTCCCTCCGGCCCATCCGTCCCGCCACTCCAAAGCGTTGAGCCCACCGGACTGGTAGTTAGGAAATGTCCCTTTGCCTGCAGGCCGCTGTCGGCTGTGCCGTAGAAGTACGATTCTGCCCAATCCCATGCCGCGTGGCAGCCAATCGCCCACCATGCCGAGCCGGTCACCCGCACGCTCACAACAAACACAAAGCCAATTCCCGCTGCGGCAAGGATCCCAGTCCAGTTTTCGCCCCTGTTGCTTGTGTGCACAAAACCAAATAGGGTTGACGTCGCCCACGCCGCTTGCCAAAAGCCGGAGCTCTCAGCCTTCTTCACATGCAGCATCAGGCAGGGAACCAGCCCCAACGCGGCCACTGCATACACACCCCAGATACTGTCGCCCCTGATCGCGGGGAGCGAGTCGAGCCAGACATAGGTGATAAATCCGGCGTAGCCTTTCGTTCGCAATAACAGATCCAGGCAGACCACTCCAATGACGCCTGCTGCCCACCAGAAGTTAATCCCTCGCGTGAAAGTGAATTGCAGGTAGCAGCGGAACATGCCTTCTTCCACACAGCCCACCAGCAGAAAGGCGCATCCCCATAGTGCACCAAATCGAATGATGGATGTCCCCGAAAGTGCGATTGGCCCAAAATGCAACCACCCGCCCAGGGCCAACGCGCCCACAAGCGCGGAGAGCGCGGCAAACCCGCATGCCAGGCCGGCGATGAAGTGCAGAGCCGGTCGCGGTCCCCTCAGGTTGTAATCCAGCATCTTCCGCTGTTCAATCCGTGTCAGAACGACTCCCACCACCAACATCGTCAGCAGCGGCACCAGCTCACCCAGGATTGCGGTGCCTGGAGAGAAACCAGGGTAGGCAGCAGTGGGATAGAACCCCACCGCCATTGTTCCCAGCACGGGAGTAAACAGCCTGTACAGGATAACGGCAATCAGTACGGACCAGCCGGCCCGCAGGCCCTGGTTGCCTACGAAGAACCAGTGAAAGCCGTGCAGATCACGTGCATCATGTCCACCTGACGCGGAATCGAGTGCACTCCTTCCATCCGCCGCTGGGCCAACTGGCGCAGCATTGTGCGGTGGAGGTGGCGTCTCCGGTCTTACCGGATTCATGGAGCCTCTTTCAGAGTGGGACATTTCACTGCGAGCGGATTGGCCCTGATGGAAAGATACTCCAAGCATCTGCTGTTGGTGCGTCCCCCCTCTCAGAGGAACGCATGGCACAGCTGCTGTGAGGAGCTACTGGTCGCGCAAGGCAACCATGGGATCGATGCGCGAGGCCTTGCGCGCGGGCACCCAGCTTGCCAGCAGGGCGACGCCGGCAATTACGGCCGTAATGCTTCCAAATACGACCGGATCGTCGGGCCTTACATCGTAGAGCAGGTTCGCCACACCGTGCGCCAGCCCAAACGCCAGCAGAAGCCCCGCGCACACACCGATCCCGGTCAGCCATCCCGCACGGCGCAGAATCATGCGCAACACATCTTCGCGCCGTGCGCCCATGGCAAGCCGAACGCCAATTTCGCGCGTCCGCTCGCCCACCAGGTTGGCCATCACGCCGAAGATGCCGATCGCCGCCAGCAGCAACGCAACCAATGCGTCAAAGCCCAGCATCGCTGCAACGTAAAACATGCCGGTCAGCTTCTCGTGAAGGAAGTTGGCATAGGTTTGCATTTCATCAAGCGGCAAGCCTGGATCAATGGCAGCGAGCGCCTTTCTTGCCGCCGGAGCTAGTGCCAGCGGATCGCCTTTGGTCGTAATCACGTAGGTCATTCCCGTCGGCGGTAATTGCGCGGCATCCATATACACCGCGGGGGGACGGTCCCGCAGCCACAGCGAATAGTTCGCTTCCTCGGCAACGCCTACAATCGTCAACCACGGAGTCTCGTCAGGCGTTCCAGTGACCATGCGAATGCGATGCCCCAGAGGGCTTTGGCCGGGGAAATAGCGTGCAACGAATGCCCGGCTCACGACGGCTACCTTCTTCGTTTGAAGGTCATCCCCCGGGCCAAACCCGCGCCCGTCAATGATTGGAATTTGAAACGCGCCAAAGTATCCCGCGCTTACCGGCAACCGCAGCGCACTCGGCGAATCGCCGCTTCTTTGTGGCCGGTTCTCAATCTGGCAACCGTCGATCCAGCCCCAATCGCTATAGGGCAGTGCACTGGTCACGTCAGAGCGCGCCGCTCCCGGCAGCGCCCGCAGTTTGGCCAGACTCTGGTCGTACCATCCTGCCAGCTTCGCTGGCGTATCGTAGCGCGCAACGGGCAGATGGACGTTAAACGTGAGCGTCTGTGTCGGCTGATAACGGTCGGCCATGTGCAGCATCGCCAACATGCCTTTGCACATCAGAGTTGCGCCGATCACCAGCGCAACAGCGAGCGAAATCTGTGCCACCGCCAATACGTTTCTGAGCCTCCGGCTCCGCCCCGAGCCAACCACAGCGCGCGAGCCTGCTTTCAATTGTTCCACCAGGTTGATGCGCAGGGCTTCCAGAGCCGGAGCAAATCCTGACACAATGCCCGCCGCAACTGCAAGCAACAATGAGAACACGAGTGCGCGGCCGTTCAACGTGATGTTTGACCAGCCTGCCATGAAGCGAGCCACCCGCTCTGGCATCGAGATCTCGCAAATGTGCATGTAGATCGCGGCGAATATCAGACCGCCCGCCCCGCCAAGTAATCCCAGCAGGATATTCTCCGTAAGCAGCTGCCGCATGAGCCGTCCGCGCCCCGCGCCCAGCGCCGCGCGCATCGCAATCTCAGGTCGCCGCGCAATTCCTCGCGCAAATTGCAGGTTGGCAATGTTTGCGCATACTACCAGCAACACGAAGATTGTGGCGCCCTGCACCAGGCTGAAGTACAGATTCGTGAATTCCCCGTTGATACCGGCGAGAAGAGAGTCAACCTTGACTGACCACCCCTGATTCGTCGCCGGATACGCATGTGACAAGTGGTCCGCGATCGTATTCAACTCGGCCTGCGCGTGGCCTGGGGTAACCCCCTTGCGCAGTCGTCCGATCACGAAATAGTCGTGATCGCTTCGGTTGCTCAGCTGTGCGTCCGTTGGAGCAAACGGTAGAAAGAAGTCCGCCGTCGACGGATACTGCATCGTCTTCGGCAACACGCCGATCACCGTGTACGTGTGCTGATCGAGTTCAATCTGCCGGCCCAGCACACCGCCATCCAACCCGAAATGCGATTTCCAAAAAGCATAGCTCAGCACCGCTACGCTGTTCCGGCCTGGTTGCGTTTCACTCTGGTCGAACACCCGGCCCATCAACGCGCTGGTCCGCATCACGCTGAAAAAAGATGGCGAAGTAAACTCTGCCTGCACATGAGCCGCATCTCCGGCTCCGGTCAAGCTCATGTCAGCGTCGCTGCGCACGGCCAGTTCTTCAAACGAACTGCTTTGCCGCCGCAGGTCCTCAAAGTTCGCCAATGCAACCTTGTGGGATTCTCCGTGATTCTGCTGCTCAGAGACGGTCATCACTTGATTCAATTCGGGCACGGCCAGGGGGTGCAAGACCACCGCATCCATGATGCTGAAGCCCCCTACGTTCACGCCGATGCCAATGGATAGAGTGAGAACTGCTGTGATCGTGAAGCCTGGAGACTTCCACAGCTGGCGTAGAGCGTATTGCAGATCCTGAATCAAATTGAGCATGGTTTCCCCCGCGCGTACTGGAGTTTTGCAGTCGACAACGTACCTGGGTTCATTGCATTCCTCCCGCCAAATCGATTGGCGGGAAATCGACTGATTGCAAACACCTTACGCCAGATCCGATGCCAATAGCAGGTTTCCACCCTGTTCGGAATCGCAATCAACCGTCCGCAATCGAACACCGTGAGTGTTCCTGGTCACACCAAAACCCCTCCGCCTTGACACAACCGGCCAATCCCTTGATGCTTAACAGTTCAAGTCATTGAATTTTAGTGTGTAAGGGAGTGCACGTCTTGCGGGTTTGCGTCTTCTATCACGACAAATGCTTTGACGGAGCTTGCTCTGCCTCATTGTTCACCCGCTTTCACCGCGAGTGCGTCGCCTCTGGTGCAAGCTATGAGTATCACGGCCTTGTCCACCGCGCCGGTGCCCTCTTTGACGAGAGTGAATTCACTGGCGATGAGAACGCCATCGTCGACTTCAAATACTCCGCTTCGCCAAGAATAACGTGGTGGTTCGACCATCATCTTTCGGCCTTCCTCAGTCCCGAGGATCATCAGAGCTTTGTCGATTGCCAGAAAGACCCAGTCTGCGGCAAGCACAAGTTCTTTGATCCCGATTACACCTCCTGCACCAGCTTTCTGGCGCACATTGCCTCCACTCAATTCTCCTTTGACACAGCCCCGGTCGCTGAGCTCATCCATTGGGCCAACATCGTCGACGGCGCTCTCTATGAGAGCCCGCAGGCGGCTGTCGAGATGGCAGCCCCGGCCATGAAACTCACGCTGATCATCGAGTCCACGCAGGACCCGGCATTTATTCCCCGGCTCATTCCGCTGCTCACCGAGATGCCGTTGGCCGAGGTGCTCAGTAAGCCTTTTGTTGGGGAATTGCTGCCTCCCTTGCTTGAGCGCCATAAAGAAGCGTTGGAACTAATTCGCGGCCGCGCGGAAGAGCGCGATGGCACCATCTTCTTCGACATCACTGACCATCCGCTCGAAGGCTTTAACAAGTTCATCCCCTACTATCTCTACCCAAACGCTACGTACTCGATTGGGCTCTCCAAGTCTAGTTTCCGCACCAAGGTGGCCGTGGGCTCGAACCCGTGGACCAAGGCCGACCCGGCGAAAATGGTCAATCTGGCCCAGGTGTGTGAGCGTTACGGTGGCGGCGGACATGCCCGCGTGGGCGCCATCAGCTTTTCACCTGACCAGGCAGACCGCGCCCGCGCCGCGGCAGCGGAAATTGTGGCTGAGCTCAGGTCGAAGAACCACGTAGCATAAGTTGGACACAACCCAGAAACTGTAATCGGAGAGTGACGCGAGTCAGCCTCGCTGTAAGGTAGACTGTACCCGCGGTCACCTTCAGGTTGCCAAGATCCTCTGTATGCATGCAATGACGGGGCCCCTCGGAGACCCCGTTCCAACTGTAGAACCCTCGTTACACGAGGCATGCCAATGCTCATTTCAGAACGCCTGCCGGGGTTGCGGGCTGCCCGTTGGATAGCAGCCCTGGTGTTTTGCTTCATTGCTGCTTCAGCCCACACTCAAGTGGTCCCTTCGGCCACAAAGCAGCGTCATTTGCTCTCCGTGGGCGGCGAATATGCCAATGTCCGAGCCGGTTATCCCTACGGCAGCATTCAGCGTCTTTGGGAGATCGGCGGCTTTGTCGACTACGGCATGGTCAGAGCTATCAGTATCGAAGGTGACATCCGACACCTGCCAACCAACGGCTTTTACCAGGAAACGCAGGATAACTATCTTGCCGGGCCGAAATATACGATCAGCAAATTCGGCAGGCTCCGGCCCTACGCGCAATTCCTGATCGGTCTCGGCAGGCTCAAAGACCCATCCATCACCGGAACCGATAACTTCTTTGTTCTCGCCCCTGGAGCAGGCGCAAGCTTTCACCTAAGCGGCAGATGGTCCGCGCGCGGGGGATACGAGTATCAGATGTGGCAAAACTCGGCCAATATGGGCGGCCAGCACGGTAGCAATATTACGCCCAACGGTGTCCACGTCGGCCTTGTCTTCTCGGTTTTTTAGGGTAGTTAGTCGCTCGACAGTGTTCTGAGCGGCGTGCCATGACGCCTACAGGGATCTTCTGCGGTGGTCTTGTTCCGGGACAGCGGTTTACCCGAGGGCCCCGCTCACCAGGATCAGCAGAACGGCCGCCATCACGTGCACACAGATGAGCCGTCCGGCTACCCCTATCGACGTGTAGTGCCTCTGGAAAAGGCTCCGCGCCAGAAGCCCCTCGATTGGGAACTGCGCATAGAGCATGACATGTGGAAGGTCCCCGAATATCGACCCGCCCAGGCGCAATTCCGGCCGGCCCGACAATACCACAAAGGGAAATACTATCCCCATTCCCCATGGTTGGAATATGGAGAGTCCCTCGCTCATTGCAGGGGCCAGCAATGCTAGAAGAATTCCTACAAGCACTGGCCAGAGCCCAACCAGAAGCCGCTTTGACTGCTTGCGCCGATCCGCTTCAAGCTGGATGTGAAGCTTGGCCAGGCCCGCTTGCAACTGCACCCTGCCCAGATCTGGGAAGGAAGTCATCGCGTACGCGCTGCTCTGCTTCCCCGCAGATTTCTTCCCGGATTTGATTGCTGAGATTCCAAACATCGCGTTAACCAAGGAGTAAACGAAATATTGTGCCACTTCACCGTTCGAGTAGGCTGCAATAGGATTGCCAACAATCTGTCGCCGTAACTTCCGTAATTTTAACTTCCAATCTTGCCAGCAACAATGCCACTTTAGCGCCAAACCGGCCTTCCCCACCTTGACCTCGGAAATTGCGATTTTCCTCTCAATAAAACCTACAACTAAAGGTCATTAGCACATTTCTTAATCACTGCCAAACAGATTGAAATATGTTCGTGCAGGGAAACATCTAGCTCACATGCCCCCTGGATGACATCCTCCCGATTGACTCCCCGCACGAACGCTTTATCCTTCATTTTTTCGTACACTTGCTGCTTCGACATCCGAAATGGCCCTGCTCGGCTTCACCAGGGCACATGCAGTCAAAAAACCGGATAGTTCATAGCAGGCAAACAGCGACTTGTCCAGATGCGTCACGCGCGGCACGCCGGAGTATCGAGCGTGGCCCAGGATGGCCGTCCGCACCCCGATCGGCCATCCCAGACGCTCCAGTTCTTTGACCCCGACAAAAGGATGCTCCGCCGGTGTTGGGTGGCGCTCGTAGTCAAAGTCGTGGAGCAGGGCAGTCGTCGCATACAACTCGATCATGGCTGAACGCTCCGCTGCGCGCTCTGCGCCGGTCAGCCCCAGCCGGTCGGCCTCCGCCTCGCCGCAAGCTGTCACGCGCGCTTCCACCGCCAGCGCGTGTCTGCGCAGACTCTCGCTTTGGGTCCATTCGGTAAGCAACGCCCAGGCCTTTGACCGTCCAAAGCCCCCTTGGCTGTACCCGGTCCCAAACTGGCAGCGCCGCTCGCATCCTGCTCGTTTGAGTCACAAAACATTTTATTTTCTCTCCATGTTGCACAATTTGGTTCGTGTTTCTTCCGGGTTTTCAGGGTATGATGGGGAAATCTTAGGATAGAGCCTAAGTTTCCACTTGACAATTATGGTTCACTTCCCCGACAGTACTGCATATCGCGGTGCAAAAAAGCACCACGGAGTTCCTGCTCTGGCACTCCGCAAACGGCTGATGGCTAACACTCTAGTGAGCGTGGAAACGCGCGAAGTAGTCCGCTGTGACAACTGCAGTCTGGTTCAATTCAGAACCCTCAACGCCCTTTGCAGAAAATGCCACAAGCCCCTGGATGTCGAGGAGCCTGTGCAGCTGGCGCCGCAGTTGGTGGCCAGCCAGCCAACCGCACCAGCTTCGGCCGAGGCTGGATTGCAGGTTGCTGGGCAGGTGCGCGATATCCGCAAGGCACGCCACCTCAGCCAGCGCCAGCTGGCGGGACGCATGCAGGTGCCCCGTACCTACATCTCCAAGATCGAAAATGGCAAGGCGATCCCCACACTGGGCTCGCTGGAACGCCTCGCCTCGGCTCTCGAGGTGGACCTCTGCCAGCTTGTTCGCGACTCCCGCAGCCGCCGCGACGAAGAAGTGGCCGCCATTCTGGCCGATCCATTCCTCGCCGAGGTTGCCTCGTTGCTCCCGCATCTGGGCTCGATGCATCGCATGCTCTTTTCCGGTGCGGTGCGCGACGCAGCCACGGGTCGCCGTCGCTCAGCATAGAAACTGCCCAGCCGTCAGACTGCCCATTCCTTTGATGGTCTCGGCTGGGTTCTGTTTCGCCGGCACCCGCCCCTGCGACTCCGCTCCGTGCGCTCTGGCGCAGCTTTGAGCCCAGGGTGGGCGACATAGAAATGGAATCAAGCGGCACGCCGGTCCTCCCAATAATCCTCAAATTGTCGGTTGAGATGGCAGCAGCGGAGGGCAACGATAGCATTGGCCCCGCGGACAGTCCAGAACATGCCGGATTGCTTGAGCCGGGAACCGATTACGGTCTTGCACCCGGCTTCGATGACGCCGGAGCCAACAAACAGGTGCTGGTGACGAAACTTGGGGTAGCGCATGCGTTCGGCATTTCTCTCAAAGTAGGCGGCTTCGATGCGCAACTTCTCGATGACTTCGGGATTGGTTGATGCGATGGAACGGAGGGAGAGGACCAGTTTTTCGATTTTCCCCTTGTCCAGAAGCCGCTGGTGCTTTTTCATCCACGCCTTCTGCTTCATTGCATCATTGGGGTGCAATTTACGCGCCAACTCCCACAGGTGTTGCCGGGCGTGATAGAGATCGACGATTTGAATCGCGCCGGAGAAGTGCAGATCGGCTAGATTCCAGATCCATTCGGCGCCATCGGCTAGGACGACTTTCTTTGCCGCGTGCTCCCAGCCGCGCTGATAGGCTTCGAGGTAGATTCGTTTGCCAAACTCTTCCGCCGTCTCGATGGCTCCGGTGTAGGTAGTCGAATCCGGATCGCGGATGGGGAAGCCCTCCTTGTCGTACGTGGTTTGGGTGAACACACATCCCAGCTTGACCTCCCGCGTATGGGCGGGCTGACCGTCTGTCTTGCCTTGGCGGCCTACAGTTTCCTTCTTGACCACCGGCACTCCGGTCCCATCCATCTCCACATAGAGAACCGGAATCGGCTTGCCGAGGACAACGGAAAGATCCAGCTGGATCGCTTTCTCGATCTCCTCGCGCTCACGCTGAGCGATATCCTCTCCAATCGCTTCTGCGGTGCGCTCCACAGACTTGGTAGTCACCTCCAGTCCGGCCAGAACTTTCATCTGTTCGCGGCCATGATCGAAGGGAGCATCCTGGCCCACCAGAGCGTGCATACGGCGCACCCCGGGCGAGAACTTCATGTTCTCGATATCCAGTTCCACGTCGGCCGGAAACTGTCCTTGATGACAATGCGGGCACAAATAGTAGGGACGCGACAGTTCCACCTCGCCCAAGGCGGTGAGAAGCCGTCGTGAGCGCAGTTCGCGGTAATGTGCCTGATGGCCGCATGGGCACGGAATGCTGCGCTGGTCGGCGGCTGGCACGGCAAATTGCAACAACTGCGTGAGAGCCGCCGCTCCGGCCTGATGCAAGGCGGCGCGAAAGCCCATCTCCACCGCCTCCAGATCGAGGCCGCCGGTCTGCTTCCGCTCGGCGAAGATACGGCTCAACAGTGTGGTTACTTCGCGCGCGACCTCTGCATGGATCGCCTCGGCCGTTTTTTTTCCTCTGCTGTGAGCGCATCCTTCACTGGTCGGGCGCGACAGATCCTTTCATTGACCTCGACAAAGGACCGCTCCAGTTGCCGATAGCGGCGAAAGACCTCAATCTCCCGTTCGGCCTTGCGCTGCTCGGCAGGCGTGGCGAAGCTTTCGGTAACCGTCTTGCCATTCACCTTATAGGTCAACCGCGGATGTGGACGGTGGCCCGGATCATCGGGACGGTGGCAATGGCAACCCGGATTACCACAGCGACCACCAGTCCCGGTAATCGACCCGGCGCGAAAATCTTCCAGTTCAGAAATCTGCCGCAGGACGGCGGCCCGTTGTCGTTCCAGATCGGCGAGTGAATCAGGCATGAGCTCCTCCTTAACCGAGCGTACTATATACGCTCGGTTAATGGACACAAAAAAAAGAAGGTGCCGATTTCTCATTCTCAGGTCGCACACCCTTGAGCCCACCGACAATTGCGGCGGTGGGGCGCTTGTGCTACGGTCGATGGTGCAACACTTGGCTCCGGCTGAGGTGAGATTTTCACCAGGCGGTAAGAGCTCCTTGGGCCAATTGCCCATTGATCCCGTTGCGGTGAATCCTGCTCCGGTGTCCTGACTTCGATGTCGCCAGGGCGCTGACTCCGAAGCCCCAAGAGCAACGTAGAGGCGAGTCCCTTGTATCCAACCGGCACGCTGCGCACTCAAGAGCTGACCTCAGAGGAGCGCGCTGTTTATGCGACGCTGAAACCTGAGTGCCTGCCCCAGCATGTGGCCATCATCATGGACGGTAACGGCCGCTGGGCCGGCCAACGCTCGCTCAAGCGCTTCCTGGGCCACCAGCAGGGAGCTGATGCCGTTCAGCTTGTCACTGAGACCGCATCCCGCATTGGTCTGCCTTGGCTCACGCTCTATGCGTTTTCCCTGGAAAACAATCTTCGCCGCCCCCGCGCCGAAGTCAACTTTCTCATGCGCCTCCTCAAGAGCTACCTGGAGAGCAACCTTGAACGCATGATGGACAACAACGTCCGCATGCGCTACATCGGGCGCACCCATGAATTGCCCGCCGAGGTCCAGGACAAGATGCGCTGGGCAGAGGAAGCCACAGCCCGCAACACAGGTACCACCCTCACCCTCGCTCTTAACTACGGCGGCCGCTCTGAGCTTGTCGACGCCTTTCGCGCCCTCGCCACAGAAATCCAGCTCAAGCGCACAAGCCCCGACCGCATCACCGAGGAAGATATTCACCGCCATCTCTACACGGCCCACATGCCCGATCCCGACCTGCTCATACGAACTTCGGGCGAGATGCGCCTTTCCAACTACTTGTTGTGGCAAGTCGCCTATACCGAGATATACGTCACTGAGCGCCTCTGGCCTGACTTCCGCGGCAGCCATCTTCTCGAAGCCATCGCGGACTTCCAGCGCCGCGAGCGCCGCTACGGCGGACTGGGCGAAGGCTCCAGCGAGGTTGCCGAAGAGGCTGAGCGCGTCAAAATCGCCGCTCATTGATTACTTTGGTTATTCAAAACGCCGTTTTTTAAGATTTCGCGCGTGACGATCTGGCCGCGTTCTGACGAGAATCCAATGTGGAGGTTTCAAATCCCTTGGACAACGATAAGAAAGCGCCGAAGGAAGCGGATTCCGCGGCCAAAGCAAAGCAATTAGCAGAGAAGTTACGTTTCCGGCTGAAAGAGTCAATGGCTCAGCGCGGAGGCTCAGAAGACTTCCTGCATTGGCTGCGATCCGACGGCAAGAAAAGCGCGTAATTGATTCACCTCGGTTAGGACCGCTGCAGCATTGATGCCTGGGTTAGCTCTCACCATATCGCCCCACCGCGTCACGCTCATCCCCGCAGTGTATTCTCAACCAGAGAATGAAACGAATCCTGACCGCTGCCGTACTGATTCCCCTTGTTCTGCTACTTGTGTTCCTCGGCCCCAAGTGGCTGATTACACTAGCAGTTGCAGGAGTAGCAGCCTTGGCCGCCTGGGAGTTTCTCGGGCTCACTGAGCGCAGCGGAGCCAGGCCACCGCGCATCGCCGTCCTGGCTGCCATTGGTCTGCTCTTTGCCGGCAGCTTTGAATTCCCTGACCAGACCGCCGTCATCTTTGGCATCCTGTCTCTGGGTCTGATCGTCTACTGCACCTTCAAGCCCCCGGTGGAGCAGGTCATGGCCAACGCGGCTGTCTCCATCCTCTGCCTGCTCTATGTCGGCCTCACCCTTCTTTCTCTGCCTGCTCTTTGCGAAGAAACAAACGGCCCCTCGCTGGTAGCGTTTCTGCTGGTGGTGGTCTGGGCTGGAGACATCACGGCTCTTTATGTTGGCCGCACCTGGGGCCGGCGCAAACTGGCGCCCAAGCTGAGCCCTAAAAAAACCTGGGAAGGTTCGATTGCCTCCGTCGCGGGCAGCCTGCTGGGTGCTGGCGCACTGCTTGGCCTGGCCGAATGGTTGGCCCAATGGAACTCGGCCAAGCTCTCTTACCCGGAGTTCGTCTGGTATTGGCTGGCCCTCGCGGTCGGGTTGAACATAGCGGCGCAGGTTGGAGATTTAGCTGAGTCCGCTCTCAAACGTTCAGTCGGCGTCAAGGACTCCGGCGTCCTGCTTCCGGGCCACGGCGGCGTCCTCGATCGCATCGACGCCCTGCTCCTGGCGGGTCCCGTCCTATGGTACGCTCAGGTTATTCACCAGCGGTTCTGATTGCGTGAATGAACAGTGGTTTTACATGGACGAGGCAACAGCCGCGTTCTGTGCGCCATCGGACGTTTAAACACTTTGAAGCGACTCGCCATCCTCGGTTCCACCGGCTCCATCGGCCAAAGCACCCTCTCCATCGTTGAACAGTTTCCTGAGCGGTTTCAGGTGGCTACTCTCGCCGCTGGTCGTAACCTCGACGAGGTCTTCGCTCAGGCAAACCGCTGGCGTCCGAGGGTAGTCTCCGTCGCCACGGAAGAATTGGCCGCAGAGCTCTCTTCGCGCCTGTCCAAGGCCGGCGTAACCGGCATCGAAGTCGTCCATGGCACCCAGGGCACCGTAGCCTGCGCTACTCTGCCTGAAGTCGACTTTGTCGTCTCCGCCATCGTAGGCGTCGCCGGTCTTGAAGCCACCCATGCCGCCATCCTGGCTGGCAAGCCGGTCGGTCTGGCCAACAAGGAATGCATGGTCGCCGCCGGCGAAATCCTAACCCGCGCCGCCGGCGAACACAAAGTCCCTATCCTGCCCATCGACAGCGAACATAACGCCGTTCACCAATGCCTGCGGGTAGGTGCGCATGCTGAGGTCAAGACCATCTGGCTCACGGCTTCCGGTGGTCCGTTCAGAGAACTTCCTCTTGCCAGCTTCGCTGACATCACGCCCGAGCAGGCTCTCAAGCATCCTACGTGGGTTATGGGCCGCCGCATCACCATCGACTCAGCCACCATGCTTAACAAGGGCCTTGAAGTCATTGAGGCTTGCCGGCTCTTCGACGTCTCTCCCTCCCAGGTGCGCGTCACCGTGCATCCGCAATCCACAGTGCATTCGCTTGTGGAATACGTAGACGGATCGATCCTCGCGCAGATCTCCGTCACAGATATGCGCCTTCCGATCCTGTACGCGCTCGCGTGGCCGGAACGCCCGGTCTCAAATCTTACCTTCGACCTGGCCGCGTTGCGACACCTGGACTTTGCGCCGCCCGATTTTGAGCGCTTTCCCTGTTTGCGGTTGGCATTTGAGGCAGCGGAAAAGGGCGGAGCACACTGCATTGCCCTCAATGCAGCAGACGAGGTGGCCGTCGAGGCATTCCTCGAAAGGCGCATTCCGTTCATGGGAATCCCGCGTACAATTGAAAAGGTACTCGCATCCACGCCAGAGGAGCATCCCGCCACCATCGCTGAGGTGCTCGCCAGCGACCGCGAAGCGCGTCAAACAGCTCGTAAGCTGTTGATTTGAGGTCGGCCACTGAGCAATCAGTTGAAGGAATAATCGTAAATCTATGCATGAGTTTTTGGTTGCTGTAGCTTCGTTTATCGTTCTGGTCGGCTTGATGGTTGTGGTCCACGAATTTGGCCACTTCGCCGTTGCCAAGCTACTCGGTGTGCGCGTTGAGGCCTTTTCCTTTGGCTTCGGTCCCCGCCTCTTTGGATTCAAGTACGGCGATACCGACTACAAAGTCTGCCTCCTGCCCCTAGGCGGCTTCGTCAAAATGACCGGCGAGTCTCCGGAGCAAAATCTTGAGGCGCCCGGCACACATACCGAGGAACTGCCAGAAGACCCCGGCGCTTTCACATCCCATCCCCGCTGGCAACGGATGCTCATCGGTGTTGCCGGCCCCATTGCCAATTTCATCCTCGCCTTTGTGTTGATGGTCTTTTACTACGCCGTCTTTAACGAGGTCCCTTCCGTTGAAGTAAAGTCGACGACTGTGGAGTGGGTTCTCGCCGGTTCCGCGGCAGCCAAGGCAGGCATCCAGCCCGGCGACGTCATTCGCCGCTTTGACAATGCCGACAATCCCGACTGGGATGCGGTTTACACCCACGCTGCTCTCGACCCCAACCAGTTTGTTCCCTTGACGGTGGATCGCGGTGGCACAAGCCTGCAGCTCACGTTGCAGATGCCTCCCGAGATCAAGGGCGACGATGTGTCGGGTCTGCTGCCCCAGTATCTTCCCGATCCCATTGCCGTCGATCGGGTTGAGCCAAATACCCCGGCCGAGAAGGCTGGCATGCGCCCCGGAGACGCCATCCTGTCTGTCGACGGTCACCAGTTCCACACCCTGCAATCGCTGGTTTCGTATCTGCAGGCCGGCCACGGCGCCCCTGTTTCCGTGGTTCTGATCCGCAATGGGGTCACGCTTCCCCCCGTCATCGCCCACCCGGCGCAACTCGACGCGGGCTGGAAGCTCGGGTTCGCCGCCAAGCCGATCGCGTACCGCGATTCTCCGCTCCCGTTGAACGTGGCTGTCATCAAGAGTCTCGACTTCTGTGCAGACAAATCTTTCGTCATTGTCGAGGTGCTGCAGCGGCTCCTCACCCACAAGGTTTCCATCTCGCAGCTTCAGGGTCCGGTAGGGATTGCCCGCGCAGCCGGCGACGCGGCTGAAACCAGGGGCTGGCTCCCCAAATTCGGGCTGGCAGGAATGATCAGCCTCAACCTCGGCATTCTCAATCTGCTGCCCTTTCCCATCCTCGACGGCGGCATGATCTTCCTGCTGCTCATTGAGAGCGTGCTCCGCCACGACATCAACCTCAACGTGAAGGAGCGCATTTACCAGGCGGCCTTCGTCGTCATCATCGCCTTCTTCGCCTTCATCCTCTTCAACGATGTCACGAGACTCCCGATCTTCGAACACTTAAAGCCGTAAGACAGCGTTCAGGGTTCACCGATCAGTTTCAGATTCGACTCCTGTCACTGAACACTGTTCACTGTCCACGGTCACGAGAAGCCCATGCCTGTGACCACTGAAGTCCGGGTCCGCTATGCTGAAACCGACCAGATGGGCATCGTCTACTATGCCAACTACCTGGTCTGGTTTGAGATTGGGCGCGTGGAACTCCTGCGCTCCCTCGGTCTCGCCTACAGCCAGCTTGAGATCGACCACGATTGCATCTTGCCCGTCGTCAATGCCAGCTGCCGCTATCGCGCGCCTGCACGCTACGACGACCAAATCCTCATCGAGACCCGCCCATCGCTTCTGCGCGGCTCGGTCATCAAGTTCGCTTATCGAATTCTCCGCAAGGCTCCCGACGGTGAACAGGCCACACTCCTCGCCGAAGGCGAGACGGTGCACGTTGTCTGCGACGACCAGCTAAACCGCAAGCCTCTTCCCGAGCGCTACGAAGCCGCCCTCCGCGCCATCATGGCTCAGGAATAAACCACTCTTGTTGAGCCGAAAGAATGCACGCAGACCCGGCCCCGGAGTTACTGAAGGTTTCGCATCTGTGAAACCTAAAACGGCTTATACCGAAGGAAGCTTTCCGCCGTCCGGCCCACCCAACGGCACATGGCCAGCATCCCGTCGGCTTCCATCCGCCCGCCCAGCTTGGTCCGCGTTAAGGTGCTTGGACTGATCCCGCCAATCTCCTGCGCCACCTCGCGCCACGACAGCCCGCGCACACGCCGCTGCTCATCCATTGCTTCATACAAGACCCGGGCATCAAATCGCATCGGCACGGGCCAAAATTAACCCGACCCTTTTTCAAAGTCAAGCGGGTTCAATGCGTATCATCGAAACAGATTATCCTATCCGCATGAACATGGACCAGCCACAACCAGGGGAGCCGGAATTAACCACCGCCTCCGAACTGCAGGAGATCCTCGTCGAACTCTCCCGACGTGAGCCCATCTTCCATCGCCCCAAATTCGGAACGAGCCGCGCCGACTTCGAGCGATTGATGGCCGACGACTACTGGGAGACAGGCGCATCCGGCCGTCGCTATTCCCGCGACTTGATTCTCGATGTATTGGAGAAGCGTTTCTCCGTTCCCCACGCCGACGTATGGGAGACCAGCGGCTTCCAATGCCGCAGACTGTCAGAGGATACCTACCTGCTCACCTACACGCTGCTCCAGGACAAGCAACGCCTCACCCGTCGCGCAACTATCTGGCGCAGCACTCCTGACGGCTGGAAGATTCTTTACCACCAGGGAACGATCGTGCAGGACGCTTGAAAGGCCTTCTACTGCACCACCACTGCGAGCGCAAACCCGTCATACCCCTTCATGCCCACAGTTTGCAGAACCGTCGCGCTCAGCCGCGGCTGCGCAGCCAGCCGTTCTGTGAAGCGGCGCACACCCTGCACCATGGGGTCAGGGCACTCTGCGTCAACTACTTTCCCTTCCTGCACCACGTTGTCGGCTACGATCACCGTCCCCACGCGCGACAGCTTCAGTGCCCACTCCAGGTATTCCGTATAGCTCTCTTTATCCGCATCGATGAAGATCAAATCGAACGGAGTAGCGGCTGAATGTTCCAGAGTCGGCAGGGAATCGATGGCTCGACCCACAAGAATCTCTACCCGATCCAGGACTCCTGCCTTGCGTAAGTTCTCGGTTGCCGTCTTGGCATGATGCGGATCGAACTCTAATGTCACAACGCGTCCGCCTTCAGGCAGCGCCCGCGCCAGCCAGATGGTGCTGTATCCGCCAAGCGTTCCAATCTCGAGCACACTCCGTGCTCCAGACACGCGGACCAGGAAATCAAGAAATTTCCCCTGTAGTCTTGTAACGTCAATCGCCGGCAGCCCAGCCTTCTTGTTCGCCGCAACGGCCGCATCCAACTCGTCGCCAGCCACAGACGGGGCCACCCAATCGCAAAAATAGCGGTCAACCTCTGCCCAAATTTTCTGCACTTTGATCTCCCGCGGAAATTACTTGTCGCGCGCCACCACAAAGTCAGGCACCCACAGCAGGGCGCGCTTGAACTCTGATTCAGGCATCGATGCCAGCGCCACGCGCGACTGCTCGGCGTAGCGGTCCGCTACCGACATAGCATATTCCACTGACCCGTTGCGGAGCAGAATCTCCTGAATCTGCTGCCTGCTCGCGTTCTCAAAGCTTCGATCGTCCAGAACCCGCTGGATCGTCTGCCGATCGCTGGCCCTGCCGTGATCAAACGAGTGGATCACCGACAGCGTCGCCTTGCCCTCGCGCAGGTCGCTGGCCACCGGTTTGCCAAGCACTTCCTCCGTAGCCGTCAAGTCCAGCACGTCGTCCACAATCTGGAAAGCCAGCCCCACGGCGCGCCCATAGGCCGCCAGGCTTGCTTCCACCTGTTCGCTCGCCCCGGCAAGCACTGCGCCCAGCCTCATCGAAATGGCAAACAGGCAGGCAGTCTTGCGGAAGATCAGGTCGTAATACTCCGCCTCTGAAACAGCCTTGCCCAGCTTTTGAATCTGCAGCAGTTCGCCCTCGACCATCTGCTGCGTAAGTCCGATCAGCAGGTCAAGAACGCGCAGATTCTTTTCTTCAAGAGCCACCTTGAACGCCTGCATGTAAAGCCAGTCGCCGGCCAGCACGCATTTCTCGTTGCCCCACGTGGTGTTGGCCGAAGGCCGCCCGCGCCGCGTATCTGCGCCATCTATAATGTCGTCGTGCACCAACGTCGCGGTATGCACCATCTCCACCACGGCGCCCAGTCGAATCGCCCCGTGCCCCGAGTAACCAAGCATGTGTGAGGAGAGCAGCAGCAGCGATGGCCGAATCCGCTTGCCTCCGCCTCCCCTCAAGTACTCGGCAATCTCAGTAATGGTGCTTACGGTGGATGCGGCGTCGCGGCCCAACTCCTGCTCAATCGCCACGAGGTCATCCCGCAGCAGATCGAAGACCTCTCTCGCCGTCGCTATCGCCAGTGTGCTCAAAGCTCTCCGGTTCCCGTGCCTTATCCTACATTGCGTCCGCTGCCATTTGCTTGTCGAACCCTTTCAGAGTCCGTCCCACTGTGGCTCGATTCAAGGTCCGCCCAACCGCAGGTGCTCAGTTCGTGCGGTAGTTCGTAAACTGCAGCTCCAGTCCAAGATCCTTGCCCCGCAACAAGGCAATAATCGCCTGCAGTTCGTCGCGGTCCTTGCTCGATATCCTGACAGTATCGCCTTGAATGCTGGCCTGTGCCTTCTTTTTCGAGTCCTTCACCAGGCGAACAATCTCCTTGGCCTTTTCGGCGGGGATGCCCTGTTGCAGCTTGATCTTCTGCCGCACGCTCTGCCCCGACGCTTGTTCCAGCTTCTCGTAGGTCAGATTCTTCAGCGAGACCCCCCGCTTCACCAGCTTTTGCCCCAGAATCTCCTTCACCGCCTCCAGCTTGTACTCCCCGGCCGAGGCTAGTTGGATCGCGTCGCTGCCCTCCAGCGTGATTTCGGAGTGGGAATCTTTCAGGTCAAAACGCTGCCTGACCTCCTTGATAGCCTGGTCGATGGCGTTGCGGACCTCCTGAATATCCACCTTGCTCACTATGTCGAACGAATTCTCCTGGGCCATCTTTTTCTGATCCTCAATTGTTGTTCTTTTTGCCGCCCCGTACAGTGCCCCCGCACAGCGCCTCTATCAGTTTCCCACGTCTGCCCTGAGACCAAACAGCCGATTGAAGTTTTTCGTCGTCGAAGCAGCAATTTCTTCTCCGCTAACTCCCAGCAGCCCCGCAAGTGTCTGCGCCGTCCGCGTCACAAAGGCTGGCTCGTTGCGCTTGCCGCGATCGGGCGTCGGCGTCAGCCAGGGTGCATCCGTCTCCACCAACACCCCATCCAGCGGCAGCTTCTCAGCCACATCCCGCAGCGTCTGAGCTTTGGGATAGGTCAGGTTCCCTGCAAACGACACCAGAAAGCCCAGGTCCAGGGAACGCCGAGCCTGCTCCCACCCACCGCCAAAGCAGTGCATCACTCCGCGCAGCCCGGTCTGCCGCCAGTGGCTCTCGAGAATCTCGAACAAATCTCCCCATGCGCCCCCACTGCCTTCCGTCATGTCATCCTTGGGCCGGCAATGGATCAGGATCGGCCGCTGCCGCCCCGCCGCGATTTCGAGTTGCCTGATCAGCCATTCGCGCTGCACCGTGTGCGCCGCGCCCCCGTGATAGTAGTCCAGCCCGATCTCCCCGCACGCAATCACCTCCGGCTCGGCTAGAAGCCCATCCAGCTTTGCCATCACCCCGTCGTCAATCTCATGCGTGTTATGCGGATAAACCCCCGCGCTTGCATACAACCGGGGCAGACCGGGTTTTCCATTGAACTCCCGGCACACATGCAGCGCCCGGTCCATTCCCAACGCCTGCTCGCCGATCCCGATCGTCAGCACCGTCCCCACGCCCGCCGCAAACGCGCGCCCCAGCATCGCCCCGCGATCCTCCGCGTAGCGCTCGTTGTCCAAGTGAGCATGTGAATCAATCAGCAATGGAACCTCACAGGGAAAGGCCGGGTGCCCTGGGTCTTGCATTTGAGACCTGGGAGTTCACAGACCCCACCAGGGCCGTAGGCGTCTGCCCCGCCGCAGGTGGCCTCACTGCAGGTGGTTACTTCAGCCTGGCCCCCAGCGGGCACTCTTCCAGGAATCCGGCCAGCACCGGCGCACCGCCCTCAAGCGACGCCGCCAGCAACATCCCGTTCGACTCCAGACCGCGCATCTTCCTCGGAGCTAGATTCGCCACGATGATGATCTTCCGTCCAATCAGCGTTTCCGGCTCGTAATACTGCGCAATTCCCGCCAGAATCTGCCGCTTCTCATACCCCAGGTCCACCTCAAGCCGTAGCAGCTTGTCCGCCTTCGGCACTCGCTCAGCGACCAAGATCTGCGCCACCCGCAGCTCAACCTTGGCGAAATCGTCGATCGAGATATGTGTCGGCTCATCACTTACCGCGGCCGTCTCGCTCGAAGGCAGCCGAGCCCCCGTCTGCGCGGCTACCGGCGTGGAAGTCAGTCGGCTGCTTGCCAACTCCGCTGGAACCTGGTGCACTTTTGCAGTGGCAATCGGCTTATCTCCATCCATTGAGGCCGCGGTGGTGTGCGTCGTATTCTCCTCCGCTCGCGCCTCCGCCGAACTGGTTACTGTCGTCGAAATTACCGAGGGTGAAGCGGTCGCGGATACGGGTGCGACAATCTCTTGCGTTGCACCTTCTGCCACGCCGCCAGCTGCTTCGATCACTGTCCGATTATTCTCATCCTCGAGACTCTGCATACGCTCCACTGCCTCCTTTTCCGCGCGGGGGAACAGCGGCGCGGGCTCGCCAAATTTCGTCCCCGCCTTCAACCCACCCCACGCGAGTCCCACCAAAAATGAATTCTTTGCGGCGTCCGCAATCTCGCCCTGTCCCAACTGCACCCACACCTTCGCTGCCGACTCCGGCAATATCGGATACACCAACGCTGTGATCACACGAATGGCCTCCGCTGCCGTCGCCAGCACCCGCGCCTGCAGCGCCACATGCTCCGCCTCCGATCGCTCGGGCGGCTTCTTCCAGGGCGCATTCGCCGTCAGGTAGCCATCCGTCTCTGCCACCAGCCTCCAAAGCCCCTTCAAAGCCTCGCTGAAATTCAGTTCGTCGAACTCCGGGCCAAACGCAGCAATCGCCCGTATAGCGCTTTCACGCAAAGCCGCCTCAGCAGCGGTCTCCGCGCCAAATTCTGGCACAAACCCGCCAAAGTACTTGTGCACCATGTTCACGACGCGGCTCACCAGGTTCCCATAGCCGTTAGCCAGGTCCCCGTTATACCGCTGGACCAGAGCATCGAAAGAAAAGCTCCCGTCCTGTCCAAAAGGAATCTCACGCAGAAGGAAATATCGAAGCGCATCGGTCCCCAGTACTTCCTGCACCGTCTCCGCGCGCACAATGTTCCCGCGCGACTTCGACATCTTTCCCTGGTCGAACAGCAGCCATCCGTTCGCCTTCACGCTCCGCGGCGTCGCAATCCCCGCCGCCATTAGAAATGCCGGCCAGTAGACACAATGGAACCGGCTGATCTCCTTGCCGATCAGGTGCATGTCCGCCGGCCAGAACTTCTTGAAACTAGCCTCGTCCGCTGGGTCGTCACTCCCGTACCCCAGCGCCGTAATGTAGTTGGCCAGTGCATCCAGCCACACATACACCACGTGCTTCTCGTCGCCGGGAACCGGAATGCCCCACGAGAAACTGGTCCGGCTCACCGACAGGTCCTTCAGCCCGCCGCGCACAAAAGAAATTACCTCGCGCCGCGTCGATTCCGGCCCCATGAACCCGGGATTCGCCTCGTAAAACTCCAGCAGCTTCCGCTCAAACGCCGACAGCTTGAAGAAATAATTCTCCTCGCTCACCGTCTCCGTCAGTCGTCCGCAATCCGGGCAGAGCGTCCCCGGAGGCCCATCCACATACGCCTCATCCGACACACAGTACTGCCCCGTATACGACCCTTTGTAGATGAATCCCTTGTCGCGCATTGTGGCGAACAGCTTCTGCGTGCCCCGGATGTGCCGTTCGTCGGTAGTCCGTATGAAGTCGTCATACGTCAGTCCCAGCCGGTCCCAGAGCCCGCGAAACTCCCCTGAAATCGCCGTCGCAAACTCCTCAGGCGTCCGCCCCGCAAGCTCCGCCGACCGCACAATCTTCTGCCCATGCTCGTCTGTGCCGGTCAGGAACCACGTCTCGATTCCCAGCGCCCGCTTCCTCCGCGCAATCGCATCGCAAACGATCGTCGAGTAGGCATGCCCCAGGTGCGGCCGCGCGTTCACGTAGTAAATCGGCGTGGTCAGATAGTACCGGTCTTTGCTGGCGGCAGGATTCGTCATAGGCAGGGCATTCGTTCCAACGCGTCCCTTGTCGGAAGGCGGGAATCCAGAGGCAATCTTCTCACTATCTTACGGCATTCGGCGAGATGCATCCGGGAGGCGCGCCAGCAGACTCATTCCCGCGGCTTCTTTTCAAGCGCTGACCGGGCGAAGGCAGTTGGTCCCACCGCAGGGGCCTGAGTATGCACCACCGCAGGTGGTAGAATCACCCTTGAAAATCAAGGTTTTCCGAGGCATCCCGACGTGTATTTAGAACTACAAAAAAGGCTCAGCACCCGTCTGCGCAGCATATTAGAAGAAAAGTACGGCCTCCAGATCGAGGACATTCCTCTCGAGATTCCCCCCGATCTTCAATTCGGCGAACTCGCGACGCCCATCGCTTTTGAACTGGCTCGCAAGCTCCGCAAGGCCCCCAAAGTGATCGCCGGGGAGATCGTCGCCGCCCTCGGCCACTTCGACGGTTTTACGGGCTTTGAAGTTGCAGGGGCAGGCTACATCAACGCCCGCCTCGACCGCGCCGCCGGTGTTAAGGCCATCGTGATCCCCCCAGCCGCTCCCATTGCAGGCGCCCACGTCCTGGTCGAGCACACCAGCATCAATCCCAACAAGGCGGCGCACATCGGCCACCTGCGCAACTCCATACTCGGCGACACCTTCGTCCGCCTGCTTCGCGCCGCCGGTCAAAAGGTCGACGTGCAGAACTACATCGACAACACCGGCGTTCAGGTCGCAGACGTCGTCGTCGGATTTCTGCATCTTGAAGGGCAGTCGGCCCTTCAAGTTCGCCAACTGCTTAAAGATCTAAAGGACAAGGGAGAGCGGATAGATTTTTATTGCTGGGACCTCTACGCCCGCACTTCGCAGTGGTACGAGCAGGGAAGTGAAGAAGAGAACGCCGGCCGCAAAAAGCTCCGCTATGCCACGCTCCACGAAATCGAGAACGGCAACAACGAGACCGCCGAGATTGCTGAGCTCATCTCCACCGCCGTCCTCCGCCGTCATCTCGAAACCATGCTCCGCCTGGACATCGGCTACGATTTCCTTCCCCGCGAGAGCGAAATCCTTCACCTCAAATTCTGGGAGGCAGCCTTCGAGCAGCTGAAGCAAACCGGCGTTCTCTATTTTGAGACCGAAGGCAAAAACAAGGGCTGCTGGGTCATGACTCGCCCAAACGCCGAAGTGGCTGCTGGTGATCTTGATGAAGATGCCAAAGTCATCGTCCGCTCCAACGGCACTGTAACGTACGTGGGCAAAGACATCGCCTATCACCTGTGGAAATTTGGCCTGCTGGGCAAGGACTTTGGCTACAAGCCATTCTTCGCTTACCCCGATCGCGAGTGCTGGATATCCGCCGAACATGGCGACGAGCCCCACCCGCATTTTGGCGGAGCCCAAGCCATTTACAACGTCATTGATGTGCGACAAAATGATCCACAGGCAAATCTGGTTCAGGCCCTGCGAGGGATGGGATTCAACGATCAGGCGGATCACTGCATCCACTTCGGCTATGAAAAGGTAGCTCTCACGCCGAGGTGTGCTCTCGAAATGGGCTACGAGGTGGCGCAGGAAGACCTCGATAGTCCTTATCTCCTCGTCAGCGGCCGCAAGGGCTTCGGCGTGAAAGCCGACGACCTCATCGACAAGCTCATCGCTGCCACCCGCGCCGAAGTCGACGCCCGCCAGACCGGGGGCGCCGACGCTGAAAGGGGTCGTCAGCGCATCGCCGAACAAATCGCCATCGGCGCGCTGCGCTACTTCATGCTCAAGTTCACGCGCAACTCGGTCATTGCTTTTGATTTCAAGGATGCCCTGAGCTTTGAGGGCGAGACGGGCCCATACATTCAATATGCCGTGGTTCGCGCCCGCAACATCTTTCGAAAGGCTGGCATCACGCCTGAATCTGTTCTGGCTGATTTCGCCGAGATCAATGCCGCGGCCTATCTTGAGGGCGAAGCCGCGCTGGACATCTGGTCTCTCTGGCTCCGCGCCGCTCGCCGCACGCTGGTCCTTGAGCAGTGCATCACCACCTCCGAGCCCGCCTATCTGGCCAAACACGCCTTCCAGCTAGCTCAGGAGTTCAACAACTTCTACCACAAGCACCACATCCTCACTGAAGAAGATCCCGCACGCAAAACCTTCCTGTTAGCTACCGCCGCCGTAGCTCTGCGTGAGTTAGTTGAAGTTCTGAGTTGGCTAGGGATCGAAAGCCCTGAAGCGATGTAGGCCCCGGGCTCTGTGGCACAATAGTGCACACGCGGGAGTTGTCCATGGTGGAATTTCAGAGCGGACCGAGCGACAGGAGAATCTACCGATTTAGCCCTT
>Ga0182015_10001569_pt1 | contig 29726 bp, 27 predicted proteins | sample 712P3MmetaG_FD_120478 | JGI IMG/M metagenome (GOLD analysis project Ga0182015, IMG submission 120478) | Permafrost microbial communities from Stordalen Mire, Sweden - 712P3M metaG | ecosystem: Environmental > Terrestrial > Soil > Wetlands > Permafrost | place: Sweden: Stordalen | collected... | reverse complement strand
TGTATCGCGAGATCCGAGAGGAAACAGGATTGAGCATCCGTGGGAAGGAATTCAAGGTGAAGTATTACAGCGAAGGCGAGGTGCCCTGCATCATCTCGGTGTTCGAAGTGCAGGCCAGTGGAGAACCGAGAAATTCCTGGGAAGGATCGGCGCAGTGGAACACAGTGGCCGAAATGGAACCGCGCATGTTGCTCAGTCAGCGGCCGGTGCTGGAACTAATGAGGAAGATGTCAACCAATGCACCGGCAAGACTGAGGGGACGCAATGGGAATTAATGTTATGTACTTGTGATTTTTCTAGAGGCCGTAGGCCACCTCATAAAGAACCTTAGAGGCAAACCGCGGAAATCTTCAGGGGCTAAAGTCCAAGTTCTTATTGGCTATAAGCGGCGCGGCTGAAGCCGTGCCCGTCCCAAACGATTGATGAGATAGGAGGCGGTTAGTCGCCAGCAACCGCCAATTTGGCAGCTTCTTTTTTCTTCACTTCGCTGGCAATCCACTTGTAAGTAATGGCCAAGCCTTTTTCCAGCGGCAGGGATGGCTCCCAGCCCAGGATCTTGCGCAGAAGAGTGTTATCGCTGTTTCGTCCGCGAACCCCCTGCGGCTTGGCCAGGTCATGGATCTTGGTCAGCTTCTTGCCCGCGATCTCGCAGATCATATCGACCAGGTGATTGATGCTGACCATCTCGTCGGTACCGAGGTTGAGCGCTTCGCGGTGTTGGGAAGCCATCAGACGGATCAGGCCTTCGACGCAATCGTCCACGTACATGTAGGAGCGCGTCTGGTCGCCATCGCCCCAGATGTCAATCTCTCCACCGTCAGTGGCTTTTGCGACCTTGCGGGAGATGGCAGCGGGAGACTTCTCCCTGCCGCCATCGTAGGTGCCGAGCGGGCCGTACACGTTGTGGAAGCGCGCAATCCGCGTTTCGAACTTGTAGTCGTGGTAGTAGTAGCGGCAGAGTTCTTCGGCGAAAAGCTTTTCCCATCCGTAGCCAGGCTCGGGGTCAGCCGGATAGGCATCTTCTTCTTTCAGCGGCGTGACTTCGGCACTTTTCTGCTTGGATTGAGCGTACACGCAGGCCGAAGAGGAGAACAGGAACTTCTTCACATCATTCTGCTTGCTGGCCTCGAGCATGTGGGCGTTGATCAGGATGTTATTTTTTGAGATTTCGGCCAGGAATGCGGTGATATAGCCGATGCCCCCCATGTCGGCGGCCAGGTTGTAGACCTGATCGATATCACGCGCGGCGGCCAGGCAGTTTTCCCAGAGGCGCAGATCCAGAATTCGAAAATCATCGGCGGCGGAGTCTTCATACTCCGGGTGCTTCAAATCCACGCCACGCACCCAATGACCCTCCGCCTTCAACCGCTTGACCAGATGATGACCAATGAATCCACCGGCGCCGGTTACCAGGACCCGAGTCTTGTTTCCCATGTCATTCACATTCCGTAAAGAGTTTACGTTTTCTTCGACCTCTGAAAAACCTATTTCCGGTAGGTTCACCACTTACCCCGAAAGCTTCCCGGGGAAACCATCCGCGCAACCGGCTACAGGTCAGTCGGAACGCTCTAGCCGCTGCGCCAGGTGCGCAGCAGCCGTGATACGTCCTGCATATGCTGCTGCGCTTCCGCGGGACTCAATTTCTCTTCCCCACGTTTGTGGGAGGCCAACACCGGCTTGTAAGTGTCTTTGCCCTCGTGATGGGACTCGGGAACTTGAAGGATGGGATCGGAACTCAAACTCATTTGAGACCTGAGCTGCGACAGGGTGGATGTCGGTTCTACGTCGGTCATGAAACGGGAGATGTCCAGGTCGTTGATCACCTGACGTACAACTCCGCCGTCGATGGTCCGTTTCCGCATGGAACAGGCCAGGGTGAGCGAATGAAAGCAGTAATTGTTGATCTGGCGTGGAATGCCTTCGCTCGCTTCCGCCATCAAATCCAGGGCTTCCGGCGAGAACAACGCTTGGCCTTTGTAACCCGCCACTTGCAGGCGGTGCCCAATGAAACCGGCCGTCTCTTGCGGGGAGAAAGGACTCAACCCGCTCAAGGAGGTAATCCTTTGCCGCAATTGCGTAAGAGCAGGACTGGCAAGCTTGTCCGCCAGCGTCGGCTGTCCGGCCAGAATAATCTGCAATAACTTGGCCTGGGGTGTTTCGAAATCGGAGAGCAGCCGGACCGTCTCCAGCACGGATGCATCCATATTTTGTGCTTCGTCAACTACCACAATGAACCGCTTGCCGGCTCGCGCCTCCTGCACCAGGCAGCGGTTGAACTGCTCGTGCATGCGTACGAGGTCTTGCACGTCGTTCTCAATACCAATTTCCGCCAACAGGAAACGCATGAACTCACGTGAATTGCATTGGGTTTGAAAGATGAATGCTGTGCGCGCGGTGGGCGAGAATTTCTGCAGCAGGTGGAAGAGCAGGGTGGTCTTGCCCATGCCTGGCCGGGCTACCAGAGCCAAGAATCCCCGGTTCGCCTCGATCCCATAATAGAGAGATGCAAGAGCCTCTAGGTGACCCGAACCGAGGTAGAGGAACCTCGGGTCTGGTGATACACCGAATGGCTGTTCTCTGAGTCCGAAAAATTCTAGAAACATTGAGTGCCTTCTGTCCTCCACGCTTGGATTGCCAGGTTTGCCGGTCGCTTCATCCCGGGCGTCATCGCCGACAGTGGCAGAAGGCCCGAACCGAAACTACGAAGGCATCCTGAAGTTGAGCGTAACTCTGGTTTGCATCCCGACCGGTTGTCCGTTCTCCAGGCGGGGCTTAAATCGCCACTGCTTCACGGCAGCAATCGCGGCCTTGGCCAGCAGGGGCTGGCCGCTGACCAGCTTCACTTCCTCAATTGCGCCATCGCGGCCGATGCGCACCTCCAGCACGACTGCCCCTTGAATCCGCTGCTGCCGCGCTTCCTCGGGATATTCCGGTTCAACCCGTTGGAGCAGGCTGCCTTCTGCCACGTCCGGGGCCAACTCAACAATCCCCGCCGGCTCAGTAGTCGAACCCCGCTGCACTTCGTTTGGCGCATCGTTCTGTGCTTCGGTTTTGTTCGGGTCTGTGGCTTTTGCCGCCTTGCCTTCTACCGCGGGCGGAATGCGGAAAACCTCTTTCCCATCTTCATAAACCAGCAGGCTGCCTTCCGGCGGAAAGGAATCCTTCGAACCGTCCCCGGGTGGTGCTTTTGCCGGCACCCCTGCACCTTTCTTCTCACTGCCCTTCTCACTGCCCGCAGCCCTCGTGTTCCCCACTCCAGGCGAGGCGGACGCGGAAACGGCATTCGTTCGAGGCTCGCCATCTGTCCGCGGGGCCCCGTTCTCTGCAACCACTTCCTGCGTGGAGTTGGGCGCGGGTTTCTGGCCAGTAGGCTCGGCGCCGGAGGCTGACTTCATTGCCTGCCCGCGGATGACCGTAGCTCTTCGCCAGCCCAGACGCACACCCACCAGAGTCCCCAACAACACCGCGCAAACCAGTACCGCTATGCCCAAGGCCCAGGTCACAAGGTCAAGTCCAGCCGCTGGACTTCGCTCAGGAGTCTCCGGGACGACGTCGTCTTCTATATTCAGCCTAATCGCCGAACCTGCCGGTGAATCCTGCTCCGCCTCAGCTGCCGCCATCGGCGGAACCGGTCGCGCCGGTGAATCCTGTTCCGCCTCAGCCGCCGCTATCGGCGGAACTGGTCGCGCCGGGGGATTCTGCTCCGTGGCACTGGCCGCAGTACTGGCTGCTGCCGCGCTGCTCGATGGTGATGATGTTTCGCTCGCACGCTCCAGGTTGTTGACGACGCGGTGGGCCAGCGCCTCCAGCGTAAGTTCATCCCGATTTCCGAAAGCCCCGGGCTGCGGCGAAAAAACCTCCAGGACACCCACCAGGTCCCCCTCCCGCAGCAGTGGAAAAATCATTACTGAACGCACTCCCAAACTCCGCGAAGCCTCCACATCGGCTCGCGGGTCCGCCTGGGCATCATCGCAACGCTGCACCTGCCGCGTCCTGATGCACTCGGCGGTCAAACCCGACTCGCTGCCCAATGGCGCGCCCAATTCCGGAGCGTTGGCTCCGCTGCTGGCGCGGCACACCATTTCGCCATTCCATAGCAGCATGATCGCCGCTCCAGTCGCGCCCGTAGCCAGACACGCCTGCTCGACAATTTCATTGAGCACGATCTCCAAGGCCAGATCCGCCGAAACCTCGGCCGAAAGGCCGCCACCGCCGTGCGCGGCAAACAGGGTGGCCAGTTCGTCAAAGTCGAATTCGGCACCCGACCTGCCGCGCTGCAAGGCGGAAGGCTCTGGCTTGGGTAGGAAATCATCAGGCATGGCGAACCTGGTTCAGATTGAGCGTGTGCTTCTGTGCGGAGTTTCGCCTTAAAACCGCGGGTTGTCAATATGCATTCGGCCATTAAAATTTGGGGAAGAGCAATCGGCCAAGGCCGCGCCCGCGGGCCGGCCATACCGGCGCCGTAAACTGGTCAAGCATCGTCCCAAAACGGCAGAAGAAGCAGCAAAACAACCGCCCTAGAGTCCTAAACGCCCCCTCCACGTTCACCTGAAAATGTTAGAATCAACGAACCTCGCGAGGAGTTAGAATTCTTAGAATCATTTTCCCTGACTGCTCGAGTGCCTTCTCTGAAGGAAAGGTCCGAACCCACGACCGTTCCTAGATTTTCACTTGGAGTTTGAACATGCGGATCGCTGTCGTCGGTTCGGGATACGTAGGATTGGTGGCTGGCGCCAGCTTCGCTGACCTCGGCCATGACGTCATTCTCGTCGACAACGACGAACGCAAGTTAGCCGCTCTCAAGAACGGGCAGGTTCCGATTCACGAAAACTTCCTGCCTGAACTGCTCAGCCGTCACCGCGGGCATCGCCTGGAATTCTCCGGGGATTTGCAAGCGGCCGTGGGAGCCAGTGCGGCGATTTTTGTTACCGTGGGTACTCCTCCCACCTATCGCGGCGATGCCGACCTCTCTTACGTGGAATCCGTTGCCCGCGAGATTACCGGCGCCATCAACGGATATAAAGTCATCGTCGAGAAGAGCACGGTCCCGGTCTACACCAGCGAGTGGGTTCGCAAGATTATCCTGCGCAACGGCGCCGACCCCGAGTCCTTCGATGTCGCCTCCAACCCCGAGTTTCTGCGGGAAGGCACCGCCGTCACCGACTTTCTTTTTCCCGACCGCATCCTCGTCGGCTGTGACACCGAACGCTCTGCCGGAGTACTGCGCAAAACCTATGCTCCGCTCACCAGCGGCGCCTACTACCAGCGCCCCGACGGCATTCCGCAACCCGACCGCACTACGATTCCCCCTCCCATCCTGGTAACCTCCACCAAGAGTGCAGAGCTGATCAAGCATGCCTCCAACGCATTTCTGGCCATGAAGATTTCCTTCATCAACGCGGTGGCTTCCATCTGCGAATCCGTGGGCGCCGACGTGAATCAAGTGTGCCAGGGCATTGGCGCTGACTCCCGCATTGGCCCGCGCTTCCTGAATCCCGGTATCGGCTACGGCGGCTCCTGTTTCCCCAAAGACGTGATGGCGTTTCGCGCCGTCGCCCGCGAGTGTGGCTATGACTTCCGCTTGCTCGACGAGGTCATGCGCATCAATGAGGACCAGCGCGAGCGTTTCCTCCGCAAGGTGCGCAGCGCCTTGTGGACGCTCCGCGGCAAACACCTCGGCGTCCTCGGCCTCGCCTTCAAGGGAGGCACCGATGACATTCGCGAATCGCCCGCCCTTTTAATCGTGCAGGCTCTGTTGCAGGAAGGCTGCACGATCACGGCCTACGACCCGGCCGCCATGAAACGCGTGGCGGAAGTCATAAGCTCCGGCGTTAGGTTCGCCAGCTCCGCCTACGAAGTGGCACGTGGCGCCGACGCCCTGCTCATCCTCACCGAGTGGGAAGAGTTTGCCCACCTCGATCTGGACCGCCTGCGCAACGAACTCAAGTACCCTATCGTGATCGATGGCCGGAATCTGTATGATCCCGATACAATGGCGACGCACGGCTTCACCTATTACAGCGTGGGACGTGCGGCCTCTCTTCCCGAGGGCGCACCCGCCGCTCTGAATCCCGCAATCAAGAAAGGTACCAAGAAAGCATGAGCCGCCAACGTGCCATGGTCACCGGTGGCGCCGGTTTCCTGGGATCCCATCTTTGCGAAGCCCTGCTTGGCGAAGGCTGGAGCGTAGTGGTCGTCGACAACCTGCTCACCGGCCGCCGCTCGAACCTCGATCATCTGAAGAGTGAACCACGAATCGACCTCGTCGAGTTCGAGTTTCAAGAAAAGGACATCTGCGAGTCCTTCGACGTCGGCCAGGTCAATTACGTTTTCCATTTTGCCAGCCCCGCCAGCCCGGTGGATTACACCGTCCACGGCATTGAAACGCTGAAAGTCGGATCGCTCGGAACTTTTCACGCTCTCGAGGTCGCGCTCAAATACGGCGCAAAGTATCTCGTGTCGTCCACCTCGGAGTGCTACGGCGATCCGCTCGAGCATCCCCAGAAAGAAACCTACTGGGGCAACGTGAATTCCATCGGCCCGCGATCCGTCTACGACGAAGCTAAGCGTTTCACCGAAGCCGTCACCATGGCCTACCACCGCTATCACAAAGTGGACACGCGCATCGCACGCATCTTCAATACTTACGGCCCCCGCATGCAGCCTAACGACGGTCGCGTCGTTCCCAACTTCATGAAGCAAGCCCTGCGCGGCGAACCGCTCACCGTCTATGGCAACGGCAGCCAAACCCGCAGCTTCTGCTACGTCAGCGACGAAATCGACGGCTTGATGCGCCTGGCAAAGTCCTCGGAACATCTGCCGGTAAATATCGGCAATCCCAACGAATTCACGATTCTCGAATGCGCCCAGCAGGTAATAAAGGTGACAGGATCGAAAAGCAAAATCGCCTACGAGCCGCTCCCGCAAGACGATCCCAAACAGCGCCGTCCCGACATCACGAAAGCCCGGCAATTGCTGGGCTGGGAACCGAAGATTGATCTCGAGACCGGTCTCCGTATGTCGCTCGATTATTTCAAGAAAGCCGGAGCTGAAGAAGTCGCCGCCAAAAGATAAGACCCCCCTCCAAGAACCTTTGTCCTCCTAGGGGTGCTGGCCACTGCCCCAGCGTGACGCCGAGGGTGCCCTATCCTCGCGGCGTTTGCGAGGGACGGGCACAATGCTCCCGACACAACGAACTCGTCCGTCACAAAAGGTCCCGTAGAACCCAACTCTCGCGGTCTTCCTCGGCCTTCCACCCCTGCGCCCGTTTGTTTTGGCCACAGCTCGTTTGGCTGCGCTCTCGACTTGCCGCCAACTCGGCCCAGCCGCGACGCCATCCACCACCTTGAGCCGAGAAATCCCTCCAGGAAACTTGGCAGATAAAGGTCCGCAGCCATCCTGGGAAGGTAAATACCCAACTCCGAAGGGCCCATCACGATTCCAGTGTGATGGCTTGGGGCTACGGAAGATGGGATTGGACGCCTAGATTGGCGCTTGCTGCTACCTGGAGCTTTCGGCCGCGGCCGCCACGAAGTCAATCAACTGCTGCACGCCGTGGCGTTCGTCCTTGCTGTTCAGGGTGAATGAGATGCTCATCCCGTAGCCGGGATGCGAGGCCCTCACTTCCCCGCTCAACCGCAACTTCATCTCCTGCGTACGCACCGTAATCTCAACCGCGGTGCCCGTCGGAAAAGCCAAAGGCATTTCCAGGTAGCATCCGCCCGGGCTCAGATCGCCCAGCTGGCAGTAGTTGCGTACCGAGCTGCCCTGTTGGTACACCTCAGCTCCCAGACGGCAGGCATAGCGGGCTTGTCTACGGCGGTTGGTCGTCCCCGAGCGCAGTCGAGCGCCGGCTTTATCGTCGTGGTCTTTCGTGTCCTGCTTTTCCCTGGGCGGTTCCTCAACCGGCCGATCCGGCACCGCATCTAAACACGGCTGCATCGAGTGCTCCACTTCCACCACGTCCGCGGCCAACTGCCGCTTCAGTGCAACGGCCAGGTTTACCTCCAACCACTCGTGCAGAGCCCGCCGCGAAGTTTGCGGCACATCCACAAACTGGACCCCCGCCCGTCCGTTCCAATCCTGCCAGACCACTAGGCCGGAGAGCCGCACCCGCGCGGTGTGCCCCGGCAATTGAAACTGAAAATAGACTTTGCTGGCCGGCGGCAACCTCTTACCGAAATTTACGGCCATGCCATCTTCGGACAGATCCACCAGCGTCGCTCTCTGCTGCTCCCCGCCGGCGTAGTCGACCGTCGCTTGAGTGTGTACCGGAGCCCTTGCCTTGCTGCGCTTGTCCCGGTACAGCACGGCGTGCGCCGCCCGCAGGCTGCTCATGACCCGCTCGTAGGACAATGGCTTGTAGAGCACAAAGTTGACCCCGAGGGAAAACATCTCCCGGATCTCCTCCTGCTCCGCCACCACCACCGCCAGCGTCGACTCGTTCGCTCGGGAAGAACGGCATTCCTGCAATATGGAAACTACATCCGACTTCTCTGCGCAATCGACAACGAGTAGATCAAAACGGTCCTGCGCCAGCCTCACCACCGCGCGCGCGGCGTCCGGACACCGCTCGACCTGAATCCCTAGTTCTTCCAGCACGTCGCGGAGCATTTGCGCCGCAGACTCGTCCAGGCACACCAATAAAGATGAGAGTGTCATACCTGGCCATAATCCTAGGATCACCCCAGTTCTTCGAGCAAGTTACCAGGGTCATATCGCCGTCCCTGTCCTCCAGGGGCAATTCCAGGGCTGCACCCCTTCCCATCCCGCGCCAGGAGAAGGTCCCGACCGAATACCGGCGCTGAAAGACAAGTGATTCGCCTGGCGCCACTATCACGTCGACACAGCCATCTACAAACACTGGGGGAATTGCTTAGAATCGGAATGAAACGAGGAGGATTCGTGTCTGCCATTCATGCCATCTTCTGGGACGTCGGAGGCGTTCTACTCACCAACGCCTGGGACCGCACCGAACGCTTCCAGGCGCTCGAACACTTTCGTCTCGACGAAGAAGAGTTTCGCTGGCGGCACGAAATGGTGGTCTCGTCGTTTGAGCGTGGCGAGATCTCGCTTGACGAATATCTGGATCGCACCGTGTTTTACCGCAACCGCCCCTTCACCCGCGAGGAGTTTCGGGATTACCAGTCGGGCCGTAAAGCCCCGGTCCTTCAGGGCGGGGATATAAGGCGGGTTAAAGCGGGGTCTTTTGTTGCTCAACGTATTGCTTGATGATGGCCAGCGGTGCCCCGCCACAACCAAAGTAAGACGGCGACCACAGGACATTCTTCCAATAGCGTTTCTCAATATCAGGCCGCTCAACGTGTCAGGAACCCACCGAAGGCATCCCCGCTTAGCGGGTGTGCCAGTAGGAATCCCCTCCCTTTAGGGAGGGGAGGATCTCAAATGTTCTCGTTGTCGCAGCAGCCGATGCCGGCGGTTCTCGCCTTCGCGCGCACTCTGGCCGATTCCGGCAAATACTTCATGGGCACGATCAACAACGAATCCCGCGAGTTGAACCAGCACCGCATCGAGAAGTACGGCTTGCGGGGGATCTTCCGGCTGTTTGTCAGCTCCTGCTTCGTAGGACTGCGCAAGCCCGAGAGCGGCATCTATCGTCTCGCGATAGAGATTACGCAGATCAATCCCGAGGAGTGCTGCTTCATTGACGACCGCGCGCCGAATCTGGAATGCGCCGCGAAACTGGGCATGCACACGATCGAGATGCAGACGCTCGAACAGTTGCGGGAAAGGTTGAGGAAGCTTGGCGTAGACCAGTCTTTGGGAATAGGTCAGAGGTCTTTGGCCTAAGACCGAACGCCTGTGACCTGAGACCCGGTAGCGGCTAGCTTCTGCGCGGCTGCGCCTTAGGTCCGGAGGGGACAAGCGGTTTCGGCACATCGGACTCTGCGCCGGAAAGCGTCAGGTCGCTCGACCAGCACTCCGAGACCAGCTTCCAATCTCCGCTGCTCTGCTTGGCGAAGACCCAGAGATACTTGCCGCGTTCTTCGCGACGCTTGCCGGCCGTTCCCGGAACCAGCGCGCTGTAACGTCCCACCTCGTGAGCCAGGTCTCCCAAGACTTCCACGCGCATGGGATTGAGCGCCACTTCTCCCAGACCAGCTTCGAGCGAGGAGTAGAAGAACTCACGCACGGCCATTGCGCCACGAATGGGAGGAAGATTCGACCGTAGCACCAGCGAGTCCGGAGCGTAGAGTTCGATCAACTCATCCAGTTGCCGGGTGTTGCAGGCCAAAACCCATTCCTGCGTCAGACGCCGGACGGCGGCCTCGCTGCGGCTCATGGGTTCACCCTTTGCAGCCGCGGCAACTCTCATCCGGTCCGCTTCGCGTGCGCTCTCGGGAGCATTGGCCCGCGGGGCTGCTGGAGCAGCCTCTGTACGTGCCCCCTGGAAATAGTGGTGATGGTAGTGATGGTGATAGTGATGCGTGCCGGCAGGAGCGCCCGGGGGAGGGTGAACCTCATCCGTGGCCTCGAGCGGTGGTGGCAGAGTTTGGGGCAGCGGTTCGTTGTCGAAAGTGGGCAAGGCAAGAATTGGCGATGCGGGGTCTGAGGGCTCAGGTAGCTCGGTTTCGAGCAGAAGTCCGCACATGCCGCAGAACTTGTTGCCTTCGCGATTGCGATGTCCGCAGACGCGGCAGGCAGTGAAGGCGTTACCGGAGGTTTCTCGCGTGGCATCCTTTGCGGCGGTTTCGGAATCCGCTTCTACGGTCAGGCGCTGCATGGCTTCGAGAGCGGCGGCAATGGCGTCCTGATTCGCCTTGGGCTGCCGCATTTCCGGAGACAGACGCTGATAGATCTCGGCCAGAGCGGGATTGTGCAGGCCGACGCTCGGTACACTTTCGGAATCCTCCGCTGGGGTGGAGCCGGATGGCTTTGCGAGTTTCTTATCTGTGTCTTTGTCCACGATTCAGACCGCGGGTGCTGATGGGGTCATTTTAGCCCAAGTGGGAGGAATCTCAACGTTGGGAAAACTCGATCTTCCCTTCCGCTTCCGTAGGCACGCCATTGCAGGTTGCGGGACGATACCGCCAGGTGCGGACAGCCCGCAGTACGTTGCGATCACCCACGGGGCCCGCGCTCTGCAGAATCAGAGGGCTATGCACGCGGCCGTCGGCGCCGATGATGAAGCTGACTTTGACCTTCGGTACGGTTCCGGCTGGGAAAAGCAGAGGATCAGGTGTGGTCAAAGCCTGAGGCGGCCGGGTGTCTTCGCAACGTGCGCGCGCGCTCACGTGCGGGATGTCGCTGAACTCGGCGGCGCGCGTGGGGATCTTCCAGACCCGGTGTTCGCGCTCGGTCAAGACCGCCTGGCGCGGGCCCATAGACGGAGCCGGCAAGGAAGCGTTGCTGGTGGCGGGAACCGCGAGGATCAGAAGCCATAGCCAGGTGCGACGAAGCATTTGAGGGAACCTTCCGAGCAGCAGGTTTTCTTTGTTCGCAAGTGTGTGGCCAGATTGATGCAGGGGTAAGTATATTGCTCTCAGTCTGTTATGGGAAGTCCCCGGCGGTCTGAAGATCCCGATGTGAACGCAATTGCCTATTTCATGCTAGATGGCATCGATGAAGCCGGTCTCAAGCCCATGCTTGACGGGATTGGTTAGCTGACCGCCGGAGGGTCAGCAGCGTGATTTCGGGGGGGCAATTCAGGCGCACCGGTATCCCAATCGTTCCCAGGCCGGCGCCGGTGTACAGCGTGAGCGGACCCACGTGGTACGTTCCCCAAACATATTTCTTCCCCAACCTGGGCAGGTACAGCGGGGGCAGCAGGGGAATTCTGATCTGGCCTCCGTGAGAGTGTCCTGAAAGCTGCAGGTCGATCTGAAATCGCGAAGATTGATCCGCAAAGTCGGGTTCGTGCGCGAGCAGAATGACGGCTTCGCCGGCGGGGACGCGGCCTAACGTCTTTGACAGGTCGGCGGTTCCGCTGAGCACATCATTCACACCAGCCAGCCAGATGCGCGCCCCATCGCGCTCGATCGCATGCTTCTGGTTCGCCAGAACCTGAATGTTCTCGGCCTGAAGCACGCGGGTGATGTGTTCGGGGTTCGTTTGGTCATCGTGGTTTCCCAGGACGGCCCAAAGGCCGTGAGGCGCGGTCATCTGGCGTAGGAGGCGAGCGCATGGTTCGGCTTCAAAAGCCCCCTTGCCCTCGTATCCGATCAAAGGCGCGGAAACGAAGTCGCCGGCAAGCGCGATCAAGTCCGGACGAAGATCGTTCACCATGGGAATGGCGGCGTGCAGGGGATGGACGGAAAAGTTTGGGTCGAAATGAAAGTCGCTGAGCAGAGCGATCGTGAAGCCATCCAGCCGTTCCGGCCAGCGCGGCAGGAAAAAGTCCTGGCGCACGATGCGGGGACGGTTCGGCTCCATCAAGATTCCATCCCCGACGAGGGCGACTGCGCCAGCGGCGGCGGCCCAGCGAAGAAACTGACGTCTTGTGGTCGAAAGAGAGGACAAAAGGACTTACTCTGCGGGCAGCGACGGCATTAGGCCCATCCCCAGCATAACCCGAACGGACGGCGGCCGAATGTGACCAAAGAATTTCTCGCGCCTAAGCTTTACGGACAAGACCATTCCGGTCCGGCCTACCTCAGGCTCGACAAGTGCGTTCAGAAGCTGAAGGTTGCCTGCAGGTCGATGCGGCGAACCGCAACGCCGGTGGAGAACGGCCCGCCAAATAGACCGTTGTACCGGTCGAAGAAGGGCGACCCCAGAACTCCGCCCGGATTGGCCAAGTTCACTCTGTTGAATAGGTTGCGCGCCGAAGTACTCAGCGTGAGGTTGTAACGGCGATCAGAAGCGCTGCCACCCAACACCCCACCACCCCCGCCGCCGAATAACGGACCGCGCGGTCCACCGCCTCCTCTAGAACCGCCTCCGCCTCCGCCTCCCCCGCCCGGGCCCCCTTGGTTGTTTGGGTTGCCCCCGGTACTCTTCACCTTCGGTCCGAAACCGAAGCTCTTGCTTAGCCGCATGTTGAGGGTGACATGGGCTGGGCCGGTGCCGTAGTTGACGGGGACTAGTTTTTCGCCTGCCGTCGGCAACGCGTCGAAAGTTCCCAAAGGCGTGCAATAAACCGACGATCCTGAGCCCGGCGGTACCACGCCAGGGCAGGTAGCGGTGGAGACCAGCCCAGGCCGGTCATTGAACTGCGAGTCGCCATTCAAATCGTTGAAGGTGGTGAGGTTGAAGGGCGAACCAGTACTTGCCACCAGGAACGGGCTTAGACGGACCGCGTAAGGCATGGCGATGGAGCCACCCAGAAACAGGCGGTTTCGGATATCGAACGATGCCCGGCCGTAGTCCTGGCTGATATCGTAAGAGTTCGACGCAAAGCTGGTGACGCCCGCGGTATCACTGTTGGCGTAGTTGAGCGTGTAGTAGCCAAAGAGCTGCAGCTTGGTGCCGGCGCGAATGTTCGTGTTCACAATGACTTGATTCTGCCGGAAAACCCCTTCGGAGACATACTGGTAGAGGTTCTCGTTGTTGATCGGCGGCGGGCAGTTCGGATAGCAGGGTGTGCCCGGGTAGGGCGCATTGGCATTGATGCTGAGGAGTTGATCGAAGCCACGGGAATTCAGATAAGTGACGGACAGGGTTGCAGCTTTTGTGACCTGGCGCTCCACGCTGATCGCCGATTGCAAAGTATAAGGCGAATATAACGATGGGCTGATCTGGTAGACAGTGCGGGTATTCGTGCCACAGTTACCGATCGCTGTGGTGAGCGGCTGGTCCAGTCCAGGGAAACAGGTGGGATTGTTGATGATGTATTCCGTCTGGGTGACACCGTTCAGCAAGTACGCCTGCATGATCTGCGTCTCCTGGAAGCGGTCGTAGAAGATGCCCATTCCGCCGCGAATCACAACGATCGGTGGGTGGCTCCTGCCGCCAACGCCCCAGGCCAGTCCTAGCCGCGGCGCAAAATCCAGGTGATCGCGGATGTCGTTCTGGCTTTCGAATCGCAAGCCATAGCTGAAGGTAATGTTTGGCCGTACCTTCCAATCGTCCTGAAAATAGAGCCCAACATCGTAGGCGGTCAGCTTCGCGAACTCAGAACCTTGCGTGATGGCAAGTTGCTTCGGGGTAGCGCTGGGCAGACCCGCACATGAAGGAGGCGGCGAAGCCAGAGTGGCGCACTGCGCCCCCTGAAATTCGGCAAGGGAAGAGAATGTAAACGCGCCGTTGAAACCAGCGCTGGTACTGTTGTCGTCATGCAACGCTCGCAAACGGCCTCCAAACTTGGTGGTGTGGTTGCCGTGAATCACCGACGTGTAGTTCTGCAGTTCGTAGTGGTTCTGGTGGTCGATCTGAATGGTGCCATTGCCGCCGCCGGTAAATGCGCCCAGTACGGAGACCTCCGGATTCGTATCAATTGAGGTCTCGCCGGTATTGTCCCGTAAATACTGAAAGCGCGTTTCGTTCACCACCTTCGCCCCGAAGACCTGCGTGTCGCCGATCTGCACGGTGTGTTCGGTGGTTAACGAGTCATAAGCCTGCGTAGGCAGAGTGGTTTGTCCGATACCGTCGTTGTTCTCCGAGTCCCGGTAGTACTGATAGCGGACGGTCAACGTGTTGTTCTTGGTGATGGCATAGTCCAAACGCGGACCGATGTTGGTACGGTCGTGCGGCGTAGGGACGGACTCCAGAATTTGAATGGGATTGAGATTCTGATCGAAACCCTGAGCATCGATGGCGGAGAGGTCGTTAATATTTCTCCGCTGGGCGCTGACGAAGAACGACGCGTTCTTTTTGATCGGACCACCGACACTTCCGTCGTACTGGACGGTGTAATAACCTGGCTCGGCGCCCGCGAACGGGTCGGACGAATTGAATGGCGCATCGTTGCCACTGACCAGGAACTGGCCATGAAGTTTGTCGGTCCCAGGCTTGGTGAAGATTTCGATACGGCCGTAGCCCAGCTTGTCGTATTCCGCCGAGAACGGATTCTGATTGATGCGAACCTCGCGAATCGATGACTTGGGAGGAAGCTGGCCGGCGGTGAATCCGTCAATGTAGAGTTGGCCGCCGTTGGGGCCCGCGGAAGGCCCGGCCAGCGCCTGCAAGTCAGTCAGCAATTCGTCGGGATCGTCGGGCAAGGCGTCGAGTTCTTTACCCGAGATAACGATGGCTCCGGCGTTGTTCTCGGGATTCACATCGATAGTCGGCGCCGAATCGGACACCTGAACCTTCTGCTCCTCAACCTCGATGTTCATCGCGATGTTGAGGCGCAACGGCGCTGTGACAGTCATGACGACGTTGTCGTTTTCGTAGAGGGCGAATCCCTGAGCGACTACAGTCAGCGAGTACTGACCGGGCGCCAGCCCTTTGAATTCATACGCGCCCTGCCCGTCGGTCTGCGTTTTGATGGGGGTTGAGGAAATAGCCGCCGGCGTCATGATGACACTGGCATTGGCGATGGCGGCGCCAGAAGGGTCGGTCACTTGCCCGCGTAAAGTGCCGGAGGCGGCCTGCGGCGCGGGCGTCTGCGGTGCGGCTGTCTGCGATACAGCGAGCGTGGCGCACCATGGCAACGACAAAACCATGAGTGCTAAATAAACACAGTTGCGAACCTTCATTCCGTCATTCCCCACGACATGAGGCTTGGGTATACATCTTGGATGCGGCATAGAGTTTGCACGAGGAACAAAACTACGGACCTCCAGCGTCGGAGGGGGCGGCGCCAAGGCTCCAGGGCGCAAGCATCATGGCCTGGGCGGCGTTGGGCGCGGACTGCAGAATGGGCTCGACGCCGCTGACCAGTTGGATCGCGGTACCTACGCCCGCAGTTCCCTCGGTCGAAACCAGAATCACGGCGTCGCCTTTGTGCAGATCAGCGAGCGAAGATGCGGGCAGATGGCTAAGCATTTGCTGAAAATCGGGGGCGCCGCCGGGATGCCCGCCCGTGCTATTCCCTCTCGCGCCCATTCCACCTTCCGCCATTCCTCCCGGAGAAGCCGCTGGACTGGCAGTTTGGCCGGACGCAGGGCTGGGCGCGGCGCCGGAAGCGGCGGCCGTCCCTCCGGTGGCCGCTCCTTTTAAGCGCGCGGCAATTCGCTGAGCCACCTCCGGGGGCAAATGACGAACTTGCGAGTCGGCTGTCACTTTTACCAGCACGGTTTTCTTTGACAACAAATCTTGAACGCTGAGCGTCGACGAACTTGCATCGACTGAGTTGACGGTTCCGGCAACATTGCGGAACGATCCGGAAACAATTTCTTCGGCTGCTAGTTCGCTTCCATCCGCGCTGCGGTCGCCGCGCGCACGCACCTGATCTCCGGGATGAACTTCCTGCAGCGTGCTGCGCTTGGCGTCGTCAAATTTCACGGAATCGGGCGCGTAGCGGCGAATCACCGCCGCGCTGGAGGCATGAATGACGATGTTCTTTTTTCCCGCGAAGCTGGCGACAGAGATGGTCACAGTTCCCGCCGCGGGATCCACGGCACTGACCATGCCTCCGACTCCACGCTTCTGCCAGTCCTGCAGATCCTGTTGGCGCCGCGCTTCCAAGTCGGAGCGCTTCATTGCCACAACCGACGAAGCCACTAGCGACAAGTTATCGTCAGAGGCTTTGCCCGCGACCAGGATGCGGTCGCCGACCTGGAGATCCTCGAATCGGATGGGCGTCGAGTTCGCCTTCGGATCTTTCTCGCCCGGAGCCACGCGAATGATACGTGCTGTATCCGGCACTGTGACGTGAATCTCAGGACCGGAGTCAGGGGTCAGAGTAATCGCTGTTCCGTTGATGGCTTTGATGGCGCCGATGCGCCGCGTGGCCGCGCCGGGACCAGCGGCGGGCTGAGTTTGCGCGCTGAAGGGCATGGCATAACAAGCAGGAAGCAAATGGGGGCTGGCCGCGCTTGCGGCACAGAGAGCGATCGCTAAAAGCCGGCTGGTGGTTGCGTCCATACTCCTCTTTCATTAATTTACATTGCCGCATCGCACAAAACCGCAGAATTTACAAAGTTTTACTTCTCTTCCAAATTGGGAATTCTCATGCGGGCAGTCAGCACACGCGGAAACGCGGGCAGGAAAAATCGTCGGAGTTTCGCAACGCGGCTATTCCGCAGTCAGCAGGCTCTCGGCGAACTGCCATTGCTCATCGATCCATTGCGCCTCACAGCGGAAACCGGCGGCGCTCGCCATCAGGAATACCTCTTGCGGCGAGTATTTGTGGCTGCTTTCGGTCCAGATGGTTTCGCCCTCGAAAAACTCCACGCAAAGCTCGGCGGCGGAAACCCGCACGGTCTGACGGCACAGGGAGCGCACATGCATCTCCACGCTGCGGGCTTCGGGATTGATTCTGGCCACGTGTTCGAACTGCGCGAGATTGAAATCGGCATCCAATTCGCGATTGATGCGAGCCAGCAGATTCAGGTTGAAGGCAGCGGTCACTCCCAGTTCGTCGTCGTAGGCCGCCAACAATTGAACGCTGGATTTCTCCAGATCGGTTCCGAGTAGAAGTGAATCTCCCGGCTGAAGAATGCGCCGCACTTCGGCCAGAAACTGAACGCCGGCGGGACGATCGAAGTTCCCGATCGTGCTTCCGAGGAACAACACGAGAAGATGCTGGCCGGTCGAGCGGTGCGCCGCCACTTCGAGCAGTCCGTCGAGATATTCGCGCTCGAAGCCCAGGATGCTGATCGATTCGATGTCGCTGAGTTCGCGCTCACACATGGCCAGGGCGGAAGGGGAAATCTCGATGGGATAGTAGGCGGTGCGCTGGCGGCGGCACAGCGCTTCGAGGATGTGACGTGTCTTCCGGCCGCTGCCGCTGCCGAGTTCGGCCACAGAAACGGGAGTGGCTAGCCGCGTGACGATGTCATGACCATGCCGTCGCAGCAGGCGTTCATCGGCCCGAGTGAGCCCGTACTCCGGCAAACGGCAGATCACTTCGAATAACGCGGAACCGACATCGTCATATAAATACTTCGACAGCAGCTCCTTTTGGCCAAGCTTGGTGAGCCCAGCGCGCACATCGGCTGCGAATTCATAGGTCGTGTTCGGAGTGACAGTTTGAACCAGCATGGTGGCAACTCCTTCTTGACAATCTTGACGATTAGCCCTTGATTAGCGGCTTACGCAGCGAAATCCCGTATAGGCAAACTGATAGTGCGCCTGGAACCAGTTTCGGAACGTGCGCCGCAACATGCTCGCAGCAGTGCGCGCCGATCCGCCTTTCATGACGAAGTGCTGGCCGTCGAAGAAATCGGCAGAGTAACCGCGATAGAACGGGAACGGCGCGAATCCGGGGAACGGCGCGAATGGGGTGGAGGTCCACTCCCAACCATTGCCCAACATGCCGTGCACGCCGAAGGCGCTACGGCCGTTAGGAAACGCATGGACCGGCGCGGGACTCCAGCGGGCGAAATCAAAGTTGCCGAAAGTGGCATCCGGGGCTGGTTCTCCCCAAGGGTAGGCCCGCTCGCCGCCGTGCTCTCGGCCGTAGGCTGCGCGTTGCCACTCGGCTTCGGTGGGCAGCGACTTCCCTGCCCAACGGGCATACGCTTTCGCTTCTGCCTGACTTACATAAACTGGCCAATCCAATGGCAGCGGCATTTCATCGAACATCGTGCGATACAGCCACTGCTGGCCCACCTGCTTCCAGAAAGCCGGATGAGAAATTCCCTGCGCGGACTTCCAGTTCCAGTCTTGGTGGTTGTCAGTGTCACCGTCACTGTCGCCCCAGAACGCCCGGGTTTCGTAGCCTCCCGCGTTGACGAACTCGAGATACTGCTGGTTCGTCACCATATACCGGTCCATGGCAAACGCCGGGACGTTGACGGTGTGAGCTTCGTACTCGTTGTCCCAGCCAAACAAATCGCGGCCGCGCCCGAGCCCGAGTGTAACCGCACCGGCTGGAATCTCGACGCTGCCGTGATCCACAGGGGGAGTAAAGGGTGCTGAGGATTCGGATTGCCTCACTTTGCGATCAAGCGGCAACTGATGCAGCATGTAGGCCAGCGTTTCCGCGTGCATGAGGCGGTGCTCAACGGCCACGTTGAGCAAAGTGCTCAGCGGAAATCCATCGCCGGTTGGAACGCCGGAATCGGCAAGCGCATCCGTCAGCTTCTCGTCCAGAACGGCTCGCACTTTTCTGACATAGTCTCGAACCGCGGCGATCGAAGGCCAGTCCGAAGGCTTATCACTGGGCAATCCGCCTCCAACCGGGTCGATGCCAAAAGCGAACAGCCGGTCGTAGTCGGGATCAAAGCTCTTGAGTCCAAGAACGCGCTGGTGAAAAAGATTCCAATCGAAAGCCTCAAGATGGCCGATATAGAAGATAATCCGGTGACGTTCAGAAATGGGGCGTTCGTAGAGAAATTCGGGCTTGACCAGAGCGAACAGATCGTCGGTGCGTTGACGGGCGTCCGCGAGTTGCGCGATCACAGCGTCGTGGGTGGCGGAATCGGTCTGCATGGCTGGCATTCAGATCTCCCAAATCTCGTGGTAAACGGACGAAACAGCTCCGCGGCAACCGGAACCTCTAGCGGTAGCTGGCGCTAGTGCTTAAGGATTCTATGCCTCCCGGCCAGCCGAGTACCATAGGGTAATGTCCCTACCGGTATTTCACGTTGCCGCCTTCACATCCAGGCTCTTCGCCGGCAACCCGGCCGCGGTTTGCCCCCTTGCAGGCTGGTTAGATGACGGCCTGCTGCAGGCGGTCGCAGCCGAAAACAATCTTTCTGAGACCGCATATTTCGTCGCTCGCGGCGATCACTACGAATTACGCTGGTTCACGCCATGCTGCGAAGTGAAGCTCTGCGGACATGCGACGCTCGCTTCCGCATTTGTCCTGCTGCAGATTCTCGAAACCGGGCGCGATTCGGTGCGCTTTGAAACGCGTTTCAGTGGTGCGCTCACCGTTTCCCGGGAGGGGGATCGGCTGGCCATGGATTTTCCCTTGCTAGCGCCCTGGACGTGCGCAGATCCCCCTGCGGCTTTGATCCGAGCTTTGGGCAAAGCTCCCTCGGCGGTCCTCCAGATCGAAGACAACTACTTCGCAATCTATGCGTCGCAAGAAGAGGTCAGGCGTATCCGTCCCGACTTTCGGTTGCTCGAACAACTTCATCCCGCCGGAGTCGCCATCACAGCTCCCGGCGACGATACTGATTTTGTGTCCCGCTATTTCGCACCGAGCTACGGCATCCCGGAAGATCCCGTGACCGGCTCGACTCACTGCTCGCTGGGGCCGTATTGGGCCCAACGGCTGGGCAGGACCAGCCTGCACGCGCAACAGGTCTCCGAGCGCGGCGGCGAAATATGGTGCGAAGTCAGGCCAGAACGAGTAACCCTTAAAGGAAATGCTGTGCTAACGTTGCAGGGCGAGCTGCTGATTTGACAGAAGATCACGCTTGCGGAAGCTTAGGGAATGAGTCCCTTACTCCGCAGAAAGTCGTGCGCGGCGTCCTTCACGTCGCGGTGCTGGCCATCGAGAGCATAATTCAGTTGCTGCATCTCCCGATCGGAAATCTTACCGCCTAACTCGGCAACCGCCTGGCGAACCTCGGGATGCTGTTGCTCGGTTTGCTGCCGGACAACGGCGACCGCTTCGTAGGGAGGAAAATAGTGGCGGTCATCTTCCAGAACAAAAAGATCCAGCGCCGGAATCAGCCCGTCGGTGGCATTGCCCGCAGCGATATCAATCTGATGAGCTTTCAGTGCCGGGACGAGCAAGCCCAGATCCATGATTCGGGGCGGCGCGGCGAAGTGCAAGCCATAAGCCGCGGCCAGCCCGGCGTATCCGTCGGGCCGCTCCATGAATTCATAGCCGAATCCGGCTCGCCATTGCGGAGCGAATGCGGCCGCCTGCGATAGGGTTTTGAGGCCCAGGCGGCGCGCGTCTACTCCACGAATCTCCATCGCAAAGGTGTCGTTGAAACCGAACGGGGGACCAAGAGTAAGACCAAGGCGAGCCTCGTATTCGGTCTTGACGCGTTGGTAGACGTCGGCTTTATCGCCGACTTTCTGCTTGAGGATGGCGGTCAACGCAGTTCCCGTGTATTCGGGATAGATGTCGATGCGCCCGGCCAGCACTGCCTGTTGGCAAATGTAAGTCCCCGCGAGATAAAAGCGGCGTTCCACCTTCAAATGCGTCTTCGCTTCAATCTGCTCGGCCAGGAGTTCAGCGAGGATCAGCGACTCGGTGAAATTCTTTGATCCAATCACAATGCGATCGGAGTGCGAGGATGTACACGAGGAGAACAGCAGAGCCACGAGAATCAAGCAGACCGGACTACGGCACCCGGCCTCGAAACCCCCGCCATGCCCTCTGTGCCCATGCCGTTTCATCGTGGCCGCAAACGCTTCTCCAGCCATGCCAAGCCGAAATCCGCCGACAGCGCCAGAACTGCGGCGGGAATCGCTCCGGCCAGAATGAGTTGATTGTTCACCATGGCGAGGCCGCGAAAAATGAACTCACCCAGGCCTCCGGCGCCAATCGCAGCAGCGATGGTGGCCAGTCCCACCGAGACCACGACCGCCACGCGTACGCCGGAGAGGATCACGCTCAATGCCAGCGGCAATTCGACCTGAACCAAGAGCTGACGGCCGGTGAGTCCCATGCCACGACCGGCTTCGACCACCGCAGGATCGACACCACGGATTCCGGTGTAGGTGTTGCGAATCACGGGCAGCAGCGCGTAAAGAGTCAGCGCCAGAATTGCCAGGCGGTCGGCATGATCGCCGAGCCAGGGCACCGGCAGCAAGAATCCAAAAAGAGCGAGACTCGGAATCGTCTGAATGATGTTCGCGGTTCCCAACACCGGCGTGTTCAAAACCGGCCAGTGCGCACTCACTATGCCCAACGGGATACCGATCAGCACAGCGAGCAGGGTGGAGATCCCCACCAGCCAAAGATGCTCCCGCGTGAGTTCCAAAACCTGTTCGTGATTTTGCCATAGGAAGTGAAAGAGGTTCATGACGCGCCTCGATTTGCCGCCGAGTCCAGTCCATCTCCGAAAGCTTGCACATAGGCCGCGGCCAACGGTTCCCTCGATCGCAAGAAATCCTCTGGAGAAAGGACTGTGACCAGCCGTCCGGCGTCCATGAGCGCGATGCGCGAACCGAGCCGCAAGGCTTCCCGCAGATCGTGGGTAACGAAGATCAGGGTTTTGCCCAGCCGGCGCTGGAGCGAAAGGAATTCGCGCTGCAGTTGGTCGCGCGTGAGCGCATCGAGCGCGCCGAAAGGTTCATCCATCAGCAGGATCGCTGGATCGGCGGCCAGTGCCCGAGCCACTCCCACTCGCTGTCGCTGCCCGCCCGAGAGCTGGTGCGGGTAACGGGAAGCCATTTGCTCCCCGAGCCCAACCATCTGCAACAATTCCACGACGCGGAGATGTATGCGTTCGGCGGTCCAGCCCTCGATTCGCGGAACCAGGCCAATGTTTCGTTCCACCGTGAAATGCGGGAACAGGCCCACATCCTGGATGACGTAGCCGATGCTCCGACGCAATCGAATTACGTCGCTCTCCGCGGTGGGCGCGCCATTCACGCGCACCTCCCCGCCCGTCGGGGTCAACAGCCGATTGACCAGCTTCAGTGTGGTGGTTTTTCCGGAACCACTGCGGCCCAGCAAGACCAGCGTCTCGCCGCGTTGTACCTCGAGATTCAGCCCCGAGAGCAATGGTTGACCGTTGGGCAGCGCGTAGGCTATGTCGCGGAATTCAATCATCGGACCATGGGCGAGATCTGGTTCCATGTCCGCCCAGCATACCCGAGTTCTGAACCCGCGCCCAGCCTTCGGCCATCTCGCGGTGCGCAAAACCAGAGCAATATCGGCGAATGCGGCGTATAATGGAGATCTTAACCTCGAAGACACCCTGAACCGCACGTTGCGCCTTCGCGATTGAGACATTCTCGGAAAGGCGAATGACGTTCGAGCCTGAGAACCTCTGAAAGTCGGTTCCTTCAATCCCAGAGCATTGGCTTCAAGCAATGGCCATGCGCTCTGGCCGATTTGACGATGGGCTCGTAGCGGATCTCCGCACGCCACAACTTCGACGGTGCGGGAGCGGGATATCGCGGCAAGGTTTACGGTAACCAGCCCTGAAAGCAGGAGAGAAACATGTCCGGAATCAACGGCGACAAAGCTAGATTTAACCGGCGGCGCAGACAGAAGATCAGCCGCCGTCAGAGCAACGAAAAGATGTTGAAGGCCCTGGCTGAGAAACACCTCGTGCCCCCGGCTGCGCAAGCCAACCTCAAAGAGAAGGTGGCATGACCACTCCTGTCCCCCTATTGCCGCAGCCGAATTCGGATGGCATTCCAGCCAAGAAGAAGCGTGTCCTCTTGCTGGACACCTCGCAAACGAAGCGCGACTTGCGGGCTGATGGAATGAGAAAGCTCGGCATCGAAGTTGACTGCGCAGCGGATGTGATCGAGGCGCGCGGCTGGTGGCGCGCCGACTTGTACAATCTGGTGCTCATTCACGTGGCCGGAGAAACCGACAGCCGGGACAGATTCTGCACCGACCTCCGCAGCGCCACTCCTCCGCAAAGGATTGCTTTCTTTGTGGGCGGGCCCGAGTATCTCGCGGCGGCGCCCGATTCTGACGAAGCGCCCGCGGAACCGGATGCGGACGCCCTGCACAAGGAGATGGTCGCAGCACTTCTCGCTCAGGCTTCCGGAGATTCATCGCAGCAGCGCTGGGGAATACTGGAAGCCTGCCGGAAAATTTCCAGCGTTCGCGCGGCCGGCGAGGCTCGAGCGCGCACCATACGGGAAACCCCGAGACCCTCCCGGTGGGCTGAAGCCATCGAACAGCATTCCGCACCCGAACCCGCCACCCCTCAACCCTTATTTGCATTGCAACATTTGCAGCAGAAACAGCTGCAATAGAAACGGAAAGAGAAGAACTGCTATGAAGAATCTTTACGTCGGCAACTTACCTCACAGCACCACCGAACCAGAGCTACGCGGCTTGTTTGAAGCGCATGGCGCAGTCGAGCGCGTCAGCATTGTCACCGACCGCGAAACCGGACGCGCCCGCGGCTTCGCCTTTGTTGAGATGACCAATGCGGCGGAGGCCGACAAGGCGGTCGCGGCGTTGAATGGAACCGAAGTTGGCGGCCGGGCGCTGAAGATCAACGAAGCGAAGCCAAAGACCGACGCTCCGCGTGGCGGCGGACAGCGCTTCGGGGGCGGGGGCGGCGGCAGTCGCGACGATTATCAGGGGCACGCCCGCCAGCCCCGCGAACCCCGCTGGTAGCGGCCGCCATCCATGTGGGTGGGTGCTGCGGATGAGACTAAGAGCAGGACTGGTAAATTGCCAGGGCAGGCTGATTGAGTCCGCCTCGGCTTGATTCCGAGCTTGACCGAAGCGCAAAACGCCAGCCGCTATTGCCAAAATTTACGAGGGAGATTGAGTATGCCAGGACGAGGTCGATCAAGTTTTACCAAACGCCAGAAAGAACACACGCGCCAGCAGAAACAGCGCGACAAGGCCGAACGCCGCAGCCAACGCAGAACCGAAGACCCGTCAGGGACGTCGAGCGATGCCAGCGAACTGGATTTGATTGAGTTGCAAAAACACGCCGCCGAGCAAGCTGCTCTGTTTCAACTCGGGGACGATTCTGATATTTCCAGTATCCCCCGCGAACACGCTCCGGAAAAGACCGAATCGTAGAACGCTGGTTTCTAAACCAAGAAGCTGTGACAAAACCTATGCTGTTGCACGCAGCGTGGTAGTTCGTATCGCCGTTGAGTTTCGGCAGGTTTCCTTCGGGATTCCGGATTTCGCGCGGCCACGGTAACTGAACGCGGCCAATCAAGTCCTGAAACGGGGATCGGAGCGGCGGAAAGGTTGGGGCGCGTCCTAAGGACGCGCCCCTTCGACTTACTGATCAATCTCCTTCGCTGGTTAGGCGAATATCTCTCCCGGCAACCTCGTCAGTGTCCGGCTGGCCAGCGTGTTTTGGACGACACGCTCGGACCGCTCTGCATTCGCCCAATTCACCTGCCTGCGTTCGATTTTCAACTTTAAAGTGCGCTCGATATGCCGGAGCTCGATGACCTCGCCACCCGCCACTAAACTGGAAGCCAGCCCGTGCAATCCGGCACGTCCCGTCCGTCCCACGCGATGGATGAAGTCCTCTGCCATCTTGGGCAGGTCGTAGTTGATCACATGCGCGACGTCATCAATATGCAACCCACGCGCGGCTACATCGGTGGCGACCAGTATGTTGAATCGTCCCTGCTGAAATCCACTGAGCGCTCCATTGCGCTGCGATTGGGAGCGGTCGCCGTGAATCATTGTCGCGGAAAAGCCTTCGCGCGCCAGTTCCTTGGCCAGCCGTTCGGTTCCGCGCTTGGTGCGGGCAAAGATCAGCGTCTGTCCCTTCTCGGCATAGAGCAACTGCCGCAGCACCTCGGGCTTCTCGGCCGGGCGCACTTCGTAGGCCTGCAGCCGGACGCTTTCGACCGGTTTCAGCACCGAACCAAGCGCCACCCGCACAGGATCGCGCATGGCGTCGTTCACCAGGCCGGCGACGGATTGCTCCAGCGTGGCCGAGAAACACAGGGTTTGTCGGCGTTGCGGCAGGATCGCGAGAATGCGCCGGATAGCGGGCAGAAACCCCATGTCCAACATGCGATCGGCTTCGTCGAGCACCAGAATTTTGATCTCGCGCAGGTCAATCAACCTTCGGCTAATGAAATCCTGCAAGCGCCCGGGGGTTGCAACCACCAGGCTGGACCCGGAGCGGACGGCCTGAATCTGCGTCTTCTCGGAAACACCGCCGATCACCAGCGCCGCCTTCGATAGTCCCTTGCCACGCAGTTTTTCGTATTCTTCGTTGACCTGAATCGCCAGTTCGCGCGTGGGCAGCAAAACCAGCACGCGGACCTTCTGCGAAGGTTCGCGCTCAAGCATCTCAATGATCGGAATCAGAAAGGCCAGCGTCTTGCCGGTTCCAGTCTGCGCCGTAGCCAGCACGTCTTTGCCCTCAAGGGCGTAAGGAATAGCCTCCGCCTGGATAGGCGTAGGGATAATGAATTGAGCCGTCGCCAGCCTCTGCTGCAAAGCAGAAGACAGCGGTAGTTCCGTAAAGCTTGTCATTCGTAATTGTTCTTTCTGGAGGGGCCTGATGTTACACACTTCTCGTGAGTTCCCATGCCGCTCTTGTTCTTTTGATTTGACGCTGAATAAACGGTGGGCAGGAAAGGCGGAGATGAAGCTGATCCAACTGGATCACCGCGTCACGAGCAAACCGTGGCAGTAGCGCTGGGAATCATTATAGCATAGTGGGCCGATCTCCCACTTAGGCACGAATAAACGGAAGTAATCGATGGTAACCCTAAGGGTAACCGTGACCATGATGGAAAGCAGGGAGGCCCCAGGGACGGCGTGGTACGGAGCGACCCGCACTGTCGCACCCATCCGTTGTTCGAAACCCACGCTGTACTCGATCGCGCTGTAGTCGATGACGAGACTCAACAAGTGATCGGATAAGTAGCCGATTCTTACAAAACTGACAATTGCTGGTGAGATCCAAGGGACGGGGCGAGCGACAGTTCCTCGATTGCATCTCGCGCGATTGCTAGAGACGGAGGCGCTAAGGTAAGATGTCCTGCCAGTGCCTGAAACTTCCTCCATGGTCGGTCGCACTCTGTCCCACTACGACGTCCAGGAAAAACTGGGCGGAGGAGGAATGGGCGTCGTCTACAAGGCCAAGGACACACGCCTCGGCCGGAGTGTTGCGCTAAAATTCCTCCCTGACGACATTTCCCAGGTCCCGCAGGCGATCGAGCGATTCCGCCGCGAAGCGCGCGCAGCATCCGCGCTCAATCATCCCAACATCTGCACAGTTTACGATATCGGAGAATTCGAAGGTCGACCGTTTATCGCCATGGAATTGCTCGAGGGCCAGACTCTCAAGCACCGTATTGCCAAGCCGATCGAAATATCGGAGCTCTTGGAGATCGGCACTCAGATCGCCAACGGGCTCGATGCGGCGCACTCGAAGGGAATCGTGCACCGCGACATCAAGCCTGCAAATATCTTTCTGGTGGAACGCGGGCAGGCTAAAATTCTGGATTTTGGTTTGGCGAAGCTAACCCCCACGGTCATCCATGCTACCGAATCGGTGATGCGCACGCAGACCCATGTGGTCGACGAAGGGGAACTGACCAGCCCGGGCAGCTCCATCGGCACCATCGCCTACATGTCGCCGGAGCAGGCCCGGGGCGAAGAGCTGGACGCACGCACGGATTTGTTTTCGCTTGGGGTCGTGCTCTACGAGATGGCTACCGGGACGGTTCCGTTCTCGGGGGCAACCTCCGCTGTCGTCTTCGACGGAATCCTGCGTTCCGCGCCTTTGCCTGCGAAGCAGCTAAACCCGCTCCTGCCCCTGGCCCTGGAAAATATTCTCGGCAAAGCGCTCGAGAAGGACCCCGACCTGCGGTGCCAGACTGCTGCTGAACTCCGCGCCGACTTGAAGCGGCTCAAGCGAGACACCGAATCCGGCCGCCGGCCCTTCGCTGAGAAGAGCGTTTCGGGTTTCGGGACGAACCCGGCTGCCAACAGTCAAAAATCAGTCGCGGTACTGTACTTCGAAAACCAGAGCGGCGCGAAAGAGGACGAATACTTCCGCGACGGGATTACGGAAGACATTGTTACGGAGCTTTCAAAAATCGCGCAGCTGGACATCTTTCCTCGCTCGGAGATGCTCGCATTCCGCGACAAGCCAGCTACGGCGCAGCAGGTAGGCCAGCAGCTCGGCGCCGCCTACGTGCTCGAGGGTTCCATCCGCCGCGCCGGCAATCGGGTTCGGATCACTGTACAGCTTGTGGAAGCCTCGACACGGCATACCGTCTGGGCCGAGCGCTACGACCGACAACTGGAAGACGTGTTCGCGATTCAGGAGGAAATCGCTCGGAACATCGCTCAGGCCCTGCGCATCACGCTTTCGCCGAAAGAAGAGAAGATTATCGCCAGCAAGCCCACCGAGAATCTGCAGGCCTATGATTTCTACCTCCGCGGCCGCAGCTACGCTCGCCAGCTCAGTCTTGAGTTCGCAATACAGATGTTCGAGCAGGCCATCAAGCTCGACCCGGATTTCGCCCTCGCGCATGCCGGCCTGGCCAACGTCTGTGGCCAGTACCACGAATGGCGCGAGCGTCATCCGCGCTGGATTGAGAAAGGCCTGGCCGCCTGCGAGCGCGGTTTGGCCTTGCAGCCGAACCTGCCAGAATTGCTTGTAGCTCGCGCCCGACTTGCCTTCTCGGAAAACAAGTATGAGGAAGCCTGCCGCTACGCCGAAGAAGCCATTCAGCGCAAGTCAGACTGCGAAGGCGTCTACGATGTGCTCGGGCGGGCGCTGTTCGCTTCCGGGCAGAGCCGTAAGGCCGCTGATCTGGCCGACCGGGCCCTGGCCGTCAACGGAGACGACTACAACATCTTCCCGCCCTATCTGAACTCATTGCGTACCTTGGGACGAACGGCAGAGGCCGCCATTTACGAGGATCGGTGGGTCCAGGTGCTGCAGCGACAGCTCGAACTGGTTCCGGAAGACGTGCGTGCACGCATCTTCCTCGCTAATCTCTATGCCACCCGTAAGAACACCGAGGCGGCCGTGCGCGAGTTGGAGTTGGCCGTGACGATGCGGCCCAAAGACTCCAACATTCTCTACAATGCCGCCTGTACGTACGGCATCATGGGACAAAAATTGGACGCTTTAGCGCTGCTCAGACGTGCCCGAGACGCCGGGTACAGTAATTTCGAGTGGGCGTTGCGCGATCCTGACCTCGCCTGCGTGCACGATGATCCCGAATTTCAGCGCCTCGTTGGCAAGGCCGCTATTTAGTAGTCGCGGATTGTCTTTTCTCCCACCGAAAAACGGCCAACGGCAATAAGCTGCGAGCCCTCGGGGCAAAGATGGGAAAGGGTGGATCGCGTAGGTGCAGGACCTTGTCGCCAAGGTCGAAACTGCTTTTCCGAATTGAGCGTTGAGGGGTAGATGGAGACCCCGTCCGGAATCGAACCGGAATCTCAGGTTTAGGAAACCTGAGCTCTATCCGTTTGAGCTACGGGGTCATTTTTAGAATCAATAACTTACGGAGATGTCACCAAGAAACGTTGTAAACTGCTGCAAGCTCGCTTGCGATCGGGGTGTCACGAGCGACCAACCGATTACCCCCCACAAAGCCGCCGCGTCTCGATGGTACCCGTCACCAGCGCCGTTACGTCTAGGAAGCTTGAAACGCTTTTCCTGTGCGCTATCAGAGATTGTAAACGGCGTGCCGGAGCGAAAGCAAAAATCCCATCGCCTCCGCTCCAAAGATCGCGCGACCGGCCAACGGCTCCCGGTTGGCAAAGGCTGTGCAGCTTCTCGCCGAAGACAAACGGTTTGACTGAAAGCCTCACGATGGAAGTCTCAAAAAAGTGTTTCGCATCTCCCCGCCGCGCCCGTCCTGTTCAAATATCGTAAAGTGATCCGCACCGGCCTGGAGCCTGGACCTTGGTCCACGTCAGTCCTGTACCGGCCCCCCGAAGAACAAGCGGCGATCTGCTGCGCTGGCTGAATCTTAATCATCGCCCTCCATCAAGACCCGGCGTGGGTTGATCTTTGCAACGATGTCACCACGCCGGCGCGTGTCAACAACTTTGCGACACATGATTCTGGAATTTACTGAGGTTTAATTTCTAAGCCTAAGTTGAGCGGTTTATTGATCCAGACCTCCGTAGGAACCGCAGGTTGTTTTGGAGC
>Ga0182015_10001568_pt1 | contig 29728 bp, 23 predicted proteins | sample 712P3MmetaG_FD_120478 | JGI IMG/M metagenome (GOLD analysis project Ga0182015, IMG submission 120478) | Permafrost microbial communities from Stordalen Mire, Sweden - 712P3M metaG | ecosystem: Environmental > Terrestrial > Soil > Wetlands > Permafrost | place: Sweden: Stordalen | collected... | reverse complement strand
CGCGGACCCTACTCGGCTGCGAAATGGGGCGTTGAAGGTTTCTCCGAAGTGTTGTCGCGCGAAGCATCTCCGCTGGGCGTTAAGGTCACCATTGTTGAACCAGGTGGCTTTCGCACCGACTTTGCGGGAAGTTCTACAAAGCTAAGCGAAGGGCGACCCGAATACGATTCGACAGTTGGCGCGACCGCCAGGTTTCAGCGTGACTACAATGGAAAGCAGCCGGGCGATCCGAAAAAGGCTGCTCAAGCAATCGTTCGTCTGACTCAGGAGCAAAATCCACCTCTGCGGCTTTTACTCGGCAGCGACGCATACAATGGCGCAGAAAAGAACGACCTTGCGCGGTTGGAAGAAGCCAGAAGATGGAAAGATCTCAGCTTATCGACTGATTTCTAGTTTCGTCTGCCGGTCGTAAATTAACGAAGCGCTCCCCGTATCCTGATTAAACAGGAATATTCCATCTGATTGAGGATTCCTCCAAGTCGTGAGACTCCCCCCTTCAAGGAATTGGGACCGGGACGGGCTTCATGATCGCTAATCGTTTGGAATGGCGGCGATGAATTTCGAACCGAGAATATTCTGTTCGCGTTTTTCAGAGGACACCGGTGCGGATGAAGAACGGAAGAAAGTCATCAAGAAGTTTCAAAGATGGGTCCGATTTCCTACGAACGATCGCTGCGTACCAGCAATGATCAGCAGTGACGCCAGCTTTTTGGGATCTTGCGCAGCTGGTGTTCCGTTTTATCTCTGAGCAAGTGAGATCAAGTCGCTTACGTGAGTGACCCAGCTGTCTGTGCCACGAGCGATACGTTGCGTAAGGGCGACGGGGATTGCTGGTGCCTCCGCAGCGAGGGTTGCCAGAAGTTGAAGTGGGGCCACCTCAACCGTCGGTGGTTCTATGGCCAGGAAGCTGCAGTGCTCTTTCAGTTGAAATAAGCCGACCGGTCGTCTTATGTTTGAGGTTGTCGTGAATAAAACGCACACCGGCAAACAGAATCGCGATCCCGCTCACTCGCCTGAAGCTTGGTCCGAAGATCCATTTACGACTCATAGAACGCCAACCACCTTCTCGCCCCTATTAACAGTATTTTTTAAATTGCCTGATTATCGCGAGCGTGCGGTTACTGCAGAGCGCCGGTAGTTGCGAAATAGTCGTATGTCGTCTTGGCGATGCGACCAATCAAGTCTTCGGCTTGGTCGGTCTGAACAAGAGAGTTCGCCTTTATGGTATCGACGGCAATCACCACATGCCGCTTGCCGATATACAGGACGCCGACATCGTTGGTAGTGGCCCCAATCGTGCCGCTTTTGGTGGCGGTGGTCATATCGCCCAAATACCGTGAAATGCGGCCGCGGTGTTCCTGTTTTTGCATGATGCCGAGCATATCGCGACAGGATTTTTCGCTTGCTGCCTGGGATTTGACTATTTTTTCGAGAAGTTCGCCCATAGCTCTCGGAGACGCGTGGTCGCGTGGATCCGCGGTCAGCGACTCGCCGGCCTTATCCCTTTGTTCCTGCGTCAGCTTTGCAAAGGCTTCCGGATGGGCAAGCACTTCCGTGCCCGTCTTGCCGCGGAATTGCGGATCCGCTGATGCCAGCCAGTCCAGGATGATCTCTTCCGTGGAGCGGTCCACGCGAAAATTTTGAATTCCAAGACCTCGCAAGGTAGCGGTCACGTTGGAGGCGCCCACGCGTTTTAGCAGGATATCGGTGGCTTCATTGTCGCTCACGGTGATCATCATCAAAAGCAAGTCATGAATCGTCGGCGAGATTCCAGGGGCCATGTACGCGAACAAGCCACTGCCCAGACGCAGATCGCTTGGCGTCAAGGTGACTCTTTCATCGAGAGAGATTTTCCCGGCTTCTACCTGGCGAAACACCTGGAGCATGATGGCGACTTTATAGGTGCTGGCCATGGGATATGTATCGTCGGCCTGAACTGCCGCGGTTTCCCCGGTTTCTACATTGCGAACATAAATGCCAACTTTTCCGGGAAAGCTGGCGGCCAATTCATACAAACGGTCCTGCAACATCCTGGGGGTTTGCGGCTCCGCGGATTGCGATCGCAGCCTGGCCGGCAAGAGCAGCGCAAGGGCGAAAAGCAAAGAAATGGCCATGGTTTTGTGGGCTGCGGGAATCATCTCGGTCATTCTCCTTTTTGAAGATAAGTCCGAAAATTCGACGAGCAGCAATGGATGAGTGCCGGCAAGAATCGCAGTAGTGTCGAAGAAACGCCATGCGATGTCAATCGCAGACTGGCATCGCCGTCCGCCGAGCTCTTGCCTAGCAACAATTGTTTCATCCCCAACATGCGCTTGCGGGGATTCCGGGCAGCCCTTCTGGGTGTCGATCCAAACAGACGCGACGGTTGCAGCGCGGAATCACTCGTTATTTTGGCCGTCCGAATTCTTATGACGCCGGTGCCGATAGAGTCCCAAGAACGGGCACATAGGGGCAAATTCTGTTGTTCGGAAACCGTCGGTTACACGGACTTTTCGAATGGGTGACGTTAGCGTGATCATATGGCCTAGTAAGTACAGCACTCGAAGGAGTTGGCTATGTCAGACAATATCACCCTCGTTGTTCGCTTTCGTATGGAACAGTCCGCGAAACAGGAGTTCACAGCGAGGCTGCAGGATGTCTTCGAGCATATTGTGAACGAGGAGACGTTCGTTGAGGCGTCGCTGATCCAGGACATGCGAGACCCGGAGAGCATTCTGAACTACGAGGTATGGAATGAGAGTCCGGAGTCGTTCCTGAAGAACCAGATGAGCAAGACCTATCGCACAGAATTCGAGAAAATGATTGTCGACCTGAAAATTGATCGGACTCCAGCGTGGTACACCACCATCGCACAATGGAAGAAAGCCTGAATTCCTGGAGCGAGCGATGGCCAATACGACAAGAGTGATGTGGTGCGTAAACGTTTGTGGCCTACTTATCGGGAGCAAGTCGGGAACATCGAAATCGCAAGTTGATGGCAGGGAGCGTTACGCGAAATACGCGAAGCTTCGGTGAGGGGCTGTGATTCGTGTGCTTCATAAGTAGAGAGTCTTGCGATTACTTTCCCCGACTCATTCTTGATGGTTTCAAATCCTTTGGGACAATCGGTTATCTCGACTGCATGAAGCTTCGGTTTGGTACACGCGGCGCATGTCGGCGGAATGCTCTGTCAGTGAGCCAAATTTCGATAAATCGGGGTGATCTCGTGAAGTATGCGAGTCGCGTTGTGCTTTGCTTGCTGGTGATCGGCATTTCATTTCTCAGTGCCGCAGCCCAATCCCCGACCGGCGCGATCACCGGACTGGTAGACGATCCAACGAAGGCCGGCGTTGCCGGAGCCAAGGTCACCGCGATCAACACGGACACAGGAGTTAAGACGGCCGTTGAGACGAATGCCGATGGCGCTTATGCCATATCCGGGTTGCTACCTGGTCCATATCGCTTGGAGGTGGAAAAGCCCGGTTTCAAGAGCATTGTCGACGCCGGCCTAGTCCTACACGTGCAAGACAATGTGCAGATCAATTTTCACCTGGCGCTGGGCTCGGCGACTGAATCGGTCAGCATTTCAGCCGAAGCGATTACCCCCAATACCACGGACGCATCGGTGAGCACGATCGTTGATCGGCAGTTTGTTGAAAATCTCCCATTGAATGGCAGGAGTTTTCAGTCGCTCCTGTATCTGACCCCGGGCATAAGCACGAATCAAAACATTACCGGTTCCACCGGAACAAACAATGGCGGATTTGTGGTTAATGGGCAGCGTGGCGACGCCAATTATTGGATGGTTGATGGTGTCAGCGCCAGCGCAGGCTCAACGGTCGGTGCAACGCTGGGTCCTGGCGCCGCCGGATCCATGCCCTCGAGCAATGTGCTGGGTGGAACCAGTTCGTTGGTTTCCGTGGATGCGCTGCAGGAATTCCGAATCGTGACCTCAACGTATGCCCCGGAGTTTGGGCGAGTGCTCGGAGGGCAAATCTCGATTCAAACACGTTCCGGCACCAACCAGTTTCACGGCACGGCATTCGACTACTTTCGCAACGGAGCATTGGACGCCACCGATTGGTTCGCCAATAGCCAAGGCGTTTCCAAAGCAATCGAAAAGCAGCACGACTTTGGCGGAGTAGTGGGCGGACCGATTATCCGCAACAAAACCTTTTTCTTCTTTTCGTACGAAGGGTTTCGCCTGCGTCTGCCCGAAACGTTTATCGGAACCGTTCCGGATCTGGCGGCACGCCAAGTTGCGATTCCGGCGATGCAGCCTTACCTCAACGCGTACCCATTACCGAAGCCGGGCGTTGCGGACATCGCACCCGGATTGGCTCCTTACAGCACCTCCTTCTCCAATCCCGCTTCGGCGGACGCCTACAGCATCCGCATCGACCATCAGTTGGCCAATAATCTGAATCTTTTCGGACGATACAACCAGGCGCCCTCGAGCGCTACCGTGAGGGGAGCTACCGCGCTCACGGCGAATACCGTCGAGGTCACCCACCAAACAGCCAGAACCGTGACGTTGGGCGCAACCTGGACAAAATCAACCATCGTCAATGATGCGCGATTCAATTTCACTTCGGACGGAGGAAGTGCTCGCTACTTCGTGGATACCTATGGCGGCGGCACACCACTCCCAATCGACAGTCTTTTTCCCAGCGGCTTCACGTTGCAAAACGCTTGGAGTGCCTTTATTCCCAGCTTCGGTACGCAGATGAATTTCAATGAAGGGTTCACGGATCCCAGCAATTTTCAGCATCAATACAACATCGTCGATACCGTTGCCACGCAGAGGGGAAAGCACGCGCTCAAATTCGGCGTCGACTATCGCCATCTTTCTCCCAAATTCGGATTCGCGCAATACGTCCTGGTCCCTATCTTTGCCAGCTTGTCGGACATGGAAAACGGCGTCACTGCTTTAACCGAAACGGGTAACTCGCCGGCTCTGCACTACTCGCTCAATAATTTAAGTCTATTCGGGCAGGACACCTGGCATGTAACTTCGCGCTTGAACGTAACCTACGGCCTACGCTGGGATATCGATTTTAGCCCCGGAGCCAACCCACCGCTCCCAAGTCTGACTGGTTTTAGTCTGACGGATTTGTCGGCGTTGACATTGGCGCCCGTAGGAACGTCACCCTACGGTACGCATTACAGAAATTTTGCGCCGCGTATTGGCGGCGCCTACCAACTCTTGACAAATCAGAATTGGGGTTTGGTGCTGCGTGGGGGTTTTGGTGTGTTCTACGGGCTGGTTAATACGGAGATCGAAAACGCTGGCGGCGGTGCTTATCCTCAGGGAGGCTTCGCACTGTTTTTTGGAGCTAATTTCCCGACATCTCCTCAAGTCGCAGCGCTTCCGCCTATCGTGCCTCCCAGCGCCAGCAACGGTCAAACCTTGTTCGGATTCGATCCTAACCTGAATGCGCCCTATGCCCTTCAGTGGGACGTGGCTCTCGAGCAGTCTTTGGATAAAGCGCAGAGCTTCACACTTTCTTACATCGGAGCGTCCGACAGGCGTCTGCTTTCTTCAGAGAGCGTTTCCAATCCCAATCCAAATTATGCGGCGGCCACTTTGGTCGCCAACACCGGTACGTCCAATTACAACGCCATGCAGGCGCAATTCCGGCGGGCGCTTAGTAGCGGCTTGCAGGCGCTCGTTTCTTACACCTGGTCGCACTCCATCGACAATGGGTCCTACGGAGCTTATGCCAATGGAAGCTTTGCCGATTCCACTGCAAACAGGGGCAGTTCGGACTTTGATATTCGTCAGATCTTTTCGGCAGCTCTTACCTACCAAGTTCCGGGTCTCAAGCGTAACGCCATCTCCCGCGCCATCACCGATGGGTGGTCCACGGAGAATATTATTCAGGTCCATACCGCTCCGCCAATCGATATCAGAGACGGAAATTTCAGCGCTCTGAGCCAGCAAAATGTCTCAGTGCTGATTCGTCCGGACATTGTTGCCGGAGAGCCGCTATATGTATACGGGCCGCAATATCCCGGGGGAAAAGCACTCAACCCCGCGGCCTTCACGGACCCGCCCGTCGATCCCACCACCGGGCTTCCGACGCGTCAAGGCGATCTCGGCCGCAATCAGCTGCGAGCTTTTGGTCTGACCGAGTGGGATTTTGCGGTACACCGAGAATTTCCCATTCACGAGTCGGTGCGGTTGCAGTTTAGCGCCGAGTTGTTCAACGTCCTCAATCATCCCAATTTCGGTCTCTTCAATAACACCTTCCAGAGCGGAAATGCTTTCTTTGGCCAAGCTACAACGATGCAGAACCAGCTAGGTGGCAATCCAGGGTGGGGCGTCCAGAGTTCCTTATACGCATCGGGCGGCCCGCGCTCGACGCAACTCGCCCTGAAGCTGATCTTCTAGCCTTGTACCGGACGAGCCAGGGCGGCTGATCGCTTCTGATCCAAGGTGGGGGACTAAGCGCAACCGAATTCGCATACACCGACAGAATTTCAGATTGGGAGCTAGCATGAAACCAAGCCCTTTACTCCTATCTACTTTCCGTTGCGCGAGAGTAGCGCTGTTCCGCGCGATTCTCGGGCTTTCAGCGGTTGTACTGCTGCCGGTCGTGAGCCTGGCTCAAGAAACGCGCAAGGTTGACCCAGACGGCACCATTCATGTCCCGGCTTTTGTACTCCCGGAGTCGTCTCTTCTGAGTGAAGAAACACGGGCATCCTTGAAGCACATGCGCGACACGATGGAGCCCGATTCCAAAGTATGTCCGGCGACCTCCGACAACACCGACCGGGCCACCATGGCAACGGCTCGCGAGTGTGAAGCGAAAGAGTTTTACAAAAGCACCTTCTACAAAAACTTTCGCGATCAATTCGACGTGGTCGTGACCACCCGCACCATCGGTGGAGTCCTGACCGAAGTGTTCACCCCCAAAAGTGGCGTCGCGCCGAGGAACAAAGACCGCGTGCTCATTAACGTACATGGTGGCCATTTCAAAGCGGGATCACGCACCATCAGTCATTTAGAATCGATGCCCATTGCCTCCGTCGGAAAGATTCAGATCATCAGCGTCGACTACCGGATGGCACCGGAGTACGCATTCCCAGCTGCAAGTGAGGATGTGGCAGCGGTCTATCGCGAACTTCTCAAAACATATAAACCCCAGAACATCGGGATATACGGCTGCTCAGCGGGCAGTTTGCTGGCTGCTGAATCGATCGCCTGGTTCCAGAAGGAAGGGTTACCGTTGCCGGCGGGAGTCGGGATGTTTGGAGGCGCCGCAAGTTATTACCAGGAAGGCGATTCCGGTCACTTGGCTTCCGTGTTGGACGCGTTCGAACTCGAACCTCCGAGCAAACACCCCTACTTTAAGGCAACGGCTCCCAAGGATCCCGAGGCCTTTCCGATTTATTCCTCGCAGATTATGGCGAAGTTTCCCCCATCGCTCTTGATCGCTACGACGCGCGACGTCGGCGAAAGCGCCGTGGTCTACACCCATTCACGGCTTGTGAAGTTGGGTGTCGAGGCCGACCTACATGTATGGGAAGGCCTGGGCCACTGCTTTTTCTCAATTCCCGAAGTGCCCGAATCTCACGACGTATACGATGTGATAGTTAAGTTTTTTGACAAACACCTGGGGCACTGATCCTGCTCACAGATTTGCTCGTGTTTCAACGGCTGCGATCTTTCTGTACCACTCCCAAGCAAAAATATTGCTCTTGCGCATTAGCAAAACTTCTCTAATCTGCATAAAGACGCAGCGGCGGGTGGGAGAAGTTTTATCCGGATGAGTTCTGAAGCCAGACGTTTAATCCCGGGGCAAACGGTTTTACAGCGCGCCACGGTACTGGATTTCCAGCCGCCGTCGAAAGTCCTTCAACATAGGGATTCCGACGAAGAGTTACTTGCGCGAACGCAAGATTCCGATAGCGCAGCTCTCGCTGAGCTTTTCGATCGGTACGCCAATCTGGCTTTTGTGATTTCCTTCCGGATCCTTCGTGACCGCGCCGAAGCGGAAGACTTGGCGCAAGACATTTTTCTCCGCCTCTTCGGTACGACACAAAGCTTCGATTCCAGCAAGGGTTCGGCGCGCACCTGGCTTGTTCAATTCATCTACCGCCGGGCTCTCAACCGGCGAGTGTATCTGGCTCGCCGTCACTTTTACGACGACAGTATATCGAGCGATGAAGCAGATGTCGTGCAGGACGCCACGCCGAACATTTTGGAAGACCAAGTCGCTGCACAACTCACCGTCGATCGCCTCTTGGGGACCTTCGACGCTTTGACCGGACCTCAACGGAATGCCATTCGGATGCATATCTTTGAAGGTGCCAGCCTTCGGGAAATTAGCGAGGAAACTGGCGATAGTGTGAAGAACACCCGCCACCACTACTACCGCGGGTTAGAGCGACTGAGGAAAATAGCTAAAGCCGTGCTAGGAAAGGAAGCTCGCCCAAAAGGCGAGTGACAGCAATGTTGAGCGACGATCCAACCGAGTTTACTAGATGCAACGAGCGCTATGGCGAATTGTGCGCGCTCTCTGTGACGGAAGCTTTGCGGCCGGAGGAAAGCCTTGAACTTCGTACTCACTTAACCACTTGTGCACAGTGCACCGCGCTATTGATCGAGTACCAGGCGCTCATCTCCCAGGATATGGCTGGGATTGGAGCGATCCTCTTCGATGCTGGGAAAATGACCGAGACAGTTCCTGAGTGGTCACGATCTGATGCCAAAAAGGCCATCCTCGCTCATGTAGCTCAAAAGCGAAGTGTTCAACGTCGCGCATCCACGCCTCTTGCACTTCAAAAGCGCCATGTTGCCCTCCGTGCCGCGGCGATTGCAGCCATATTTTTTATGGTCGCGACGCTCTCGTATCTGGTTGGACGACAGAGCTTGGCTCGAAAAGGACGCGAGACGGAACAGTCCAGCTCTTCAGCCGCACAGCTCTCAAGCGCATCGGGATCCAATCGGTCGAGGCTGACTGGTTCTCTTGGCGCGGAGCAAAATTCAACCGAAGCTATCGCCAAGGACCTTCGCCAGCCGATCCAGCCGCCCCTATCATCTTCCGGTGCTGATCAGAAAAAACTCTCCGATTTGCAGACCAAAGAAGGAGCACTGGAGAAAACCCTCGAACAGCTCGGTCGCGAGAAAGCCACGGAGCAAGAACACTTTGCCGCTCTATCCTCGGAAAAAACGGTGCTGCAGCTACAGCTAGAACAAACCCGGACGCAAGTTCAGAATCTGACGCTCGATTTGGATCGGGTCAAACAGGAATCGGATCGCGACTCGCTTCGCAACGCCGGCATGGAGGCCGAAGTCAACTCTCTCAGGGAGCATTTGCGACAAGCGGAGAAAGAAAACGACCAGACTGCACAATTCCTCGCGTCGGATCGCGATATTCGCGAGCTGATGGGCGCTCGTCAGCTTTACATCGCGGACGTATTCGATGTAAATCAAGAAGGAAAAAGTAAGGCGTACGGCCGTATCTTCTACACCAAAGGGAAGTCGTTGATCTTCTACGCCTTCGACCTCGATCAGCGGCCGGAAGTTCGAGACGCCAAATCGTTTCAAGCGTGGGGCCGCAGCGACACGACCCGGTCAAGACCTGTCAGCCTCGGCATTTTTTATCTCGATAACAGCGCCAACCGCCGATGGGTTCTTAAGTCGGATAACCCAGATGTACTTGAGCAGATCAATTCTGTCTTCGTAACGGTTGAACCTCCCGGCGGCAGCAAGAAGCCCAGCAGCCGGCCGCTGCTGCTGGCTTATTTGCGGTCCCTGCCTCCCAATCATCCTTAGTTTTCCCCTCTCGCTTCTCCTAATCAAACCGCTGCCGCCTCGGTGGTACAGAAGGTCGGATCGAGTGGAATGCTGTATGACTCCACGAGGCTTTCTGCCAGTTCGCCTTCGGAGTGCCGATTGATTCCGCTGTGGATCGCAGTACCTTTACTGAACAGCTACACAGCAGTTCGCGTCTCGTCAAGGGGATGCAGTAAAGGGCTTATCCAGAAAACTCGAAGGGGCTCCAATGAAGCGGTTGGCCTGGCTACTCTCCGTTTGTTCGCTACTCAGTGTGTTGCAATGTTTCGCGCAGCAAAGCGAAGCAAACGAAACAAACCGCACGATAGAGCTCAACGGATGGCGAATCACTCAGGACGTCCGTGAACTCGGCGAAGAAACCAAATGGTACGCCCCGGAATTCCAGGATAGCTGGCAACCCATCAGCCGGCTTGTTCATTTGCAACTGCTCTTGGCGACGCAACCGTATTTCGGGCGGGACCTGCGCTCTTTCAACGATTCGCCGTGGTGGTATCGCACTGAGTTTTCCTCGCCGGACGCCGCCGCCGGTGCGACCTTACGCTTCGAAGGTGTCGATTACTTCGCCAAGGTTTGGCTCAACGGAACGCCTCTAGGGGAGCACGAGGGTTATGCGGATCCGTTTGAGTTTGAAGTCGGTAAGCTTCTGCGGAAAGATAAGCCAAACGTGTTGGTGGTGAAAGTATCCTCGCCGTGGGATCACCAGTATTCCAACCCTGCTGAACCAGTCTTCTCCGTATTACGCAACCTGCTCAAGGGTTCTTACGAACACGCCGATACCTTCGTGCAGCGGGACGTTAATCCTGTCGGTATCTGGCGGCCGGTGAATCTGCTGATCCACAAAGAACTTCACGACGGCGAACTACCCTTGGTGACCGCCAGCTTGGAAAAAAATGGACGCGCAGCGACGGTCAAAGTGGCGTGGACCATTCTCAATGATGGCGCAGCGACAGATGCGAACTACACCGTGCACGTCCGCTTGAACGATACGGAGAAGGACGTCGCCACCAGCACACACAGCGTACATCTGTCTCAGGGACCAACAATCCTCGAGCAGTCTGTGGAAATTCCCGCGGTGAAGCTCTGGACCACGTGGGACCACGGTGGTGCGCCGCCTCTTTACGAAGCCACAGTCGAGGTTGGCTCGGGTAAAGAAGTAAGCCTGCGCACCTCCGTTGAATTTGGTGTGCGAACGATCGAACTGCGCCGTACCGCCAAAGAAGTTCGATTCTACATCAATGGAAGTCCGGTGTATCTGCGAGGCGCTACATACTGGCCCGATCTCTATCTCTCGAATATGAACCGCGCCCGCTATCAACGCGACATCGACAATGCTCTCCGCGCGGGCATCAACGCTTTCCGCGTCCACGTACACACCGAGAATCCTGATTTTTACGAACTTTGCGACCGCGCCGGAATCGTCGTGATTCAGGATAACGATCTCAACTGGACATTTCCCTTGAACGCCGAGTTCGATAAACGTGCGGTCCAACACTTCGGCACGCTGATCAAACTCCTGCGCAATCATCCCAGTGTCGTCGCCTGGATTGCCATGAACGAGGTCTTCTGGGGCCGCCCTCCGTTGGGAGTATTGACTCCAAACTTGAAACTGGCCGACGGCAAGGCCATCGGGACTCAACTCACCGCCGAAGCGAACCGCATCGATCCAACCCGCCCGGTCATCGAAAATTCCGGCATTTCGGATGATCTGGCCAGTGGAGACACTCACGATTACCGGGGTTCTCTCAGCGGCGAGGGCACCACTTATTTTGACATCTACTCCAAACCGGAAGACATGTTCAACAGCCCGCCGAATCTTGTGACGGAATTTGGTGTCGATGCGCCTCCTTCCATTGCAACGCTACACCTCATCCCCGAAGCAGCCGCTCGTTTGAGCGAGGTACTGCCGCGCGTCGCCGAATTGCATGACTACCAATATAAATTGCTGAAGTACTACATGGAGATGTACCGAATCCTAAAGTATTCGCCGAACGCCGGCTATTTTCAGTTCATGTGGATCGATTTCTCGCCGCAGAGTTTTTACGGCGTTTACGACTACTGGGGAGTGCCGAAGGCTGAAGGGCTGGGAGGCGGCCTGCGGGCCATGATGGAGAGCAATCAGCCGGTCGGAATCTTCATGGAACACACCACCCAGCCGCGCGCTCTCTATGCGGTCAACGATTCGTTAGCCGATCTCGGAAATTGTAACGCCCACTGGCGGGTGACCTCCGCTTCGGGCGATGTCGTTACGGAAGATTCTCAGCCAATTCGGGTGGGCCCCGACAGCAAAGTCAAGATCCGCGATTTTACCTTCGCCATGAAAGACGGCGAGAAATATGACGTGAAGCTCGACCTGGTCTCTTCGGAGGGCAAGGTCCTGGCTCACAACGCTTATGTCGACCCTTTTAAAGTTCAGCCGCTGCCCAAAGGCTTCCCGGAGCGAATGGACGATGAGCTTGGCATGCGCCTTTGGTGGGCTGGTCTGAAGTAGCGAAAACTCCGCGCTTCAGAAATTGTTCGGAACTTTTATTTTCCGTAGGTGAAGCTATGACTCATACACCGTCTCGTCTTCCTCGTCGCAATTTCCTGATCTCCACCGGCGCGGCTTTGGCGTCGGCAGGCTTAGCTCCCGCCACTTTGTTTCCATCAACCGCTTCCACCAATGAAAATGCCCCCGCCCGTATGACCGTATCAGTGGATCAATCCTCGCCAGGTACGGAAATCGCCCCTGAAATTTATGGCCAATTTATTGAACACGCTGGCAACGTGATCTACGACGGCATATGGGTCGGAGAGGGAAATTCAATTCCAAACATTCGAGGCATCCGCAAAGACGTCGTCGATGCCCTCAAGCCGTTAGAAGTGCCGCTGCTGCGATGGCCCGGAGGGTGCTTCGCGGACCAGTACAACTGGCGCGACGGTATCGGCCCCCGTGATAAGAGACCAAAGCGCCATGTCGCCTTTTACGACCAACTGGAAACCAACGAATTCGGAACTCACGAGTATTTGGATTTCGCCGAGTTAATCGGCGCGAAGCCATACATCTCGATAAATATGGGATCGAGTACGGCGTTGGATCAATTTCAATGGCTGCAGTACATCAATGACAAGGACAACTCAACTTTAGCTCTCGAGCGGCAAAAGAATGGGCGAGCCACTCCCTGGAACGTAAATTACGTAGGCCTCGGCAATGAAATATGGGGGTGCGGTGGAAACATGCGCCCTGAAACTGCCGCCGATGAAACGCGACGCTACGGCTTCTATCTAGATTCCGAGGTGGTGCGCTACTCGCCTCAGAAGCTGTACAAAATTGCCTCCGGCCCTTCCTGGAATTTTCCAGGTTACAAGGAATTCACCGAAGCGATGATGAAAGAGTCGGCCAATATTTTTGGCCAGACGCCTTTCCAGGCCCTCAGTCTTCACTTCTACATGTGGCAAAAAAGCTCACGTTCCAAGAGCGATGACGAACTGCTGCCAGCCGTGGGCTTTGACGAAAGCGAATGGACCGGGTTGTTAAAAACCGTGCTGACCGTCAACGACGCGATCGTGACGGTGTCTTCGATCATGGACAAATACGATCCGCAGAAGAAAATCGCGCTCGCTTTTGACGAGTGGGACGCGAGCATGAACGGGCCGCAAGTTACTTTATTAAAAGCAGAGATCGCCGCCCTCATCCTGAACATGTTCCATCGGCACACTGATCGTATCCGCATTGCCAGCACCACCTTTATGATCAACATCGGCAACGCCCTAATTCAAACCAAGGGGCCGCAGATGGTGCTCACACCCTCCTATCACGTTTTTGCAATGTACAAGCCGTTTAAGGGCGCCAAACCGTATCCCGTGAAGATTGGCGGGAACCAATCTATCCATGAGTCTTTGCCAGTCCTTGACGCTTCCGCGGCCAAGGCTAGAGATGGGCGGATTTATCTGTCGCTTGTCAATCTGGACCCTAACCGGGAAGTCGAAGTGGCCACCGATTTGAGCGGAACGCCGGAAGGCCAAGTCCTGACCGGTCCAGCGTTAGACGCGTTCAACGAATTCGGCCAACCGCCCAAAGTTTCGCCCGCCAAGTTTCAGAACTTCACCGTAAGCGGCGGAAAGATCGCCTTGCGAATGCCTTCCAAATCCATTGTGGTCTTTTCGGTTCCCGGCTGACCTGCATCCTTTCTCGATATGACTTCACTTTACAAAATTGCTGTTGCGCTGTTCGTGGTCTTTCTTCTGAGTGCCGCGCTGGTAGCCAACTCCGATCGCGTCGGGATTCACGTCGCCGAATGTGGCAAGACGAAAGAAGGAGAGGTAACTCATCGCTACAAACTGGCCCCGGTCCGCCGTGGCGGCGACCGTAATTGCAATCCTTGGTGGCTCGCTCGCGATGTTTGAACAATCTTCAGCTATCTACGCGACCGCGCTCGGCAAATAACGTTCGATCTAGCTTGCATCATTACTGTGCGACAAAGATTTATTTTTAAATTGGGGAACTGTCATGAAATATTTTATCGCCACCTGCTTATTTGCCATGTTTCTGGGGGGCAGCGAGGCCACTCTGGCTCAGATGCCGCAACTGAGAATTCCAGATGGCGTTGGCGTGCATGCAGGATTAGAGGCGGGAAATGACCGCGAATTGGACATGATTGCCGCTGCCGGAATTAAGGTGCTCCGGGTGGAGATGCCCTGGGAAACGGTGGAATCCATAGATGGCACCTTCAATTGGTCTGCTTATGACAAATTGCTCCAGAAAATGGTGGACCGTGGGCTGCGCGCAATGGTGATTCTCGATGGATCGCATCGCCGTTACGAACCGAAAGTGGCTTGGACTGGTTCTAAAGAATTGGGAACGGATGATGATGGGCATTTGTTAACCACAGCCGCGCCGCGCCATCCGAAAAGTGTTGCGGCTTTTGCTAAATGGGCGGCGGCGACAGTCCAACATTTCAGTGGCCGTCGAATAATTTGGGAAATCCAAAATGAACCTAATAACGAATTCTGGTCACCAAAGCCCGATGTTCGGGAATATACGACTTTGGCGCTGGCAACGGTTCATGCCATTCGAGCAGTCGATCCTGATGCGACGATTGTGGGCGCGTCGGCGTCAATGGCGGAATCAGGTGATATGGATTGGAAATTTCTTGGTGGCTTTATGTCGTCTGGAATTCTTAAATGGCTCGACGGTATCACTGTGCACCCCTATAGAGTGGGCAGTCGGCCCCCCGAAACGGTTGGCGCGGAGTATGCAAAGCTGCGCCAGTTGATTGTAAGCGGAGAGTGGGGATATTCATCCGGGTTTGAGAATGGTTCTTTGCCGCGGACCGACGATACTGCTCTTAGCGTGTCAACGGAACAGCAAGCCGACTATGTGGTGCGACAACAGCTTTTTAACCTAATCAGCGGCGTGCCCTTCTCGATCTGGTTTCAATGGATGGATGCGGACGGGGACCCGCATAAAGCCTTTCGGCAAATGGGTCTGGTGACTTCCGCGCTAGCGCCGAAACCATCTTATCTGGCGCTGCAAAACATGACTCGTGAGCTTAGTGGATTTCGGCCCGAACGCCGCCTTGAAAGCACGCCGCAAAACAAAGATGATTTTATTTTTCTTTTTGTGGGCCCGAACGGGGTGAAGAAAATCGTTGCTTGGACGGGATCAGTACCGCACAAAGTGTCTTGTGGTGAAATTCAAAAAGAGCTGTCGCTAACCGGTAGCCCGGTTTACATTCCATATTCGGGATGATCCCAGGGCGTATCATCAGCTCACGTGAGCCAGCGGGCAGATATTTGAGAGAGACACCAAAGCACGGGTGTTGCGTGAGTTGATGAACGGCAAGCGATACGGGAATTACCTGCTTGGTAACTTACGCAGTTTACGCGAAGGTCGGGGACGCCGTGGGACCCGCATGGCTTTCGGTTTGCCAACAATTCGAGTTGTCGCGGGGCGGTCGGATCGGAATGCAGCCTCAGCCTCCCGACTTCCCAGGTAAGAACCCGAGTAGGATAAAAGGCGTTTCGTCCAAGGAAGGAGTCGCCTTGCAAAAAGCGACGCTTACGTTCCAGGGCTATGCCGCCAGGTGTACGGTAACCGTGGTGGCTGCATTGTGTATGGCTGCAGGTCTGGCGTCAAACGAAGCGACGGCTGCCGAAAAACCCACATCGACGTCATCTCTGGGAACGGCTGCAGCGGTCAAAGAAGGCGCATCGCTATTTCGTGCCAATTGTTCTCCTTGTCACGGTTTGAGCGCTCGCGGCGGCGGCCGTGGACCAGATCTAACTTCCGGACGCTGGACTCACGGGTCCAGTGACGCCGCCATTTTTCGAACGATCACCTCAGGCGTGCCCGGCACAGAGATGCCCGCCAACGGGTTTGAGGACTCGGAAGTTTGGGCCATCATCGCCTACCTGCGTTCCCTCACGCCGCCCCATCGCGCGACGGTTTCCGGCGACCCAGCGAATGGAAAGAAAATTTTTTTCGGGAGCGCGGGATGCTCTAACTGTCACATGATCAGAGGGAGTGGGGGGCTGCTGGGCCCTGACTTGTCGCGCGTGGCCGCGGCGCGCTCGGTTGCGTATCTCATCGATTCCATTCGCCAGCCTGACAAGGATCTTAGCGCCGGCATGCTCGATCCGAACAACCACTACGGTCTCCCCCTGATATACGACACGGTTAGCGTGGTCACAGCGCGCGGCGAGAGGATCACAGGTATTGCCCGCAATGAAGACACTTTCTCTGTTCAGCTACTGACAACTGATCAGAACCTGCGATTTTTCCTCAAGAACGAAGTGAAAGAAGTAACTCACGAGCGTAAGTCCCTAATGCCGCCATATTCGGAGGACCGACTGAGCAAGTCGCAGCTTCACGATTTGGTCGCTTATCTCCAGACTCTGCGGGGGGAAGAATCCGGGTCGAAGGAAGGTCGATGAAGAAAATTTTATTGCTGGTGCTGCTGCTCACCTACAGTGCAGGCTCGAATGCTCAGGTAACCTACGAGCGCTTGCTCGGATCGGCGCGCGAACCGCAGAACTGGCTAACGTATTCCGGGCGCTATTCCGGGTGGCGATACAGCTCGCTGAATCAGATTGATGCTGGGAATGTTTCGCATCTCGGCATGCAATGGGCATTTCAGGTAGGAGACCTCGGGCAATTTGAAACCACCCCTCTCGTTGTCGACGGCGTGCTGTACGGAACCGGTCAGAATGGACGAGCATTTGCGCTGGATGCCCGCACCGGGCGCGCCATCTGGCGGTATCAAAGAAATCTGCCCGAGAAGCTTCAGCCTTGCTGCGGTATGGTGAATCGCGGTTTCGCCATTCTTGGTGACCGGCTATTCATGACGACCCTCGATGCCCATGTCATATCCTTGGACGCGAAGACGGGAAATGTACTGTGGGATGTCACGTCGGCAGACTATCACCGGGCATACACTTTCACCGTGGCACCGCTGGCAGTGAAGAACGAAGTGGTCGTCGGCGTTTCGGGCGGAGAATACGGTATTCGCGGGTTCATCGACGCCTACGACGCGGTCACGGGTCGTCGATTGTGGCGCTTCGAAACGGTCCCCGGTCCCGGCGAACCGGGACACGAAACGTGGGCGGGTAAGTCGTGGAAAACCGGAGGGGCACCGGCGTGGATTACGGGCAGCTACGATCCCGAACTGAATCTACTCTACTGGCCAACCGGGAATCCTTCGCCTAGCAATTACGGCGGCGAACGAGGAGGAGACAATCTCTACAGCAACTCCATGCTCGCGTTGGATGCCGATACCGGAAAACTGAAATGGTATTTCCAGTTCACGCCGCACGACCTGTACGACTACGACGCCACCCAGATTCCCATACTCGTAGATGCCGACTGGAAGGGCCACCCGCGCAAGCTTCTGATCCAAGCCAATCGCAACGGATTTTTCTACGTGCTTGACCGCACGGACGGGAAGTTTCTCTTCGCCAAACCATTTGGCAATGTGACCTGGACTAAGGGCGTCGACCAGGATGGCAAGCCGATCGTGAACACCAATTTTCAGCGGAACCCAGACGGAACGCGGGTGTGTCCTGGCGCGCTCGGGCTCACCAACTGGTTCGCACCGTCTTACAACCCGGAGACCGGACTCCTCTACGTGGCAACCTCCACGGAGTGCGACATCTTCACGAGTTCAGTGCAGATCTATCGCGCAGGGCACGATTTCTTGGGAAGCGTTTACGTTCCCGATCCGGTCGAGCGTCCGACAGGCGCTCTGAAAGCGATCGATATTCTGAACGGAACGGTAAAGTGGTCTTTCCCGTACTTCAGCAATCCTAATGGTGGGGCCCTCTCGACTGCCGGCGGCGTGGTCTTTGCCGGCGATTCCGACGGGAATTTCATCGGCATCGATGCGAAGACCGGCCATGACCTTTGGCACGTGCAACTGGGCGCGGCCATCTACTCGACCAGCATTACATTTGAACTGGACGGCAAGCAGTACGTGGTGATTCCGGCCGGATCCGCGCTTTTTGCCTTTGCTCTACCTTAGCGTTCAAAGCCGCGACTATCCCGGGTGCCGGGTAACCTTCGGCTATTCCTCAGCTTGTAAAAGCTTCACCACATAGGTACCGAGAAACGCGCTTGTATTGACTGAGCTGGCCACCTTCCGGGTGGTCGGCTACCCTTACCTAATCGCGTTATGTCAGAGTTGCCCGTTATCCGCTCCTTGACGTGCGCTTCGGGCGGGAGTTAAATATCGGTGTCCTAGCCCGCGCGTCAACTGACCAACCTCCTCAAACTCACATCTCGGAGGAGAGCATGCCTGACATCCGAAAAGAAACCGACGGCCTCGGCGTCGTTGAAGTTCCTGCCGACAAGCCCTGTGTGCTCAGATACAACGTTCGGTCGAGCTAACTGCCCGACGCACCGTGGAGAAGTGAGTTATGTGGCCGGTCAGATTAGCGCTGCGAAGGCCCTACACCTTTGGATCACGATATGCGAAGGAGGTCACTTAAGATGTCTACTGCACGATCTGCTGTACCTCAGGAGTTGAGCATTGCTTACGTTCGCGGGATTTTCAAGGACCTGGAATCTGGTGATGGCAAAGGGTTCTTCGACCATGTGGCGGACAACGTGGATTGGATCGTCGAGGGAACACATCCTCTTGCCGGTCACTATCACAGCAAGGCCGAGTTCCTCGCACATACATTTGAAAAGTTGGCAAAGGTTCTACCGAAAGGTGCGGAACTGCATGTGGAACATGCGCTCGTAAGCGGTGACTGGGCGGTGGTCGAGCTGCATTCCGACGCCACCGCCAAAAACGGTTTCAGGTTCGATAACCGGTATTGCTGGGTATGTCGATTTGTGAATGGCACGATCGTTGAGGTTCGAGCGTATCTCGATTCCGTCCTCGTTGCCCGCCTTTTCGAGGAGAATCCGATTTAGCAGGAATAAAATTTCTGCGACAACTCGGCCGCGAGGTGTCGTCAAAACCGACGCTGGCAGCGGGAAGGTCGCTGCCGGGGCGAGATTGACGGGAGTCAAAATGTCCGCGTCGTGCAGGAGGTAAAAGCGCAATGAGTACACAAGGTGCAGGCCCCAAGAGTGATCCTCGTCTGCAGTCAGGAGTTGCAGTTCAAGCTGTGGGCCAAACCGCCGGTCTCTATGCAACGAAGCCTAAGCCGATCATCACGGGCGAAAGCCAAGCGCAGGGAATCGCGATGTTCTCGTACAGGGCGAGCTACGAGGACCTTACTCCCGAGCGGCGAGAACGCCTGAAAGTGAGCGTTCTCGATTCTTTGGCATGCGCAATCAACGCTCTCGGCGCGGCTCCGACGGTGGCCTGTGTGGAACAGGCCAAACAGTTCGGCGGTTCGGACGCGCAATGCACTTTGATCGGCGGCGGAAATGCCAACGTCATCTATGCAGCTTCGGCCAACACGGCACTGGTGCGGTACGTCGACCTAATGGACAGCTATCTTGGTCCGGTGTCGCTGTGTCACCCGTCGGACAACGTTGGAGCGGTCTTGGCCGCCTGCGAGCACGCGGGGCGATCCGGCAAAGAATTCTTGACCGCACTGGCGGTTGCCTACCAAGTCGAGTCGGAACTGACTTCTGTCGCTCCCTTCATGGAAGAGGGGTTTGACCTAACAACACCGCTCTCATTCTCAATAGGAGTCGGGGCGTCCAAGGCACTCCAACTGGACGAGGCAAAAACCGCGGCGGCCGTCGAAATCTGCGGTGACGTCATTCCGCTGTTGGTCGTGCGCACCACGCCGATCTCGCAATGGAAGGGCTTGAACTCGTCCCAAACTGCGTTGTCGTGTATGCACGGCGTCTTACTAGCGTCCCGCGGGGTGACCGGCCCGAAGTATGTAATTGAGGGAACAAACGGGCTGGCGCATGCGCTGGGCAAATCGATCGAGATCGAGTGGAAGAACGTGAAACTGGATTGCTTCGATCGGTTGGCCTTAAAGACTTACAACACCGCGATTCCGGCACAATCGGGCGTGTTCTGCACGATCGCGTTGCATAAGGTACACCCATTTAATCCGGCGGACATCGTGAGCGTCGAGGCTGAAGTTTTCCAAGACGCTTACGATTTCACCGGGGGCGGGCGATTCGGTCCCAAGCACGATGTTCACACCAAGGAAGATGCCGACCACAGCCTGCCGTACCTCATGGCTGTCGCGCTCTTGGACGGCGATGTGCAGCCGGCGCAACTCGAGCCCAGCCGGATTGAAAAGAGAGATGTCCAAGATTTGATGCAGAAGGTCACGGTGAGACCTGACGCTGGCCTTACGGCCCGTTACCCGGCCGACCTCGCGAGCCGAGTGACCGTCCGGCTCAAGAGTGGCACGTCGTTCACCCAGGAAATCTCAGATTTCCCCGGGGCCCCTGCGCGGCCATTCACCTGGAAGGAGATCCACGCGAAATTCGACAAGATGGTCGCAGCGCGCATAGACGATGGACTAAGCCGAAAAATCAAAGCTGCCGTGTGTTCGCTGGAGAAGATCCAGATCAGCGAACTGATGAAGCTGCTGGCCTTCGCCAAGACTGAAGAGATGGCTGCCTGACGCGGTATCGTCATTGGCGTGCTCAGGGAAATTCGGACCAAATATGCAACATTAAGCACGCCCGTGTGTTTCTTGCTGAGTTGCGGCGCAAGGTGCCAGTCAACGATGATGATTTGATTCCGGCTAATCTACCGCGCCAAGCTCTTCGGAACGAGTTCTTCGCCTTGTTAGCGGTTGGTCGGGAACTCTTACCTTGGGATTACTTCAGGATCGCCCGTTAATCAGGACTGTGCCGATATACTTGAGAAATGGCATCGCCGAAATACATTCCGAGCGACGCTCTGGATCCGTTTGGGCGACAGGGCTTACGAACTCGTCTTGAATGTCGCGCTGCCCGCCGCTGAAGTCGTAGCTAAAAGTGCTAGGGCGCGGGCCGTACGGGCTGCAGTTGATTCCAGTCTCCCGGGAGTTGCCCGTTCGGGTTGAAGTTCGGATTATCACTCATGATGTATTCGTTAGATCCGTTCAACCAGGCGTGATCATATAGGTTGCTGAGTTCCATAGTTCTTCCACTGGTGGGGTCCCGGAAGGTCTGCACACCACGTATGTTCTGGTCAAATCCGAAAGCACTGTTTTGCGCACCAAGCTCTGCGTTGGCGGTGACGCCATTGATGGTGTCGGCGACATGCCTTTGAAAGGCGGCCACCATTGAGTCGATGGTGGCTTCCTTTTGAGCCTCAGCCTGGTAGAGTTTCGCTATAAATCCATTCGAATAAGCCTGCCACTTCGGCTCCGGTCGAATGGAACTGATCATCACTTTGAACAGTTTATCGTTGGCATCGAGTTCGCCTTGCGGCGCCCGCAAGGCCGTCACGTCGATCGCGTGGCAATCGTAAAAGGGGCCCCGGCCCTGGCGAAAAATACGTGTCACGACAACCAGGGCCACCCAATCCTCCAAGTCCTTCCCATCTTTTTGGAATTTGACGCGTGCGCGAATTGCCTCGGTTCGAGTGCTACCGTCGTTACTGTCACCCGGTGGCAGCCCCAATTGCTTGCGTGCGATCTGGTTCAGTTCGGGGAACGGCTCAACGGAAACAACCGTACTGCCGCTAGGGAACACGCTGAATACGTTTTGGCGAAAATAATTCAGCTTTCATGGGTTTGTTCACTGGGCATGGTTTGCCCTCAGCACCGAGTGCGCGTCGCTTAGGATCCGACAGATTCCGCAACTCTGCGGGATCGTCCGTATATTGCCAGCTGTCGTTAGGGGCACCCTGAAAAGCGATGGATCCATCCGAACTCGTGGCCTCCCACGACACCGCAAGGATGTCCGAAAAACATCCCTCTTTAGTATTGGCGCCGACGCCGCCTTTGAAGTCCCAGGTGGAAGGTATCAACATATCTACAGCCGGAAGGTCGACCTTGCCCCCCAATGCCGCATCTGTGACATGGGCGATAACTTGGACTTGCTTCATGCGCAGGTAGGAAGTGAAGGCAGCGCCGGTCTGAGCTGGAGCTTTCGTCCCAGTCCCGGGAGCAGGGGCCGCCTTTGCTGCGGGTGTGGTCGCGGCTCCAGCAGGCTGACTTTCGGAAGTTGGCGATGTGCTAGGAGCGCTCGGCGCGGCGCTACTACTGCTTGGGTTCGCAGCTAGGCCGGCGGCTTTCCTGCATCCATCGGACAGCGAGTCCTTGTGTTCCCTCAGACAGGCCACGATTCGGCCCCCACCGGGTTGCACCCCCGCGCACAGCTTCTTTGCATCCTCGGCGCAGGCGGCGCGACTCGCAGCAAGTGACTGCTGATCACCCGACTGTGCGGATTGCGCCGGTCTAGCGGCGGAAACGGAGAAAACAGTCAGCGACAACAGCAGGCAAGACCCATTAGCGATTCGTCTCACTGTCATATCGACCTGTCTCGATTGAAGCGCTCGTGAAAATTGGGGGACTTAGCGTTGCGAGCATAGCATGACCAATTCAGCCCGTTCAGAGTGAATTGTCGGCCATACGGAAGGTAAACTATTGGGGCTTTGTTTCCGCCCGTGATAGCGTCACAAAATATTCCAGGAGGAAATCATGGCCCAACAAGAAACCGAACATCTCAGCCGCATTCTGACCAGCGCCGCGCTCAGCCGCGCGGTGTGCTCGATTGCCGAACTCGGCGTTGCCGACCTCATCCAAGCCGGCCAGCCGCAGCCGGTCGAACATCTCGCGCGCGCGAGCAAAACGCATGAGCCGTCGCTCTACAGAATTCTCCGCTTCCTGGCGAGCCACGGCCTCTTTCAGGAAACCGCGAATCGCCATTTCGATCACACGCCGCTTTCGGCCGTTTTGCGGACCGACGCGCCAGGCTCTTATCGCGCGGGCGCGCAAATGTTCCACCACCTGTTTGCCGGCTGGGACGGCTTGCATCACTCGATTCAAACAGGCGAGCCCGGGTTCAACAAAGTTTTCGGCGCGCCCATTTTCGACTACATTCAGGCGCACCCGGAAATGGGCCCGATCTTCGACGCCGGTATGACCTCGTTAAATACCTATGAAACTTCGGCCATGCTGGAGGCTTACGATTTCACCGGCATAAATCTATTGGCCGATATTGGCGGCGGGAACGGCTCGGTGCTTTCCGCCGTGCTGCCGCGCTATCCCCAGATGAAGGCGATCCTGTTCGACCTGGGCCACGTCGCTGGGCGAGCGAAGGAGAATTTGAAGGCCGCAGGCTTAGCCGAGCGCTGCAGCGTCATCGAAGGCAGCTTTTTCAAGAGCATCCCCGCAGGAGCCGACGCCTACTTCTTCCGCCACATCATTCACGATTGGACCGACGAGCAGTGTATGCACATCCTCGGCCACTGCCGCAAAGTGATTCCCGCGAATGGCAAGCTGGTGATCGCGGACTGCGTGGTTCCAGCCGGCAACGCCCCGTCGCCGGCCAAAAACATGGACATGACCATGCTCGCATTCCCCGGTGGGCAGGAACGCACCGAAGCCCAGTTCCGGTCCCTGCTGAAAGCGTCGGGATTCGAGCTGAAGTCCATAACGCCCACGACAGCAGCCATCAGTGTGGTGGAAGGAAAACCAGTCTGAGTGTGCCGCAGACACTTGGTGCGGATCATGCGGCTCATGACGCATCAGAAGGTTGACGCTATATTCGCAATGGATCGCTCCTGACGACGTAGGGCAGATCACGAGCTACCAAACCCCAAATGGCCGACGAGCCGGAAGTAATGACGCGATCAGGTCTCCTGGAATTACTGCCGCATAGTCGGCAATGCGGAAGTTATGATCTCTGCAGCCGTATGTTCCGAGTAGCCCGTAATCCTCCCAGAATTGGCGGCAGGCGCGATGATCACTTCCCAGAAGCCGACTTCACAGGACTAACTCCGCCGTCGAGGTCGGATAGCTTCCGAGTAGCCGACGATACGCCCAGAACATCCTTTCGCTTCCCACAACCCCGGTAACTTCCGAGTAGATACGCTCGGAAAGTGGAAATCGCGAGCAGAGAGAAAGGCCAACTCAGCGGGCTTGAGCGATTACGAGAGTCAGGTCGTCGGCCTGGTTGGCGCCACTGAATTTCTGGACCGCGGCGAGGATGAGGGAAAGAAGCGCTTTGACGGGCAACTGAGGGTGGGAGCGAAGAATTTCCAACAGGCGCGACTCGCCGAACTCCTCTCCTGTGAGGTCAGGCGCCTCGGTGATGCCGTCGGTGTAGATCAATACCACGTCTCCCGGCCGTAGAGAAACTTTCTCCACGGTGCACTTCCAATCCTTGAACAGACCCAGCACAGTCGCCGTAGCCCCGAGCCTTTGGAGTTCCCCGTTTGCGCGCAGCAGGAGGGGGGGATTGTGGCCGCAGTTGGCATAGCGCAAGTAGCGGCTGGCGTCGTCGTAATCCCCAAAGAAGAGCGTGGCGTAGCGATCTTCCTGCGTGTTCTCGTAAAAAAGGCGGTTTACCGACTGGAGCAGCCGGTGAGGATCTTCGAGAGCAATCGCGTACTGGCTGCGCAAAATCGCCTGGAGATTGCCCATGAGCAAGGCGGCCGCGATGCCCTTGCCGGAAACGTCCGCGATCACAATGCCGAGCCGGCCGGGGCCCACATCGAGAAAGTCATAATAGTCGCCCCCGACCACTCGCGCCTGGATACAGGTCCCCGCGTAATCGAGCGTTTCGACTGGCGGCATGACTTGAGGAAACAGGCGGGACTGCACCTCCCGTGCAATTTCCATGTCGCGGGCCACGCGGTGGTCGGCCTCCATGCGCTCCGCCATCTTTTCGGCGAGGCGAATATTTTCGAGAGCGATGCCAGCCTGGCTGGCGACGGAATCGAGCAAACGCTTGTCCTCACTCGAATAAGGCTCTTCCGAGAGGCGCTGACCTAGAACAAGCAGGCCAGAAAGCCGGCCATCATGATCGACTATTGGCACGAGACATTCCGGGTCGAGCGAGGCGAGCACGGGAAGCTCTTCGGCATCATCAGAGTCCGAAGGGGGAACATCCCAGGATTTCCCGCCGGTGGCGAGTTGGACAAGAAATGGTAGATCGGAAGGCAGCCTCTCCGCTCCCGCCGGAACAGTTCCGGACTGCGCAATCAACTGCGAGTCATCCGCCCCGACATAGCAAACAAATGTTTTCGGGCGCAGCGCCTTGTTCAGATGCTGCTCCAGAAGAGCAGCCAGTTCGGTGCGGCCGGTGACCGTGCGGGTCTTCTCGGCGAGGTCCTCCAAGATGACGCGAGCGTCGTAGGCGCTTCGGAAAAATGCGCGGTCGATGCGCTGAGTGCCCCGTTTCATCAATGGGGCCGACAGCCATACCAAGGCAATCCCAAACGCAGCGCTCAACATCATCCCAACGTTTGGATCAGGCAGAAAGAAGCGGGAAAACGTGCGGGTGAAAAAGGTAATGGCGAAAACCGCCGCCATGAAAAGCAAAACGACGAAACCTCGTTGTACGAGCACATACCGCGCGCTTCGCCGCAGCAGCATCGGAATTTCCATCACGCGGTGTTTCACTACGGCATAGGCGAACGAAAGGGGATACAGGGCCAGGACAATAACCAGCAGCGTATTAAACCAGAAAGACGGACGGTATCCCGTGAAGTCTATTGCTGCGCGTTCGATGACAATTGGCAGGACGCCGAACACGGTGCCCCAGAGAATCACCCGCGATTTACGGTGCACTTCGGGAGTGGCAGCACGACCGAATGCGTTTCCTCCCAGCGAAAGGAGGCCCAGCCCAATGAGGCCGTAAGTCCCATAAACCAACAATGTACGGACCATTTCAGCGGTGCGTTCGCCCACCAACTGCTCCGCCACCCCCGGTATCCTCATATCGCCAATTCCCAAACCGGGCAGCACCAAGGCGACACCGAAGGCGAGGCTTGCCCATTTCAGCCATCGAAAGCGGCGCTCCAGTGGAGAGCACGCGGGAAATACCGCAAAAAAGATGTAGAAAAGTGAGCAAAACATTCCGGAAAAGACCGCGTGATACTCGAGAGCAAACGAGCGCAGCGCGGAATTCATGATTAATGGATGAGAAAAACTAGGGGTGGCGACAAACCCACAGAACAAGGAAGCGAGAATCCACGCATTAGAGTCATTCAGCCGCAGAAAAAGAACTGCCAATCCGACCATTAGGAACAGCACGGGGAATGACCGTGTTACTTCCAGGGCCGAAGTCTTGGCAAGTCCGTCTGAGGCTGCACCCTCTGCTGAAGCACGGAAGATCCCATGCAGCACAAGAGGCCATGCGTCGCCGTCGCGTTGGATAGTGAGGTCGACAGCGTCGCCGGGCCGTCCGCGGCCATAAGCCTCATCGTAGGGAGCGGAAGTACTGAGCCTCCGCCCGTTGACCCCGATAATACGGTCGCCGGCCCGCAACCCGGCCTGTTCCGCCGGGCTACCCTGCACCACATCCCCGACTTTGATCGAGTGCTCTCTCTCGTCGTACTGCTCGTTGTGTAATTTGTTGAAACCCAGCTCCACCCGCGGGCCCGGATATCGCTCAACATACATCCATACCGAAGCGTAAAGAACGGCCGCTGCGGCAAAAACCGTTGCCAACGCTGCAAGAATGGGCCGGGGTTGTGAAAACCAGCGGGACATAAAGCCGTGAGAAAACAGAAATACGCTCCGGATTGCAGCCTACGATGGGCGGTTGTGCGAGTCAACTAAGTCGCGCCAAGACAGGCCTTGGTATGTCGACTTCGAAAAAAGCGCCATCCTGTCTGCTCGCTTGTTGGCGTTAAATCTTCATCTCCAAGGTGCGACCCTTCTGTCTTTTTCTGGGCCTGTCTCGTGCTCGCTAGATCTTTCCGTTTGGACGGTAAGTCGACAAAGAGGATGTGGCTACCCCTAAAACCCTAACGATTTATTCCCGAGTGGCGGCTCTTGGCTGCAGGTCTGCGACGCTGGCCCGATGTGGGAAATTACTCCAATCCAGCTTCCAGGCGATTCTGGGCGGATCACGGGCTACCCGGAAGTTACAGTCAGACGGATCATAACTTCCGGATTGCCGACCACTCGGGAGTTGCCCGTAGGCGGTGCTTCCTCTACTGAACCGTATTTCGATACTGTATGTTTGATCCAACAGAGCACCACAGAGATACTCAGGTGACTATGGTCTCCCGCATTCATCAGGTGGAGCAGCTCAAATCGAACGTTCCAGGAATTGAGGCAATGACGCTCGTTTCAAGCCATCATTTCCCACGTCATTCCCATGACCAGTTCGGCATCGGAGTTATAGCTTTTGGCGCCCAGCGCTCATGGAGCGGGGCTGGATCTGTCCAGGCCTTAGCCGGTGACGTGATCATGGCGAATCCCGGCGAAATGCACGACGGGATGCCCTTGGATGGCGGCGTGCGTGGGTGGCGAATGCTCTATCTCGACCCAGCCCTCGTGGGTCGCGAGGTAGAAGAGGAGACCGTGGGCCAAGTCGAGATCGTGCGTCCTGTGGCGCGCGACCCACTCCTGGCTGGGCATTTCGCCCGGCTGTTTGGTTGCCTCACAGCCTCGCGGTCGGACCGTCTTGCGCGTGACGAGAACTTGCTTCGCACGCTGATCTATATGCTGCGGCAGCATGGTATGGCGCCCCCTTCGTCCCGCGGCTTGTCGCCCTGCGTCGCAAAGGCGATCCGGCGCCTAGACTGTGCTCCGGACACAACAGTTTCCCTAGCTGAGTTGGCCGCGTTGTCGGGCGTAAGCCGCTTCCAGCTCTTGAGAGGCTTCGCACGCGAAATCGGTATAACACCGCATGCCTACCTTGTTCAGCGGCGCGTGCTCCTGGCACGGCGGTTTCTCGCTAACGGTCAAACACCTGCCCAAGCAGCTGCACAGGCCGGCTTCGCGGACCAGAGCCACATGACCCGCGCCTTCGTCCGCCAGCTCGGCATAACGCCGGGCCGTTATCGAGCGGCTGTCGCCTGATCCCCGGGCGGTCACGTGCAATTTCGTTCAAGACTCAGCAGGTCGATCGTGCGATTTGTAGGGTGCACGATTTCCGTTGGCTGCAGATGACTTGATCAAGACCGTCCCTGCAATCATCGAGATGCCAGGCCAGGAGGCTGAGTACCCATGATCCGCCGCTGTAACGACCGTGATTTTGAGCTGATTTGGACCATCATCAACGATGGCGCGCAGGCATACAAAGGGGCCATCCCCGCAGACCGCTGGACAGAACCGTACATGTCTAGGGAGAAATTACAGAATGAAATCGATGAGGGTGTTGTGTTCTGGGGCTACGAGGAAGCCGGGGCATTGGTAGGCGTCATGGGCATCCAACAGGTCCAGGACGTAACTCTCGTTCGGCACGCCTATGTTCGCACCAGCAGCCAGAAGCGAGGGATTGGGGGGCACTTGCTATCTCATTTGCGGGAGCTGGCAAGCGGGCCGACGTTGATCGGGACGTGGGAGGCTGCGGTGTGGGCGATCCACTTCTATGAAAGGCACGGCTTTCGAATGGTCAGTCCCCCGGAGAAAGACCGGCTCCTTAAACAGTATTGGACCATTCCCGAACGCCAGATTGAAACGTCCGTAGTCCTGGCAGACACGAAGTGGTGGCAAGTCAGAGTTTGAAGCGTGACGCTTACTTGACTCGTTATAGCGACCAGACTTTTGGAAGTTATCGTTTGGTCCCGAGTCACGGGCTACTCTGACCTTACAGTCGCGGCAGTACTCTGATCATTGATCGGTGGCACGGAGGCCACCGATCATGAAGCAGAAGCCAGGTTCCAGAAGAAGACGCAGCAGCACCAAGTCCGTCCTACGTTTGCCCGACCTGGTCGCCCAGACCATCATGGGCGTCACCGCCAACGCACAACCGGGTGCCCAAAACAGCGCTTTCGGAGCGGACCAAAACGTACGGGGTGTGCAGACCTTCCGAGATCCCACCACTGGAAGAACTACGGAACTGAACAACCAATATGATCACGCCTGGTTGAACGGATCCAACGAATACATCATAAGTGATGATCCGAACTTCAACCCGAACGGGCAACTCTCGGGAAACTGGAATCAACTGCAGCCCGTGCGGCCCGCGCCCTAGCAGTTTTAGCTACGACTTGCGGGGAGTTGAGGGATGCGCGTCGCTACTTCTGGGCGGGTTTGGTTTGTTGGGCGAGGGCTTGTTTGTGGGTTTCGGCGGCGAGAGCCGCAAAGCGCGGATCGCCATGGAGAGATTTAAGGTCTTCGTCCTCGGCCATGTGCAAACCGTCGTGGACCGAGAGACAGCTTCCCGGAGCCGGTCACGAGGATGAAATCGTCCGCCAGAATACGATTCATCGTGGACGCATCGTTTATCTTTACGGTTGCTTGGTATTCCCTGTCTAAAGCAGCTACTGTTCTTTTGTCATCGTCTGTCGAGGAGTTCGAACCGCGTTTCGCCACCGCCGGTATGATGCCGATGATCAGCCCTACGATGAGAAAGAATGGCCAGTGAGCTTGTCTGCGGCACTCAGTCATAGTGTCATCAGCCCTCCGGGCGAGTTCATTCGTTGAAAT
>Ga0182015_10001567_pt1 | contig 29746 bp, 22 predicted proteins | sample 712P3MmetaG_FD_120478 | JGI IMG/M metagenome (GOLD analysis project Ga0182015, IMG submission 120478) | Permafrost microbial communities from Stordalen Mire, Sweden - 712P3M metaG | ecosystem: Environmental > Terrestrial > Soil > Wetlands > Permafrost | place: Sweden: Stordalen | collected... | reverse complement strand
GGGGTTCAGTGAGTGGACACTGGCACGGTGAATCGGACTGCGGCAGTACAAACAGGTTCGAGAGTCTCCTGCTGTTCTGCATGGGACAAGCTCGTATAACCCACCAGAGTCACTAATAGCACAATAGTGTCAGTACAACGGTGGCTACCCGGGGCGCCTTTCTCACATCCTAGACTGTATGCGCAATACTGAAGAAGGCCAAAGGCCGGCCAACTGCGGAGTGGGTTGAAGGTCGCCCTCCTCGTCTTACCAGCGATAGATGGTCAAGTCGTCCATGTATACGGTGGTAGTTCCGCTGGTGCCCAGGCCGTCGACCTGGAAGTTGGTCAGCAGTGCGGGAGCCCAGCCGAGCGCGAACGCTGAGTTGACCGTGGCGTTGATGTTCTGCTGGACGTCATCGAGCCAAACAGCGTTGTAGGTGATGTTGCCCAGGCTGTCGCGCGAGTAACTGATTTGTACGTGGTGCCAGGTGTCGATGCTCCATTTACGCGGGTTGCAGGATGCGGTCGAGTTCACCCACGTGTCAATCGGATTCTGCGGCGTGCCCTTATTCGCTGTGTAGTCCCAGGTGCTGCTGTAGCCGTCACACTGAAAGCCAAAGATCGCTGTCTGGCCATTGGGCATGGTCTGATTCACGTCCATTTCGAGGTTGGCGAGCTGACTGGAGGAACTGGTGAAGTACACCCACGTGTCGTAAAGGAAGTTCGTGGACTCAGTATCGTCGCCGAAGGAAACGTAATACCGCTCGTCCCCCGCGCTGGTGAAATTGGTCACAAACTGACGTGCTGTGCCGCTGTAGGCAGGCGAGCCGACGAGGCCATCGCTGCCGGTTGAACTGCCGATCGCGCCGGTGTCGTTGATGGCCTGCCAGTTGCTCAGGGCCTGAATCGCGCTGACGCTGATGGCGCCGGAGGGAACGACGGCAGCGTTCGCCGGGGAGGTGACGCTAAGGACGACATCGGTATCGCACGAACCGCCGCCCTCTCCCCATGCCTTGACATGCAGAGTGTGCGCGCCGTTGGCTGCCGTGACGGTGGCATTGATGGACGTAGCGTCTACGATGGTTGTGGTCGTGCTGCCGTCGAACGAATAGCCCATGGCGCTGGTCTGGTTCTCACCGCATGATGGAGCACTCGCCGTGAGAGTGAACGGTGACGTTACATTTGCGCCATTGGAAGGGCCGGTGACGTTGACCGCCTCCGAGGAAACGACAGGAGCGGGTCCGCCCGTAACAGTGATGGCGACGTCGGTAACGCACGAAGCTCCACGGTTGCCCCAGGACTTGACGTGCAGGGTATGCGCACCTGACGGCGCCGTGACACTGGCGTTCATGGAAGTACTGACCACAATGGTTGTATTCGCGCTATTATCCAGCGAATAGCCCATGGCGCTGATCGCCTGTGAGGAGCAACTGGAAGCAGAAGCCGCGAGGGTAAATGATGTCGCAACATCGGAACCATTGGCCGGACTGTTCACGGTTACGGCAGCAAATGCGTGGGCTGCGAGGACTGCGAGTAGCGGCGAGGCAAGGGTGAGCTTCAGTTGGGTGTTCATATGACTCCTTCATGCGTGTACGATCGGCCATCGCGGGCGTGCCGCCAGGCGCAACGCTCGGAATCCGGTAACTGCTACCGAATCTTCGGGCGTTCTTCGGGTTCAGTCTTCCGCGACGACTCAGCCACTGGACACGAGGGTCCGCTGGCGCGTTACGTACGGCGCGGTTAGAAAGATGGGCTGTCAGAGACGAGGAGGCTAAACCAGTGACCGGCTCAGAGCTGGCAACTCATGGTTGGATCGGTATATCTGTGGTCGTTATCTAGACAATAGGGCATGTGGTAACCGAAAGCTATGGTACTTATGCGTGATACTCCTCGACCCATGAGGTCGCGCCGTAAGCCCGTTCGCGGCGACTGGCAGGCTGGCGATCTTCCCTGTTAAGCGCATTGGATAGCTGGGTTTAGCTCCCGTTCGCGAATCGCTGGGAGATCACTGGTCGGCATCGAGCCGAATCCGGAAATGGGTCAATCACGGCGACCAAATACGATCGCCCTTGCAATCTCGATCATTGGTCCGCGATGCGGCTCCGGGTAAATTGTCAAACTAAAATGAGCTATGTTGCAAGGTGAGGCCGCCGTGAGACTGGCGGCCCCGCGCGGACAGCGGATTCCCCACCGACAAAACGGGGATGGCAGTTACGATTTAATCTGCATGAAGCGACTTGCGACGCTATCGCGCAACGCGAGGCGCACAGCCGGTTAGCAGAGTCTGCCACTCTGCATGAGACACTGCATTCCTCGATTGCCCACTAATCTGCAAAAGATTTTCACGCCCGGAGCCCTCTGAATGGGGGATTGACGAGATGGGTTCAGGCTGTGTGGTTTCTGTAGTCACTGTATTTAATGTTACATCCTCACTTCCGAGGAAGATGCAGAATCATTCCTATCCTGAACGCCTGGGGTAAGGAGAAGATATTATATGAATACGGCTGATATTATTACCCAGTTAGTAGCATTGGAACGATCTGTGGGGAGGCGCGACTCCAGTGCGATTCAGTCCAGGCAGCTTAGAGTTGAGGAGAAAGTACTCGATCTGGAGCGGCCGACGATCGAGACGATGCGGGAAGACGCTCTCTTGCGCCGGCGTTTGGACAGTTGCGAGCCACATTCTATAACGGTGTGGCCAGGGACGCCTGGCAGGCGCATGCCCGAGAGGCGCGCGAATGCGAGTTGATCTGGTCAAGCAACTGAACGAGCTCGCCGTCCCGATGAATGTGGCCCGGGGATCGCTGATATTCCGATGCGGCGCTCCGGTATCGGCTGTGTATGTTGTTCGCAGCGGCAAGATTGTGCTGGTGTGGAGGGGGCCGGATCAGGTGTATCCGATGGACGCCCTGGGACCAGGCAGCCTCATGGGTCTGCCCGCTGCCCTGAGCGGGGAGTACAACGTGACGGCGAAGGCGGTCGAAGATTCGGAGCTGGGCTTTATTGCCGTGAACCAGGTCATCGCCATGCTGGAATTGAGTCCACGGCTGGCGCGGGCAGCGATAAAGATGACGGCCCAGGAAGCGTTTCGAATGCAATCAGGGGCTGACGACGGGAAAATCCACCTTGCAAGAGGCTCTCGAAGAACCGGGATTGCCCTTCCGATCGGTACCCCGTCGTGCTCGATTTGAGAGTCCTCCTTGAGCTCTGGAAAAATCAAAGAACGAGACCCTGTCGATCGAAATGGCCGATACGCATAGCGATATCTTTCCTCGAGGCTTATGTCCAGTTGGTGGGGGAACCAGAGACGGTAAAGGGTAAATTCAAGGAAGCGATTGAAGAGCAAGCGAACAGTGGGCATTTACATGCGTTATCAGGAGCGCCCCAGAACAGCCCGATTATCTATAACTCGCCGGAGGGGCTATTTATTCAGTTATCGGACAAGATTGAATACGATGTGCAACTCTTCAGCCACAAGAAGGTTCAAACGACACGGCGGGTAGGTGCGCGCAACATTCGCGGTGCATGGCACTGCGGTTCTCAGGTCGTCGTGGCCGTCAGGCGGAGCCGGCAGGAACGCCGCAAGCTTCTCGCCAAGCTGTTCCCGATCTTTTATCGCATGTTGGGGGCCCTTTCCGACTTTCCCATCCCGCTTAATGCCGGCATCTTCTGCCTCATTGATCGGCAGGCGGTCGATTCCATCAACGCCATGCGGGAAAACAACCGGTACCTGCCGGGTCTGCGCGCCCGGGTCGGTTGTAGCAACACCGTCGTCTACTACGATCGGCAGGATCGCGCCGCTGGCGCCGGCAAGCTGACGTTCATCAGCCGGATCAAGTATGCGATGGACGCGATTACCAGCTTCAGCTATAAGCCGTTGCGACTCTGTTTCGCGCTGTCGGCGCTCTCCTGCTCCCTGGCCGCCATACTTGGGCTGTCAGGCCTGATATCGAGCAGCGCATTGACCGCCGTGGGCTGCCGCGTGGCGGCGGCAATCTTCATGGTCGGAGGCGCGATGCTCCTCTGTCTCGCAATACTGGGTGAATATCTGGGTCGTGTCTGCGACGAAGTACGCCAGAGACCGCTGTCGATCATCAACAAGGTCTACTACGCGTCCGATATGGCTGGGGCTCTGGTGGACCGGTCCGCAAACGAGGAAGAGCCAGCGGCGAGGATACTGCGGATCGCTTAACGACCGCTCCGATCAGGGCGACTGCTGCGGGCCGGTGAGCGGTGGATACGTCGGTAGATTTGCGAGCCAGCTAACTAGTAACATCCCCTCGAACGCCACATCAAGTAGGATGGTCTGCGTTGATCGCAGTCTCTGGAGTACGGGGCTGATACAGACCTGCCTGTTTCGGCCGTTTCACAATCGGAACCCGCGTTCTGATCCCGATGGAAGAAGTTCGAAGGTTTTCGCGATCGGATCATCCTGAAAGCATGGCAGGATAATCGCGCGCGACGGAGATCTTCCGATCTCCTTCACGGTGTGGCACGGCTTTGTTCTTCAGATCAGGTACCAAATGCGAAGGGAATTCCGCTCGCTGTGGGGCCGGCGTGCAGGCGTCCAATACCTCGGCTCGACGCGCCCCTGACTGAGGATAGATTCGACTCTCCCCGATAATGTAGATTCTCCTCGGCACTCCGGAATTGAATGCGTCTGACTCTTGCAATTACGATCCAGTGCGATAGCTTCGACGCATGGTGCCGCGGCGTGGAATTTTCGAAAAAGAGAAGGGAAGCGGGATCTGGTGGATTCGTTGGACGGACGCGGAGGAGACAAAACGCCGCGAGAAAGCCGGGACTCGCAGCGCGGCAGAGAGAAGCTGCTGGCGAAACGCCATACCCAAAAGATCGAAGGCATCAAGCTTCCGGAGAATCTCCGCTCACGCGCCATTACGTTTCGCGAACTCTGCGACGACGCTCTGGTACACAGCAGGCGGAGAACAGCGAAAAGCAAACCCATGAGCTCCGTCTTCGCATCAACCAGCTCCTTCCCGTTTTCGGTTCCCGTCCGGGGGAGGCGATCCGGAAAAACGAGATTGTATCGTGGCTTAGTGAGCAGTCCGCGCAAAGGAAATGGGCAGCCAGCAGCCGGAACCGGTGGCAGGCGACGTTCTCTCTGATCTTCCGCATCGGCATCGATAACGAGAAGATCGAGCGCAATCCCGCAGCGCGGATCCGCAGGAAGACCGAGGGCGGCGAACGGGTGAGGTTCCTCTCCGATGCGGAGGAAGCCGCCTTGCGCAAAACGATCGCAAAGCGCTTGCCGGAGTTTCTGCCTCATCTGCTGCTCTCGATCCACAGCGGGATGCGAATGAGCGAGCAGTTCAGCCTGCGGTGGACCCAGGTCGACTTCGAACGCCGGCAGATTCATTTGCCCCAGACCAGGAACGGAGATCCGCGTACCATTCCGCTGAACACGGTCGCCCTGGGCGCCCTGAAGCAGCTGCGCGGCGCCGGCAGGCCGGCCGGGAATGCGCCGGTCTTCCCGTCTGTCCGCGGCGGGGAGGCTCTCCAGGGATCACGGGGTTGGTTCCCAACGGCGCTCGAAGAGGCCGGGGTCGAAGGGTACACCTGGCATTGCAACCGCCATGCTCTTGCCAGTAGACTCGTGATGGCCGGGGTGGATTTGCGCAGTGTCGCAGAGTTGCCCGGGCACAGGACGCTCCAAATGGTGATGCGCTACTCCCATCTCGCTCCCGAGCACCAGGCTTCCGCCGTGGAGCGCCTGGTGAGCCGCAGAAACGGAAGGGACACCAGATCGGACACCGGCGCGAATCGCCGGAAGCCGGCAAAACGGAGTGATGCTGTAAAACGAACAAAAGAAGCAGTTTAATAATACGGAGAGGTGGCAGAGCCCGGTTGAATGCACCTGACTCGAAATCAGGCATACCTTTACGGGTATCGGGGGTTCGAATCCCTCCCTCTCCGCCAGACCTTCCGATTGGTTCTATTGTAGCAATGCCATTAAAGCCAACGAAATCATATAGATAGATGACTTATGGTTCGGGAGTAGTTGCCTGGGGTGGCGACGCATTAATTTGCACGTGCGCATGGGCCGCGCGCAATTCATTGTAGGTCCGGATTTCCTTCTGTTCGTCGTCGGTTCGAGAAGCGGCCTTGTAGGCGCGAGCCAGTTGTTCGTGAAACTTCTCACTGTCAGGCGACAGCCGGATAGCTGCTTCGAGTTCCGGAATCGCTGCCTCGGTGTCCCCGCTTTCCAGTTCGATTTTGCCGAGGTCGTAATGCGACTCGGCATCGCGCGCCTTGAGCTGTATAGCGGTCTGAAGTTCTTCCGTCGCCTGTTTGCGCTGTCCCTGATTATCCAGCGCTTCCGCTAACGCGCGATGGACATCGGGAATTTCCGGATGGGACTTCTCCAGCGCTTTTAGCCGCTCCATGCCGGAGACGGTTTGGCCGGTCATGATGAGCGATTCGGCATAGACGTAATCCACCTCCGGAGCAAAGTCCGTCTGGCCAGGCGCCGCTCGCACCGTCGCGATGCAGTCCTTGTAGTTATCTGTCATGAACAGACTGATCGCCAGCACGCTGCGCGCGCCGTTGTCGTTGGGGTGGGCCTTGAGATAGCGGGAAAGAGGCAGGATGGCATCGGCAAAACGCGATCCGGCGAATGCCGCCCGTCCCCAGTTATAGTCCAGTCCATCCATAGAGGAATCCCACTCGGAGGCACGCTCGAAGTAAGTGACTGCTGTTCCGTAGTCGCTTTTCGTCGCGGCGATTGCGCCCAGGTTGTTAAAGCTGTCGGCAACTGCCGGTTTAAGGTGTCGCCTTAATGCTTCCACTTTGCGAACGGCCGCAGCATCCGGCGCCTTTGCCACCGGAGCTGCTGCCGGAGAATCCGCCGGCCCCTGCGTATCCATCAGCCCCGCCAGCTTGCTTTTGTCCTGCGACAGCGTCTTGTTCGCCAGATCCCGCGAAATCTGCATCTCCGCATGTGCCGCGTCGGGTTGCCCTTTTTGCATCAGGATCCTTCCCAACAGGAAGTGCGCCTTCTGGGCCTGATAGCGGTTTCGCGAAACATCGGTCGTCAGTCGAATGCACTCGCGAAGAGAGGTTTCCGCCTCAGCGGTACGGTGGGTATCGAAATATAACTGTCCCAGATAAAGATAAGCATCCGGGCTGTGTGGATCCAGTAACGTCGCCTGCCTGAGATATTGTTCCGCGGCGCGGTAGTTATTCCGGGTTGCCTCGATTTTACCCAGCGCCGCATAGGTCATGCCGTCGCGGGGAGAAATGACCATTTCCTTTTTAAGAGCCGCCTCAGCCGCCTCCACATGTGCTTCGTCATCCCCGGTTGCCAACAGCGTGGCTGCCAGCAGATAATGCGCTCCCGGCAGACGCGGGTTCTCCTGAAGGGCCCGCTCGAACTCCTTCACCGCGCGAGGCTGGAAGTCAGAGTCGCCGTAGGCGCGGCCGAAAGCCATGTGGATCTCCGGCGTGTCCCCCAAAGAACTCTCTATCTCTCCGAATAACTGGACAGCGCACTTCTCGTCGTCCAGATCCAGACAGGCAACCGCGAGATCATACGCATTGGGAAAGTCAGGATCGAGCGCCACGGCGGCTTCGAGCTCTTTCCTTGCTTCCTGATCCCGATACAACTTGAGCAGTGCGCGCCCCAGTATCTGGTGCGCCTGGGCCAGCATCTGCGGGTCGCCCGGAAAAGTTTGGATGAATTCTGTGGTCAGAGTTCTTGCGTGGTCGACGTCGCCCAGCGTCAGCGCCGCTCGAGCGTAATCGAGAAGCAGAGAAGGAGAATTGGGCTCAAGATTCAGAGCTTCATCAAACAGGGGAGCGGCTTGCCCATAATCCCGAGCCAGGCCGTAGTCCATGGCCAGCTCGCCCAGGGCGGCTGCGAGAAACCTGCGGTAGTTACTGGCGGCCTCATCGAGCTGTCCCGCCTTCTGCGATTCCAGAGCCGTATTGTGGAGACGATCGAGCGAGGCAGGATCGCCCGGCGCGCCTTGCGCCCGCGATTGCGTGGCAGCGACCGATAAGGAGGCAATCAGAAAACCGGAAACAACTACTCTGACCATTGCAAGCCTGACACGAACCGGGACAGATATCTGTTTGCCGCCCAGAATCAAGAGAGAAGCATTTCTATATTGATATTGCCACGGACAACCGGCACAAATTCGGAGAAGTGCCGCCAGAAGTGACGTTCGCCTCTGGCGCGTGCCGCGACTCCGTCGCGCTCACAAAAAAATGGGAGGGGGCCCGTTAAGGCCCCCTCCGCTGTGGTTGGGAGGTGGACTAGAAGAAGTATTTTGCTTCCAGCTCGATCACTCGGGCGTATGGTAATGCCGATTTGACAGTCATGACCCCGAAGGCATTTGCCCCGGTGGACCCCTGATTGTAGTTCGGCGTTATGTTCTTGCTGGTGTAATCCACGTTGTAGTTCACCGAGTAGTAGCTGCTGCTGGCGAAGGTCTGCAGCGAATGGTTCAGCCAGTCGAATGCGCTGATCCGGAACTGGACCTGTTGTTTTTCGTGAATTGGGAAGGTCCTGTAAAGAGCAAGGTCGTTGTCGAAATACGGCGTCATGCTCATGTACGGAAAGGCTTTGCCGCCCTGCGTTCCAACCGCCGGGGCATTGAAGCACTTTCCGTTCAGGACCTGGTGGGAGGCCAGTCCCGACGTCGGATTGCAGGTCAGCGTCGGCAGAATCGGTTCACTTTCATCGGTTCCGAAATACGTCGGGTCCCCGATACCGGTGCCGATCCCGGTGTCCTTGGTAAAGGTGGCCTGGGTGACGCCCGCCGGAACGGGCAAACCGGTGTATTGCAGCCCCAGCCCGAAGTTCGGCACGCCGTTTCCAAGGAAGGCCGGAATGTACCCGCCCTTCTGCCACGTGGAGATGCCGGAGACCGTCCAGTTGCCCAGCGCGTGGTTAAGCACCGAATCGAACGCATGGACTGAGCCGCTCTGGTACGTGTACGACGAGTTGAATATGAAAGGCCGGTCCTCCGCCGTTGGCCCGTAGTTCAGGTTGACGTTATAGGGATTCTCCTGCAGCGTCGTGCCCAGCATCTTGCTCCAGGTTCCGTTCAGGTTGAAGCTCAACTTTCCTGCGGTCTTGACCCATGAGACCTGAAGACCGTTGTAGTTGGCGTAGGAGGTGTTTTGAATCATCTGCACCGAGTTGGTCCCGTAGGCATAGCCAAGCGGATGGTAATCCGCATCGGTGTTCCCCGTGGGGGTCGCGGAAAGAGTGGCGATGTTTGGATTTTCCGTAACGTTTTCGGGATTGGTGGAAAGAACGCCGGTCTTCGGGTCGGGATGGAACAACGCCCCGAGCGGCATCTTGTTCTGGTTGGCCAGCTCGGTATAGCTGCTGCCCTCCGTGTCTTCGCCGTCGTTGACCAACTGACTGGTGCTGCTCCCCACATAGCCAACATCGAGCTGTGAGTTCCAGGGCAATCTCTGATCGATGGTCAGGTTGTAGGCCTGGGTCATCGGCTGGCCGTAGTCTGTCGGATCCAGGCCGATTTGGCCTCCCTGCACGCCGCAGGGAGGCGCCACAGCCGGGGCTCCATTGAGCCCATTATTTGGGCACGGTACATACTTCAGGCCCGGGACTTCCTGCATCTGGACGTTGTGTCCGCCGGGAGAGCTATAGCCCAACACCTGATCCGCGGTTCCCTGCGCTTCCCCGTTGGCGACCGTGTTCACCTGGGTCACGTAGCGATACACACCCCATCCGCCGCGAACCACGGTGTTCCCGTGCCCAAACACATCGTAGGAGAGGCCCAGACGAGGGTCGGCGTACGCGAAGCGGTTAGGTTGGCCGCTCAGCGGTACGCCGGCGTCGATGGCGTGCCAGTAGAATCCGGGAGCATACTTACCCGCGTAATAATCCTGCTGCACGCGGTCCGGATAGAACACCGCGAGCCCAACGTGGTCACGGTCGTACCAGTGGCCGACGTGCTCCACGCGCAGGCCCAGTTCCAGGGTCAGACGCTTGCTGGCTTTCCAGGTGTCGTCGACGAAGCCAGCCGTGGACATCTGGGCCACATCGCCGATGGGCGCCGCACTGTTTTCACTGTAGCTCGACAAGATGCCATTGACGAACTGGGCGGTTGCGTTATGCGGCACGCCGATCGTCCCATTCGAGGGGTTCCCCAGGTCCGGGTTCTGCCCGGCGTAGAAGTTCATGTTGCCATCGAGGTCATAGCTGAATGAGCTCTGCCAGTTGTCGGTGGTCTGCGTGAATCCGCCGATCTTGACCGTGTGCGCTCCCCAAACTTTGGTCAGCGTATCGCCAAATTGCGGCGCCTCCTTCTTAACGCCGTACTGTCCGGGAGGGTTCTCGAAGATCGAGGCTTGCGAGAAGTCCGGGAATGTCTGATTGCCCGCGCTGCTGTACGCGGGAATGTTCAGGGACGATGTCGAAAAGACCTTTCCGTAGGGGTAGCCCAGTGTGGTCTTATACGCTGCCGAGGGGTTCGGCTCTACGAACGGATAGCTGCCGTAAGCCCATGCGGCCAGAAAATCGTTGGTGGTTGTGGCGCCGAAGCTGTGCACGATGTGGCCAGCCAGGGTCTTGCCGTGGTTAACCTCCGTCTCGCCGCCTCCCGGGAACGGGATCGAATTGCCCGGCGTCCAGTAGAGGTGCGCGCCGTTGCCGCTCGCCAGTCCCGCGCTGTAGGCCTGCTGATAGCTGCCGTAGATTAAGGTGTTGTCTCCCAGCTTGTAATCGATCCGGAATCGATAGATCCATCCGTTATCGACGTTCACAATGGGCTGGTAGTAGTTGCATCCGCCGCAGACGCCCAACGGCGTCGTGCTGGTCGCCTTGGGCCAAATCTTGGCCAGAGCCGCGGCTCCGGGATCGAGGAAACCCGCGGGGAATTTCTGGCCGCCATCGGTTGCATACGTCGTTGTGCCAATCGTAACGCTTCCGGTCGCTGCCGGGGTCGGCAGCGATGCCGTCGTCGTTCCATTCGCAAGAATCGCTCCGCCCAGATCGCTGCACCACGAACCAGCGCCTGAACCGCTGGGAGGGTTCCCCTGGAAGAATCCATTCGGGCACAGCGCGCTGTTGCCGGCGTCATCGGTCGAGAAGTCACCGGACATCATTGCCGGAGTGGGAATAAACGATGTCAGAACGTTCGCGTTGCCCTGATTCTGCAGCCACCGCTCGTAGCCGCCCCAGAACAGAAGCCGCTTGTGCGTTCCTGGAACCGGACCGCCAAAACTGCCACCCGGATAGTAATAGGACTGCGGGCCGAGCGGAGTGTGGTTATTGTTCTGTTGCCAGCCGTTCGCGTTCAACACGTTGTTACGGGCGTCGAAATAGGCGTCGCCATGATAGTTCGCCGTGCCCGAGCGGCTGATGGCGCTAACCACCACCGGCCCGAACGGAATATCGGCGCTCTGGTTGGAAGACTGGACGCTCACCTGCGACGTCATTTCCGGGTCGATGATCGTCAGCGAGGACGCCATGTCTCCGATGTCGATCATCTGCGCGCCGTCTTCGAGGATTGTTGTTCCGCCGCGGTAAACCGAGCCGCTGAGGTAAATACCGGCGCCGACCGCGCTCTCATCCACCGTGATGTTGAGGTCGCTGAACGCCGGGGAGGTATTCGTGAGTCCCCCGGATTGCGTGTTCGCGCCCGGCAACACCTTCAGCAGCTCGCTGGTGTCGCGGCCCTCCAGCGCAAGATTGTCAATATCTTTCTCGGTCAGCACGTCCGTCCGCTGGCCGTTCTCCGTGGGAATCATCTCCGCCGTTGCGGACACCGTGACGGTTTGACTTTCAGAGCCCACCGTCATCGAGAAGGCCGGTATGGTGCGCTCCTCGCTGGCGTTCAATACGATGCCCGTGACCACCTTGGCTTCAAAGCCTTTGGCAGTCACCTTGACGTCGTAGGTGCCTGGCACCAGAGACGGAAACGCGTAGAGACCAGATCCGTTGGTTTCTACCACACGGCGTTCACTCGTGGCTTGGTTGGTGAGCGTGACCTGAGCGTTTGGAATCACGCTGCCCGATTGGTCTTGAACCGTACCTGATAGCGTCGCGGTGACCTGAGCTTTCAGGGTGGATGGTGCGAACCCGATGATCCCGATAAACAAAAGAAGAAGAACCGCCGGCCAGCTAGGGCCTCCCCTTCTAAGTCCATTTCGATGGATCAGTACGGCTGCCAGAATCTTCATTGCAGATTGCCTCCAAAAGTTTCCTGCCAACAAACTCGGGCGACAACAGGGGCGCTCGATTTGGTTTTTGGTCGATCGCTAAAGCCTAATTTGTTAGCGGCAGAAACTATAGTGAGCGCTATCGGCACTGTCAAGAAAATTCAGGAGGCTTTTGCGCCCCCGCGCACCCGAAGTCATTACCGAAGTCAGCCGGGGAGTAGGGGATAAAACGATTAATTCCCCTTGTTTGTATGACTTATGACCCGAGAATAATAGGGGCGCTCTGATCGGCTGCAGCCTTCTTTCCCCGGGCCGCAACCGATAATCGGTCTCAATGTAACCGGTTTGATTCCGCTTATGAACAAAATGCAAACTGAAATCGATGATCGTATCTGAGAAAAGCGCCGCTGGTGATATGCTTCGTTTCCCGACAGTTGATTCCCTCGCCCCAGCTCCGGGAACCGGCTTGCCGTATCATCACCGGGGTTGGAGAACCGAGGTTGGAGAGAATTGCGGAGCGAAGGGAACGGAATTAAGCGCATCGATTTGGCGGAAATGCAGCTCGCCTCCAGTGAGACGGCGCGCGTCATCAATCGGGATATCGTGCTGGAGCTGATTCGCACCAGTCAGCCCATCTCGCGCGCAGACCTCGCGCGGCGATCCGGACTGGGCAGGAGCACGATCGGGCATATCGTCGAACAACTCATCCAGGAAACCTGGGTGCGTGAAGGAAGCATGGGGTCGCTTCCCCGCGGGCGCAGGCCCACTCTGATCGGACTCAATGAGGATCTGGTCGCAATCGCTGTCGACATTCACCCCAAACAGGCCATTGTCGCTCTGGTGGACCTGAACGGACGGCTCCTGTCGCGCTGGCCGGTTCCGCTTACTTCCGATCCGGCAGCCTCTATGCGTCTCATCATCGATTCCATGCAGCGGCTGCACCGCACCGCGCCGCGCAAGTCCATTGAGGGCATCGGCATCAGTCTGCCCGGCAGGGTGAATCCCGCTACGCAGCGGCTGATCTTTGCTCCTAATTTGAGATGGCCGGAGTTCGATATCAAGAAGATGATCGAGGCAAAAATGGGCCTGCCCGTGACCATGGAAAACGACGCCACCGCCTGTCTGGTCGCAGAGCTGGTCTTCGCCCGTATGGACGGTGTCAGGGACGCTGTACTGGTAGCGGTCGGTGAAGGTGTGGGGACTTGTGTTCTGACCAATGGCCAACTGGTTTCCGGACACAATGGCATGGCGGGCGAGTTCGGCCACGTTCCCATCGATCCCAACGGACCCCGTTGCGGCTGCGGGAAAAAAGGATGCTGGGAAGTCTTTGGTTCGTGCCGCGCGGCATTGCGCTATTTCCGGGAATTGCGTCCGAAGGACACGGTCGCCACTTTCCAGGAACTGCTCAACCTGGCCGAAGAAGGAGATTCAGCCGCCGCGCAAGCCCTCACCATGCAGGCTCAGGGGATTGGTCGGGGATTGCGGATAGTCATCGCCGGCCTTTCGCCCAGTACGATTCTCATAGCCGGCGACATCACCTCCGCATGGCATCGTTTTGGGCCAGTGATCGAGAAAGAGGCCATTGACCTCACCCTCGCCGGCAGCGCGCCGCAAATTCGGCCGACCCACGAGGGCGAAATCGCCCGCCTCCGCGGCGCGGCCGCACTGGTGTTTCAGCGCGGAGCACGACTGGCGGCCTCCACCGTCGCAACGCTGCTCCCGACTCAAACCGCCGCACTTCACCCGGAGAGGACTGGTTGAGCCGATCGTTGAACTGATCGGAGTTGCCCTCACTCCTGTGTCGCTCCCATGCTGCAGGGCACCTTTATCCAGGCTTCATCGACGTTACGATCGAAACGGCCTCCCTGCTCAGAGGGGTTCGGATTCGGAGCATCTCTAAGCGCGGATACGTTTCTTTTTCTTAGCGCTTCGGCCCAATTTGCGGGAAGCAGGCTCTTTAGGGGAAAGACTGGAAACCAGCTTCTCCAGACCCGCAACCCGGCGCTTGAGTTCGTCGACCCCCTCCTCGTTCGAGCCTTTGGGTTCGCCTGAAGGACTCACGGGCGCCGCCGCGGGTTGAGCCGGAATGAAGCCGGCTCCGTCCGGACGGAAAAGCTCAAAGGGATTGGCTGGCGGAGTCATTGCCCGGTAGGCGTCCTGGTAGATATTGAGCATGGTTTTCATGTAGCGCAGCGTGGTTTCCTGGCTGGCGCGCCCGGACGACACAATCATCTCGCGAAGCAGATCGAGCGGGAACGTGGAATCCACATCCTTGGCATCCTCGACGATGATCTGAGTGAGAATGAGGCGGGTGATGTCCTTGCCGGACGCCGCGTCGACCACGCGCACGTCATGGCCGTCTTTCAGAATCTGGGCTACTTCATCGAGGTTCACGTAACGGCTGTTGGTTGCGTCGTAGAGCCGGCGGTTCTCATACTTTTTGATCAGGATGCTTTTGGGCGGCATGTCGGGTCTTCATTTTATCGCTTGACATTCGAACGGGCCGGAGTAATATTGTGTCATGCTGCGTTGCAGCAAGATACGCAGCATGAGGGAAAGGCAGGGAGCCATATGAGTACGACGCAGAGAGTCAATCGTGATCCGGCGGCGCCCGTGGGGCCGGAAAAGGTCGAGTTTGGAGAGTATATAGCCAATCTGGTGACGTCCGGTGCGGGCCGGATCGCCGAGCTGCAGAAAAAGACCCTTGATGTTGCGGTGCAGCAGAACGCCGAACTGGTGGATGTGTGGAAGAAGGCCGTGAACAAGCTTCCCGGAGCACCCGGATTGTTCATGCTGGAGTTGGGAGGCAGCGGATTCGAGCGGTTCGCGGCGACGCAGAAGGCCGTGATCGATCTGATGGTGGATCAAAACCGCGCTATTGCCGAACTGGTAAAGGAGCGCACAACGGAGGCGGCAAAAGCAACGGATACGGCCGTGAAGTTTACGCAGCAGGGCGTTGAGCGGGTTGTTGCAGCGCAAAAGACAGTCCTGGATCATGCTGCAGCGCACTCAAAAGAGATCCTTGAGACCGCCCGGGAGAAGTTCGGCGCAGAGGGCAGTCCGGTAGAAGCCGCGACCGATTCCATCCAGCGCGGAGTGAACGCGATTGTGGAGGCCCAAAAGGAACTGCTGGATATGGCAGTCCGCTAGGCCTTCTTTCCTGAGAAGGGGACGCGCCGCCGCCCGACCGTGCGGCGCGTCCGCAGGAATGCAAAGTCTGCCAGCATCGCGAGGGTATATCCTTCGTGTGGCCGGACAGGAGGCGGGATTCATGAGCGAAACCGCGAACAACAACGGGGAAAATAAGTCGCAGGTGGGCGATCCGTTTGAGCCTTTCCGCGCGATGCGCGACAAGTATCTCGACGCGATGGCGAAGACCATGGTGGAGGCCGTGAATACTGAGGGCTACGCGCAGGCCTCGGGGGCGATGCTCGAAGGATATTTGACGGCCACGGCGCCTTTCCGGGAGGTGATGGACAAATCCATGACCCAGGCTCTGCAGCAGCTGTCGCTGCCCTCGCGCCAGGAAGTGGCGACACTTGCGGAACGCTTCACGAATTTAGAGATGCGGCTGGACGACATGGATGCCAAGCTGGATCGGATCGTGAAGTTGTTGGGACGCGAACAACCGGCTCCGCAGCCGGAGGAGCGACATGTCCGCGAAGGCAGCCCCGCGGAGAAGGGCGCAAAGCCCCGGATCGGGCCTCAGGGGTTGGGCGCGCGGGGCCGATTTGTCCGCAAGGGAAATGCAGCGAGGAAACGGAGCTAGTTATGGACCAGGCTGTCGTCGCAACTGAAGCTTGGGCAGGTCTGGCGGAGCGGCTGCAGGCCTTCACTCGAGTGATGAAGACTAAGGCCGCCATCGGCCAGACACCGAAAGAGCTGGTTTGGGCGCTGAACAAGGCGAAGCTTTACCGGTACACGCCGGTAGTTGCCGCCGAGAAGCGATATCGCATCCCGCTGCTTTTGATTTTTGCGATCATGAATCGGCCCTCGATTCTCGATCTGCGTCCTGGACACAGTTTCGTGGAGTTCATGATCGGCCAGGGCTACGACGTGTATCTGCTGGACTGGGGCGTGCCCGGTATCGAGGACCGGCATCTGAAACTGGACGACTACGCTCTCGAGTACCTGCCGCGCGCGATTCGCAAGGTCAAGGCGGTTGCCGGCGTCGAAGAATTCAGCATGCTGGGATGGTGCATCGGGGCAATCCTGACCACGATCTATTCCTCGATGCGCCCCGACGACGGACTGCGTAATCTGTTGCTGCTCACGGCGCCTCTGGATTTCTCCAACCGCAACGGGCTGACCTTCGCTCGGTGGACCGACGAGAAATACTTCAATGTCGACAAGGTGCTCGAAGCCTTTGGCAACGTGCCGGGCGAGATGATCGATTACGGCGCGAAAGCGCTGAAGCCGGTGGAGAACTACGTCGGAAACTACTGCAAGCTTTGGGATAACCTGGACGAACCGCGCGTGGTGGAATCGTGGCACGCAATGAACACGTGGGTGACGGAAAACGTTCCGATGGCCGGCGCCGCATTTCGCCAGCTGATTGTGGAACTCTATCGCAAAAATCGTTTGATCGGGAACGAGTTGATGGTTCGTGGAGAGCGTGTTGATCTGGGCAGAATTCGTGCTAACCTGCTGACCGTGATTGCGGAGGGAGATCACATCACACCTCCGTGCCAGTCGGAGACCATCCTCGCCAAAGTCAGTAGCCAGGACAAGGAGCTGTATCGAGTCCCGGGAGGCCATATTGGGATTATGGCCGGGAGCGCAGCGCACAAGACCACATGGCCGCACATCGAAGGCTGGTTGAGCGCCCGCTCCCGGTAAGCAGTGCGGAGTTACATGTAAATGCCTCCGTTGATATTGATTTGCTGGCCGGTAATGTAGTCGCCGTCACAAATAAGAAAGGCGGCTGCCTTGGCGATTTCTTCCGGCCGCGCAAAGCGCCGGAGCGGGATCCGGTCCCTGATCGAATCGAGGAGTTCCGTGGGGGCCGCGGCCAGCATATCGGTTGAGGTGAAGCCAGGCGCTATGACGTTGGCGGTGATATTGTGTATCGCCAGTTCCAGAGCAAGGACTTTGGTGAAGGCGATGATGCCGCCTTTGCTCGCTGCGTAGTTCGCCTGGCCGAAGTTGCCGGCCTGACCGGAGAACGAAGCAATATTCACGATGCGGCCGAACTTCTGCTCGATCATCGCGGGGATGGCGGCGCTGGTGCAGTAAAACATGCTGTTGAGATTGGCGGCGATCACTTCCAGCCAATCTTCGTCCGTCATATTGCGGATTGACCGGTCCCGGGTAATGCCGGCATTGTTCACCAGCACATCGAGCCGGCCGTAAACATCGAGGAGCTTCTGAATGACCCTGCGGGCTTCGTGCCGATCGGAGACGTCCCCCTGCAGAAGACAGCTCTCGCCTCCGCAGTCCTGGATCTCGTCTCTGAGTTCCCGAGCACGGTCGATGCTCGTGAAGAAATTGATAACGACGACGGCTCCGCGGTCGGAGAGTTCTTTGGCGATCGCGCGGCCGATCCCCCGGGAAGCCCCGGTTACAAGAGCGACTTTGCCTTCCAGCGGTCTGAAAAATGGAATTTTCAGTTCATCTAAAAGCTGAGTTGCCATAACACACCTTCTTTCCAACGGTTCTCAGTTCATTGATTCGAAGATGGCAGCGATGCCTTGTCCGCCACCAATACACATCGTGACCAGCGCATACTTTCCGTGGATCCGGAGCAATTCGTGCAGGGCCTTGACAGTGACAACGGCCCCCGTCGCGCCGAGAGGATGGCCGAGCGAGATCCCACTGCCATTCGGATTGGTTTTATCTGGTGGGAAGCCGAGTTCGCGCCGCACCGCAAGCAGCTGCGCAGCGAACGCTTCATTAACTTCGATGACGTCCATTTCCTCCGCCCGCAGACCGGTGCGCGCCAAAAGCTTGCGGACCGCGAAGATGGGGCCAATCCCCATGACCTTCGGCTCCACGCCTGTGACGGCATAGTCGACGAGAGCGGCCATCGGTTTGAGGCCACGCTCTTCCGCGGCGTTGCGCTCCATCAGGACCACGGCAGCCGCGCCATCGTTGATGCTTGAGGCGTTGCCCGCAGTCACCGTACCTTCGGGATCGAAGGCCGGTTTGAGGCGAGCCAGGTTCTCCAGCGTGGCGTCGGACCTCGGCTGCTCATCGGTCATGAACATAACGGGCCCGTTTTTGGTTTTCTGTTCGATGGGCACGATCTGGGATTTGAACTTCCCCGATTCGATCGCGCTCACCGCGCGGCGATGGCTCTCCACCGCGAGCTCGTCCTGATCCTGCCTGGAGATTCCCCATTTTCGTGCCACGTTTTCCGCGGTGATGCCCATATGCACCTCGTCGAAGGGATCGGTGACGGCCGCGACCAGAGCATCGACCGCCGTCGCATCATTGAGTCGCGCGCCCCAGCGCATGGAAGGTAGCCAATAGGGTGCGCGGCTCATCGACTCAGCGCCGCCACCGATAGCGGCATCGGTATCGCCGTGGACGATCGCATCGGCAGCAGTAAGAATGGCCTGCAGACCGCTGCCGCAAAGGCGATTCAGAGTGAGCGCCGCCGTTTCAACGGGCACTCCGCCGCGCAATGCTGCAACGCGGGCAAGATACATGTCTTTGGCATCGGTGTGGATGACGTTTCCGAATACGACATGGCCTATATCGCTCGGCGACAGGCCCGAGCGCTGCAAACTCTGGCACACAACTTTGGCTGCCAGTTCCGTAGGCGGGATGTCCTTCAATGCTCCCCCGAACTTGCCGATGGCGGTGCGCACAGCGCTAAGGACGACAACTTCTCGATTGATCACAGGCCGGCTCCTTTTCTTGGTTCGCGACGTTTAGGTGCTGCGTGAATCCCGGAACAAAATGGGGCTCGGCAGAGGATGTGACTCTGCGGTTCCGGTATACGGACTGAATAGTGAGATACATGGTGGCTACACCACCGATCATTGCGATTAAGCGCAGGGTGAGAAGGAAACGAGTGCCCTGCAACTCGCGGGCCCTTGTGATTCCGCAGCTGCCGGAGCGTTGAGCAATGAAGGAGGGACGCTGTCGGACGAGCAAATTGGCTGCGGACACCTGGTACTCTAGCCCTCTGCGGGCAAAGTTGAAGTGTCCATCGCACTTTAGCGTCATGAATATTGATGCTGTCAAAACGAAGATAATGCCGAGTAGCGTCCAGCTATTCGAGGTGCTTTGTGACAGGCGTCACTGCAGAGACCTTGCGTCTCATGCTTGTCTGCTCTCACTCCGACCTGAGAGCAACCGGAGGCGGTTATGCCAACCACCCTCGATCCGGTCTCCACCTGAACGAAAAGAAACAACAGTTATCGCATGATTCCAGTCGCAACACAGCCTGGACCATCGGCTGGAGGTCTACCGGCTCGTCGAGGAAGACTACCTTTTTCGCTGGAGCTGGGGATCCTGAGCCGCACACCGTCGAATCCCCGGCTCGAACACACTCTTAAAAGTGATACCCCCCACCGCAGATCAACACTTCGCCGGTCACGTAGTCCGATAACGGCGAGCAGAAGAACACTACCGCGCCCGCAGCCTCTTCCGGCGTGCCCACACGACCCAGCGGACAAGCGGTTTTCACAGATTCAAGCATGCTGGGCTGTACTCCCAGACGGATATGGTGACCGTGGATATCCATGCCCGCGGCGGGAGCGTTGAGGTCCTGCACCAGTCGCGTCTGAATCAGGCCGAATCCGACCGCGTTGACGTTTACGTTGTAACGCCCCCACTCCTTTGCCAGTGTTTTTGTCAGCCCGATAACGCCCGCCTTGCCTGACGAGTAGCCGACCTGGCCAGGATTGCCATCGGTGCCTGCGATGGAAGTGATGTTGACCACCTTACGCATCACGCGCTCGCCAGCCGCTATCTCCCGTTTGGCTGCCTCACGAATGAATGTGGAAGCCGCGCGGAGCAGGCGGAACGGAGTTACGAGGTGGATCTCCAGCATGGCCTGAAATTGCTCGTCGGTTGTTTTCTGGATGACGTTGTCCCAGCTGTAGCCGGCATTGTTCACGATGATGTCAATCGATCCGAAAGCGGAGACAGTAGCCTGCACGACTGCTTCCGGAGTCGAGGGATCGGTGAGATCGCCGCACACATGCTGCACGCGCTCTGGACTGGCGAATTCGGCTTCGGACTCCCGAAGCGTCGCTTCATCAAGATCGTTGACCATTACACAGGCGCCGGCTGCTGCCAGTTGCTTGGCAATGGCTTTGCCGATCCCGCGCCCCGCTCCCGTCACCAGCGCGGTTTTGCCTTCCAGGGAGAACAACATTTCGGCTGCAGCTTTTGGCTGTTCCTGTAACAAAGTCGATTCCATAGCGTTTACCTCCATCGCATGATTGATGCGCCGCAACAAGGATACATGCTGCACTGCAATATTCCCATCACAGAAAAGACGTGTTGACGGGACAAACAGGAGTGGGGATGGTTCGTTGAGCAAAACACGGACCGTCAATACTCCAGGTCGGCGAGAACAAGCCGAGCCGGCACAGCCCCTCGGATCCGGGCGGGCGACCTCGGGTGGGCGGCTGCCTGGGGAACGGCAGATCGTCGAAGGCCGCTCGCGCCGCGTTTGACCCCTTCCGTTCGGGTATCGACACTCGAAGGAATCCTCCGGCCTGCGGGGTCCGTCGGCTTTTGACCGATGCCGCCTATAATTCCCCTTTCACAGGGGCGCGGTAAATCGGAAACTTATGAATTACATCCTTGCTCTTGATCAGGGAACCACAAGCTCGCGCGCGATCCTCTTCGCGCATGACGGCAGCATCGCCGGGGTAGCGCAGCACGAGTTCACGCAGCATTTCCCCGATACGGGCTGGGTGGAGCACGATCCCTTCGACATCCTCACCTCGCAGTTGACCGCGGCGGTGGAAGTGCTGGGCAAAACCGGCATTCGTCCGCGTGACGTCGTGGCCCTGGGCATTACCAACCAGCGCGAGACGACCGTCGTGTGGGACCGGGAAACCGGCAAGCCGGTTTACAACGCCATCGTCTGGCAGGACCGCCGAGGCGCTCCGCTTTCCAGGAAGCTCCTGGAGGCCGGCGCGGAGCAAACGATCCGGCAGAAGACCGGCCTCCTGATCGACTCCTATTTTTCAGCGACGAAGATCGCCTGGATTCTGGACAATGTGCCGGGTGCGCGCGCGCGGGCCGAGCAGGGCAAGCTCGCGTTCGGCACCGTGGATACCTGGCTGGTGTGGAACCTGACCAGCGGCCAGCGTCACCTCACCGACCGCACCAACGCCAGCCGAACCATGCTCTACAACATCGTCGATGACCGTTGGGACGATGAGCTGCTGAAGCTGCTGAAAATCCCGGCGAGCATGATGCCGGAGGTTTGCTGGTCGAGCGATTCCATGGGGCGGGTGACGACTTCGCTGGGCCTCGGCGAGGTCGAGATCGCCGGCATCGCGGGCGATCAGCAGGCGGCGCTCTTCGGGCAACTCTGCGTCTCCCCGGGCGACGCCAAAAACACCTATGGCACCGGATGCTTCCTCCTCGAGAACATCGGGAACCAGTTCACGCTGTCCAATCACCGGCTCATTACGACCCTGGCATGCAGCACGGAGAAGAAGCTTCAATATGCGCTCGAGGGAAGCATCTTCGTCGGCGGCGCCGTGGTGCAGTGGCTGCGCGACAACATGCGCTTCTTCGTGCAATCGCCCGACGTGGAGAAAGTCGCTGCCTCTGTCGACAGCGCCAGCCGGGTCGTCTTCGTTCCCGCATTCACCGGCCTTGGCGCTCCCCACTGGGACCCATACGCGAGCGGCATGATTATCGGCATCGAGCGCGGTACGCAGATCGGCCATATCGCGCGAGCCGCCCTCGAAAGCATCGCATACCAGGTTGCCGATGTGCTCGATGCCATGAGCCATGACACGCACCAGCCGTTTCGCGAATTACGCGTCGACGGCGGTGCCGCGGCCAACGACATCCTGATGCAGTTTCAGGCGGACCTGCTGCAGCTTCCGGTCCGGCGTCCGGCAATTCTGGAGACGACTGCCCTGGGTGCGGCCTATCTCGCCGGATTGTCGGCCGGTTTCTGGAGCAACACCGAGGAGATTGCCAAACTGCGCGTGAACGACACCGTCTTTCAGCCGAAAGCCGACCGAAAGGAGATGGAATCGCGCCAGGCAAAATGGAGAGACGCGGTCAAACGCGCCAGCGGATGGAACCGGCCCAACGAAAATAGGGGATCGGCGTGAAGCGCGAAAAGATGATCGCCCGGATTCGGGAGCGTTCGGCGAATTCAGCGGCGGACCCCTGGGATGTGGTGGTCATTGGCGGCGGAGCCACCGGCGCCGGTGTTGCCGTCGATGCGGCCACCCGAGGGTTTTCCGTGTTGCTGCTCGAACGCAAGGACTTTGGCAAGGGAACATCGAGCCGGAGCACCAAGCTGGTCCACGGGGGTGTGCGCTATCTCGAGCAGGGCAACATCTCGCTTGTCATGGAGGCTCTGAAGGAGCGCGGTCTGCTCTTGCAGAATGCGCCTCACCTGGTGCACGACCTGCCCTTCGTCGTCCCTAACTACTCGTGGTGGGAAACGCCGTTTTACGGAATCGGATTGAAGGTCTACGACGTCCTGGCAGGGAAGTACGGGTTTGGAAAATCGCGGATTCTCTCCACGGAGGAGACGCTGGAGCATCTCCCAACGCTGCGGCAGGACGGTCTCCGTGGCGGCGTCATCTATCACGACGGCCAGTTCGATGATGCGCGGCTGCTGATCGACCTGATGAAGACATCCGTGGATCATGGCGGCGTGGTCGTGAACTACATGCCCGTTATGTCCCTGAGCAAAGACGCGGACGGCTTCGTCAACGGAGTTACGGCGGTCGACAGTGAGAGCGCGGAGCGCTTCGAAATTGCCGCGCGCGTGGTGGTCAATGCGACCGGCATCTTCACCGACGAAATCAGGCGCATGGACGATCCCGCCGCGCAGGGCATGGTGGCGCCCAGCCAGGGCATACACCTTGTTCTGGAAGGGTCGTTCCTGCGTGGTAAGACCGCCGTAATGGTGCCGCATACCAACGATGGCCGCGTGTTGTTCGCGATTCCCTGGCACGAGCACACAGTGGTCGGCACAACGGACACGCCCATCGATGAGCCTTCCTATGAGCCGCTGCCGTATGAGCAGGAAATCGAATTTGTGCTGGAGACGGCTGGTGAATATCTGAGCCGCAAGCCAACCAGAGCCGACATTCTGAGTGTCTATGTCGGAATTCGTCCGCTGGTGAAAGCCGCCGGATCGGACTCGAGCAAAACATCGGCGCTGTCTCGGGACCACACCATCCATATCGATCACTCCGGACTGCTGACCATCGTCGGCGGAAAGTGGACCACCTATCGTCACATGGCCGAGGACACGGTCGACCACGCGATCATGCTGGGCAAGCTGGAGGATCGGCCCTGCGCCACGCGAGATCTGCGCATTCACGGATACAAACTGGGAGACGACCCGCACGGCGGCCTGTGGGTCTATGGGTCGGATGCGGAGAAGATTCAGGCGCTGGCGGCCGAGTCCGCGGAACTGGCTAGGCAAATGGATGCTAAGCTGCCGCAGATTGCGGCCGAAGTGGTGTGGGCGGCGCGCGAGGAGATGGCGCGCAGTGTCGAGGATGTGCTGGCGCGACGAACGCGAGCATTGTTTCTGAATGCGCGCGCAGCGGTCGCCATGGCCCCACTCACAGCGCAACTGCTCGCCCGCGAGCTGGGTAGGGAAGCGGCCTGGGCCGCAGCCGAAGTCACGCGCTTCACACATCTGGCTGCGCAATACATGCTGGAGCGAATCGCCCCGGGCAATCCGCCCGAAGAGAAAAACTAACCTGAAGCCGCACACGCATATGCGGCTTCAACGCGCCCTTAGAAATGCAGGCTGATCTGTCCCGTCACCGCCCTCGGCGTCACGTAATGCGTCCCGCTGAACGTCGAAAGAAAGTTGTAGAGCGCATACTTATCCGTCACGTTGATGGCCGTCAGCTGCGCGCCCCATTTGTACTTGTCGCTGTGAAAGAGATTGTCTTCGCCCAGCGCCATGTCGAAGAGGCTCCGAGGATCGATGCGCGGCGGATTGTGGTCGTTATCCCCGCTTCCCGGCGCCGGAATATTCAGCAGACTCGACGTGAACTGCGATGCCAGGCAGATGGCCGCGCCATCGCTGTCGAGCAGCGGATGCCCCAGCGTAGCCCGTTTGCCGTTGCACGCCAGCCCCGCTTCGAACTCCTCATCCGCGTCCAGACTGGCAAGGCTCACCGCCGGCTGCCCACCCAGCGTCGTCGACGTCGCCGCGCACGCGCTGTTCGGATCGTTCGACAGCGGGTTGTAACACGGCGCTGCTCCTGCCACCTCGCCCGAGTCGAATCTCCAGTTCAGGCTGTACCAGGGGCTGTGCCTGCCCGGAATCTGATACTGCACGTGCGTTGTCTCGTTGTAGCGTTCATCATGGTCGATGCGGAACGGGAGGCCCGTCTGTCCGACCGTAGCTCCCGCGCCGCCCACCTGCGGCGGAAAGAACCGCGCCGCCACCGACGACATCACCACATACCCGCTGAAACCATGCACCGGCGTCACGTTCGCCCGCAGCGCAAATCCAGGAATCTTCGAGTTGTGCCACTCAATCGGAAACGTGATCGGCGTATTGCCCAGCACGCTGAAATCATAAGCATTCTGGGTGTACTTCCAGATGTACTCCCCGCTCACCACAAAATGCTTGCCCGCCACCTGCTGCAATCCAGCGTGATATTCGTTGCGATAGCCCGGGGAGAGCGCGCCTGAGCTGCCCGCCTGGCAGAGCAGCAGAGGATTCACCACAGCATTCGCACAGCCCTTGGTCGAAAGCACCAGGTTCTCATTGAACGGCGTCTCCAGCGTCCTGGCGTACGACGCGCGCAGCACCGTATTGGTCCGCTTCACGGTGTACGAACCGCCCAGACGCGGCTCCGCCTGGGTCGCGTCCGATAACCCGTTATAAACGTCGCCGCGAATCCCCGCGTTGAGCAGCCAGTTGCCAAGGGTGATCTGGTCCTCAGCATAAATCGCAAGCTCCTTCACATCCGTGTGGCCCGGAAAGTCATAAAAGCCGCCCCCGCGCGTGAGGTCATACGGATACAGCGTCGTGCACGGCGCGGCAATCGGCACATTCCCCGCCATGCACCCCAGCGAGTTCAGATAAGTGGGCGAAACGATGCCCAGCACATCGCTTTCGTCCAGGAAAGTCTGCTCGTACATCGCCCCCAGCTTCACGTTATTCGGACCCTTCACATACGAGATGTCCGTGTGCAGGCCGTCATTGGCGAGGCTGCGGTCCTGTCCGATGCTCTCCTGCTGCACTGGCCCCAGATCGGCCAGCGGATCGCCGCTGGGATAGTAGTGATAATTGTCTTTCCGCAAATACGCGCCGAGATTCCAGACCGACTCCTGGCTGATCACCCGTGTGTAGCTCGGCGCAATGTCGATGGTCCCGATCTTCGACCGCTGATCCGTCTGCCCCGTCACAGCGGCTCCCGCCAGGTTAACTCCGCCCGCGTTCAGATTGTCGTAGGTATTCGGCGTTTGAAACCACGACCGCGAATAGTTCAGGTTCAGGTGCACCGAATCCGCCGTATCGATCTGATAATCCGCCCGATCGAAGACGTTCTGCTCGTTCCCCTTGTCGTGAAAGACCGAGAACTCCGGACCATCGAGAAATCGCCCGGTATTCATCCCATCCACCGAGATGAAGTTGCCCCACCTCTCCTTCCCATACCCAAGATCGAAGCCGCCCGAAGCCGACCCAAACGACCCATAGGAAAAGTTAACCTGCCCGGTCGGTTTGGTTTCGCCTTGTCCTGATCGCGTCGTCACCTGAATCACCAGGCTCGTCTTATCCCCATACTCCGCTGACGGCGCGCCCTCGATCACCTGCATCGACTGCACCGCTGTATCCGGCAGCTGATTGGAAAACGCCTTGCTCTGCTGGTCCGTTATAGGCTGCCCATCCACAGAAAACTGGTTTTCCGCGTGATCTCCCAGCCCGTGAAACATCCCATTCGAGTCCGCCGTCACCCCGGGCGACGAAAGCGTCACCAGCGAGCTCAGCCCCGACGACTGGCTCTCCAGCGGGATCTCCGAGAACGCCTGGCGGTCGACTTCGGTATCCATGCTCGCGGAATTGTTCACCAGGTCTTCGCCGGTGACCTCCACAGTTGTTGCCGTTGTCCCTACCGTCATGGTCACCGGAACCGTCACCGGGGTGCTGGAGTGCAAATCCACATCGTGAACAAAGGTCCCAAACCCCGTCATGCTGACCGTCATGTGGTACGAGTTGTAGGGCACGTTGGCGAACTGGAAGTGTCCGGCGTTGTCCGTCGTCGCGGTGCGCTGATATTGGCTCACCGGGTTCTGAATCGTGACCGTCGCCCCCGGCAGAACCGCGCCCGTGGGATCGGTCACCGTCCCCGTAATCAAGCCCGAAGCAGCCGACTGCGCCCCCTCCGGCGTGACGTCCAGTGCCGCGCAGGGAAGAACCGAAATCAAAATCATGAGCAACGGGAGAAAAACAGCGGCGCAACGCAACGGCGTACGCATACACGACCTCCGATAATTGTGAGGGGCCCCAAGCCCGGAATGACGATGAGAAACGGCTACGCGAGGAGTGCGGAGCCCAGGGGCGGAGGACGGCTGGAGAGCCGGAAGAAAATCGCAGGACGCGGCCTGGACAAGCTGCGTGGCACGATGACGCGCGCGACCGGTACGCTTCTGACGTCGAGCGTTACGGGCGGAGCGATCCGCGCCACGTGGTGCGCCGCCATACAAAGCGTGCAGTCGTGGTCAGGCTCGCCTGACGCGTGAAAATGCGTCGCCTGAATCATCCCGCTCATGAGGACGAGCGCGACGCAGACGATCCCGATGAGACCCCGCGATCTGGAGACGGCCAGGCGCATGTTTCTCCTTAGATGATACCGTCGCTCCCCAGGGTGCCGCAAATCCTCGGTAATGCTTGACACCGCCCGCCCACCCGGTAAGCTAATAGCTTCCTGACCGGCATTTGGTCGCCGGCGGTTGGCGGGGGCGGCGGCGTCTTGAGGGTTCGGGTCTTCTATCACGATAAGTGTTTCGACGGAGCCTGCGCGGCTTCGTTATTCAGCCGTTTCCACCAGGAATGCATTTGCCCCGACGCCACCTACGAGTTCTGGGGCCTCGTCCACCGCGCCGGCGCCCTGTTTAACGAGGCCGACTTTACCGGCGACGAAAACGCCATTGTCGACTTCAAATACTCGCCTTCGCCCAAAATCACCTGGTGGTTCGATCACCACCTCAGCGCCTTCCTCACTCCTGAAGATCATCAGGACTACATCGACGGCATGGCCGACGGCCGCTACAAGGGCCATCGCTTCTACGACCCCGAGTATGTATCCTGCACCAGCTTTCTGGCCCACATCGCATCCACGCAGTTCGGCTTCGATCCCACCCCCGTCGCCGAGCTGGTCCGCTGGGCCGACATCGTCGACGGCGCTCTCTACGAGAGCCCCCAGTCCGCCGTCGAAATGCCCGAGCCCGCTATGAAGCTCACACTCATCATCGAAGCCTCCGAGGATCCCGCTTTCATCCCGAAGCTCATCCCGCTCCTCACCCGCATGCCGCTGCTCCAGGTTCTGGAGCAGCCCTGGGTCGCAAAGCTCCTGCCCCCGCTTCTCGAGCGTCATCAGCGTGCCATTGAGCTCATCCGCTCCCGCGCCGAGTCAAAGCAGGGTACCATCTACTTCGACATCGCCGACCAGCCCCTCGAGGGCTACAACAAGTTCATCCCCTACTACCTTCATCCCGAGGCGACTTACTCCATCGGCCTTTCGAAGTCGAGTTTCCGCACCAAAGTCGCCGTAGGCTCGAACCCCTGGACCAAAACCCCGCCCGAAGACATGGTCAACCTGGCCACCATCTGCGAGCGCTATGGCGGAGGCGGCCACGCCCGCGTCGGCGCCATCTCATTCCCCCCCGACCGCGAAGACGAAGCCCGCAAAGCCGCCGCCGAAATCGTTGCCGAACTCCGCGCCTCCATGGCCGGGAAGTGATCCGCACCGCATCGTGAATCCATCGGCCTACCCCGCACATCCAACGGGTTCGCGTTGGCCGAATCGCCAATTCACGCTAAAATAGAACGATTGCAGGAAAGGTCCTGAATCAGATAGTCATGCCCAAAGAGAAAATTCATCCCGATTATCACGAGATTCGCGTCGTCTGCGCGTGCGGCAACAGCTTCACCACCAAATCCACGCACAAGGGCGATATCCACGCGGAAATCTGCTCGAACTGCCACCCGTTTTTCACCGGCAAGCAAAAGCTGGTCGACACCGCGGGCCGCGTCGAGCGCTTCCGCCGCAAGTACGCCAAAACCGAAGCCAAGCCGGAGCCAGCTGCAGCCGCCAAGTAACCCGCCACCGGCCCTCGATACCAAAGGCCTCCGCCGCGGCGGAGGCCTTTTTCGTGCGATGCTCGTATTGGGAGAATGCCTCATGCAGGAAGTTCAGGTCCGGCATTATCTCGATCGCGCCAGAGACTTCCTGAAGGGCATGGAGCTCCTGAAGGAGGACTTGACTGAATTCGGACATTCGACCGCGCTGCTCGGCATTCACGGTGCAATCTCTTATTGCGACGCGCTCCGAGTCGGACTTGGAAGCAGGCGGCTCTCTTCGGATAACCACGCGAGTGCAACGAAGGAGCTGAAGTTGCTGCTCGGTGCGCGAAAATTCGAAGAACAGAAAGGTATTGGGAGACTGAAAAAAATGCTTGCTCAAAAGAGCATGGTCGCGTACTCCCCGAATAGGGTTTCAGAGAGAGAAGTTGTTGCAATCATCCAACAAGCCCGAAGGTTTGCCCTCTGGGCCGAGGCCGTTGGAAGACATTTGAAGATTGAGGGGTGGAAAGATGCCTGAAGTTCAAGTGCAACAAGATCTGGGCAGGGCGAAGAACGCCATCCAGGATTTCTTAATTCGGAAGCTCCTCTATCCGAAGGTTTATCTGGATGCTGATTGGAGTGGACTACATGTCGATGTGCTCGCCATCGACCGCACCGGTGTGGGCGATGTTCACGCTGTGCGGCTCGTTTCATGGGAACCTGGTCATCGCGATAATCATGGGTGGTCTGCATTCCTTGAGAGGCGTGTTCCAGAGGTGATGCTGGAGTTTGCGAACTTTCCTGGTCAATTTCGATATGTGGCTGTCGTTTGCACTGAACCTAACAAGCAACGGTGGATACCCGGCAAGCCGAGTTTGAACCGATCGCTCGCCCCTGACGGAGTAGGGCGGATCGGTATTTTGTACGCGGATGTTACGGAACAAGATCCCAGAGTTGACGTATTACTCAAGCCCGAACGCTTCCGATCATCCAGTCAGATTGCCGATATCGCCGATCAATACATGGCCGCGAATCAGGCAAATTGGGAACTTCGCGAATAAATCTGAATGAAGAAACACTGGGACAACCCGATCGAACACCCCATGCCCCCGCATGCGGGTCCGTCCACCCGTGTCCCCCCCTCCCTCCAGATCGGCCCAGTCACCGTAGCCCCCGCCACCGT
>Ga0182015_10001566_pt1 | contig 29750 bp, 26 predicted proteins | sample 712P3MmetaG_FD_120478 | JGI IMG/M metagenome (GOLD analysis project Ga0182015, IMG submission 120478) | Permafrost microbial communities from Stordalen Mire, Sweden - 712P3M metaG | ecosystem: Environmental > Terrestrial > Soil > Wetlands > Permafrost | place: Sweden: Stordalen | collected... | reverse complement strand
TCAACGCCCACGGGACCTCGACCCCCTACAACGACAAGTACGAGACGCTCGCCATCAAGAAGGTGTTCGGGGAGCACGCCTTCAGGGTCCCGGTGAGCTCCACCAAGTCCATGACGGGACACCTCCTCGGCGCCGCGGGCGGGATTGAGTCCGTCATCTGCGTGAAGACGATCGAGAAGGGAATCGTCCCCCCGAACATGAACCTCGAGGAGCCCGACCCCGACTGCGACCTGGACTACGTCCCCAACTCGGCGCGGCAGGTCAGGGTGCGGACGGTCCTCAGCAACAATCTAGGCTTCGGCGGCCAGAACGCCTCGGTGGTGTTCCGGGCAATGTGAAGAGAGCGGTCGTCGTCTCGGCCCTGATCCTCGCGGGATGCGCCCCGCGCGAGGGGAACGCCCCGGCCGAGCTCCCCAGCACGCTTGAGGCCCGCCGCGCCATCTGGGCCTCGATCCAGCCCATGGCCTCCATCCGCCGCCTCGACCCGCAATTCGTCTATGCGATCGTCAGGCTCGAGTCGAACTTCGACCCGCATGCGAAGAACGGCGAGGCCCGCGGCCTGATGCAGATCAAGCCCAGTGCCTGGAGGGCCGTCTCCCGGCTGCCCTACGAGACCGTCGTCTGGGACTGGCGCTCAAACCTGGCGGTTGGAATGGACGAGCTGGCCGCGATGAAGAAGGCCCTCACGGCCAAGGGCTCGTTCTCCTACCCGATGCTCTGGGCGTCGTACCATTACGGGCTCGAGTACACGGAGTCGCATGGCTTCGACATGAGCCGGATCCCGCGGCCCTCTGATCCCATCTCCTCCAGGATATGGGCGGGTGACTTCCACCCGGTAAAACCCCCGAATTAATTCAGGGGGATCGACTTACCACTGTCAGGCCTTCTGAACGAGGCCCGCCTTGAGCGCCTTCACGGAAACCCAGACCCGCTTGGTGCCCCCGTTCGCCATGCGGATCCTGACCCTCTGGAGGTTAGGCCGGAACTTGCGCTTCGTGATGCTGGTCACGTGCGTGCCGATGCCGCCGCTCTTCTTGGTCTGGCCCTTGCGGTTGATGATGCTCCCTTTGACGGGACGACGACCTGTGATTACACAAACTTTTCCCATGGTGTGATGAGTTAAAAGGAAGACGTTACCCTGCGCTGGAACGGGCTGGCAAGGCGATTCTAAGGGCGGCCGGGGGGCCGGATGGCCCACAGGGCCTGGAACTTCTGGCCCATGTGGGCGGGATGGAGCAGTTGGAGAAGGGAAAGCTTCTCCCGGCTCACGCGACCCGCCTCCGAGGCCGCGAAGGCCTCTATGAAGGGGCCCGCATGGCGGGTGAAGAAGGCCTCCTGGGACTCAACCCTTGGATCCGCGAAACCGGCCGAGAGAAGGGCCTCCTTGAGCCAATCCCAGCAGACGTGGCAGGTCAGGTCCTGCTCGCCGGGAAACGCGAGGAGGTTGTTTCCCAGCACATGGCGGTGGTAGGCCCTGGCGGTCCCCGCGGGCGCGTCGAACGCGATCTCCTCCCAGGACTTTCCGTAGTCGAAGGCGAGGAAGAGCCCGGTCCAGGGCTGGATGGCGATTGTTCGGGCAAGCGCCGCCGCCGCGACGGGCGCATCAATGACATAGCCCTCCGCCGGCGACCCGGGGAGGGCGGCGGGCTGCGGGGCGCCGGGCCCCAGCTCCACCTCCTCGGGGCCCTCGCCGGCGACGCAGACGCCGAGCTCCCGCCAGGCGCCCGCGCGGAACCGGAACCTGCGAAACGGCTGGGCATCGAAAAGCTCGTTCGAGAACACGACGCTCGGCCCCTCGAGGACGAGGGGCTCGCCCAGCCGGACCACGCGTGCGGATCGGAAGGGGTGGGGGACGCCGTCAAGGATTCCCGGGCCGACCTCGGCTCCCAGCTCAACGAACTCAAGGCCCGGGGATCCCCCGGGACCAACGAGCTCGGAGACGGCGGCGACAACCAGTTTCCCGAAGAGGGGAGACGAGGTCGTCGCCGTCAGGAAGTCCGTCCCCGGGCCGTAGCCGATCCGGGCCACGTCCCTTCGGTAGTAGCCCAGGGCCGGTTCATAGAGGGCGACCTCCATGTATTCCTCGAAGGACAGCGCCGGCTTTCCCCCCGCCCGGCGGCGCAGGGCCCCCATGATCGCCGCGCTGGGATTGGGATCCGTCGAAGGCTGCATTTACAAAGATGAGCGGATGGACACACTTGCAGCCATGTTCAAACGGATTCTCATCCTGGCGGCGGCCGGGGTACTGGGGTTTGCGGCGTGCGTCGCCTCGATGAGGTACGCCGGCGCCTGGTCCCTGTTTCCCAGCCGCGACCTCGACCGGTCGACCTCCTACTTCAAGGAGGTGCTCAAGACCGTCAGTGAGAACTACGTCGAACCGGACGCGGCGGGCTATGACGGGCTGACGCGCCTTTCCCTCCACGGCATGGTCGACTCCCTGGACCCCCACTCGCAGTACCTGGAGTCGAAGGACAACCAGGAGCTGGAGGAGGACCTGGACGGCGAATACGGCGGCATTGGCGTCGAGGTCGAGATGCACAAGGGGGCGTACTCGGTCATAGACCCGATTCCCGGCTCGCCCGGCGACCGCGCCGGCATCCGCCTCGGGGACGAGATCGTCGCGATAGACGGCAGGCCCGTGGACCACGAGGTCCCAATGGACAGGGTCGTCGACAAGCTCCGCGGCAAGCCGCGCACGCACGTGCGGGTCGGGCTTCTTCGCCCGAGCGACGGCCACCGCATGGACCTGGACCTCGTCCGGGAGGTCATAAAGATCGTCAGCGTGCGGGGCACGCGGGTGATCGACGGCGCAACCGGGTACATACAGATCCAGGAATTCTCCGACCACACGGGGGAGCAGTTCGACGACGCCCTGAACCAGCTCCTGAAAAAGGGGATCGACAGCCTGGTGATCGACCTGAGGAACAACCCGGGCGGCCTCCTCGACGCGGCCGTCGAGGTCGCCGAGCCCTTCTTCAGGAAGAACGAGCTGATCGTGTACACCAAGGGCCGGAAGCCCTCCGACCGGGAGGACTTCCTCTCCGAGACCGACGGGGACCCGATAACGCTCCCGGTGGCCGTCCTCATCAACGGGGACACGGCCAGCGCGGCCGAGATCGTCGCCGGCGCTCTCAAGGACGCCGGGCTGGCCGTCATCGTCGGGGAGCGCTCCTACGGCAAGGGGTCGGTGCAGACCATCTTCAAGCTCAAGAACGGGGAGGGCCTGCGCCTGACGACGGCCCACTACTTCACGCCGAGCGGGGTCATGATAAACGCCAAGGGCGTCTCGCCCCAGGTCGAGGTGGTGATGACCCCGGACGAGGACCGGAAGATAGAGCGCCAGCTGTCGCGGCCGGACATCACCGATCCCGCGGACTTCAAGGAGCGCTTCGAGTTCGCCCCGATCGAGGACCGCCAGCTGGACGCCGCCCTGGACGTGTTCCGCGCCGCCCGCTCGTTCAGCCGGTGATCCTCGCCTTCGAGAGCTCGTGCGACGAGTCGGCCCTCGCGGTGTTCGACCCCGCCTCCGGCGTCGCCTGCGAGTGGGTCCACAGCCAGGTCGACCTCCACGCCGAGCACGGCGGCGTCGTCCCGGACATCGCCACACGGGAGCACCTCAGGCACTTCGCGCCGCTCCTTGAAAGGGCGAAGGGGGATGCGTCGTGGCCGCGGATAACGAGCGTCTCGGTCACGCGCGGGCCCGGGCTCGCCGCCTGCCTCGCGGTCGGGATGGCCGCGGCCAAGGCCGTGGCGCGGGCGCGCCGGCTCCCGGTTTCGGGCGTCAACCACCTGAGGGCGCATGCCTGGTCGCCGTTCATCCCCGTGCATGCGCGGGCGCCGGGCGCCTTCGAGGAGGCGCTCAGTTCGCTCCTGCCCCACCTCGGGCTGATCGTCTCGGGCGGGAACACGATCCTCTTCTCGATCTCGGCCAACCGCGGGGTGGAAAGGATCTCGGCCACGAGGGACGACGCGGCCGGCGAGGCTCTGGACAAGGGCGCGAAGCTCCTCGGGATGGGCTACCCCGGCGGACCGGCGATCGAGAGGCTCGCCAAGGCGGGCCGGCCCGACGCGTTTGAATTCCCTCGCGGGATCGGGAGGGACGCCGGCCTCGACTTCAGCTTCTCCGGACTGAAGACAAGCCTGCGCTACCGCGTCCAGGCGATGCCCGAGCCCGAGGTGCGCGCCAGCCTCCCGGACCTGTGCGCGAGCTACCAGGCGGCCGTCGTCGACGCCCTCGCTGCCAGGACAGGGTCCGCCCTGGCACTGCGCGACTACCGGAGCGTCGGCCTTTCAGGCGGCGTCGCCAACAACGCCGGCCTCAGGGCCGCGATCGAGTCGAGGGCGGCCGCGTCCGGCGCGCGCTTCCTCTGCGCGGAACCGAGGCACACCGGAGACAATGCCGCGATGATCGCGTTCGCGGCGTGGGTTGACGCCGCCGAGGCCGCGCCCTTCTCGGGCAGCGGGCTAAGGATCGACCCCGCCGCCTACTTGTAGTCGCGCCTGAGGTTGCTCGGCAGGATGCCGAGCTCCTCGCGGTACTTGGCGACCGTCCGGCGCGCGATGTTGATCCCCTTTTCCTGGAGCTTCGTCACGAGCTCCTGGTCGCTGAGGGGGCCGCCCTTGTCCTCGGAGGCCACCAGGTCGGCAATCATCTCCTTCACGCTCGTGTTCGAGACCGAGGCGCCGCTGTCGTTCTGGTAGCCGGGAGTGAAGAAATACTTGAACTCGAAGACGCCGTGCGGGGTGCGGATGTACTTGTTGGCGATCGCCCGGCTGACGGTCGTCTCGTGCACGCCGACGACGTCGGCGATCTGGGTCATCGTGAGGGGCTTCAGCTGGGAGACGCCGTGCTCGAAGAACGGCATCTGGGCCTTGAGGATCTCGCGGGTGATCCGCTCGATCGTGCGCTGGCGCTGCTCGATCGAGTCGATCAGGAATTTCCCGGAGCGCATCCGGTCCTTGAGGTAGTCGCGCTCACCCTTGGAGAGCGAGCCCTTCGCGATCAGGTCGCGGTAGGTGCTCGAGATCCGCAGCCTCGGGATGTAGTCGTTGTTCAGGTGGATCTTCCACTCGTTGCCGTCGTGCTCGACGGTCACGTCCGCGACGACCACCCGGTTCTGGTCCTCGGCAAACTGCCGCCCCGGCGCGGGGTCCAGCTTGCCGATCTCCTCGATGGCGCTCTGGATGTCGTCGGACGCCGCCCCGAGCTTGCGGGAAAGCTCCGGGATGCGCCGGCGGGTCAGGAGCTCGAAGTGGTCCCGAATGATCCGGGACGCGAGGGAATCCGGCCGCCCCTTGGCGGCCAGCTGGGCCAGCAGGCACTCGGCGAGGGTCTCGGCGCCGATCCCCGGGGGATCGAAAGCCTTCAGGACGGCCATGGCCTCCTGGACGGACTCGAGGGGAAGGCCCGTCTGGAGGGCGGCGTCCGGGGCCTTGACCGTGAGGAAGCCCCGGTCGTCCAGGCTTCCCACGAGGTGACGCATCGCGTCCATCGACTTCGGGGGCAGGTCGGTCATCTCGGCCTGCCTCATCAGGTGCTCCTGGAGGGAGGTCTCCGTCGCCACCGAGTCGAAGAAATGCTGGCGGCGCTCGGCATCCTCGGAGGAGTAGGACTGGGTGCCCCCGGCCGTCGACATGAAGTCGCGCCAGTCGTCGTCGATCTTGCCGAGGATCTCGAACTCCTTCGAGAAATCCATCTCCTCGCTCTTCGGCTCGGCGACGGGATCGGGCGTGCCGTCGGCGCTCGCGGCCGCGTCGTCCCCGTTCGCGTCGCTGTCGCCGCTGTCCGGCTCCGCCTTCTCCACGCTCATGGCGTCCATCGGCAGCTCCTCGAGGGTAGGGTTCGCCTGGAGCTCCTCCTGGATCACCGACCGGAGGTCGAGCGCCGCCACCTGGAGAATCTTCAGGGACTGCCGCAGCTGCGGCGCAAGCACAAGCGACTGGGTCTGGCGCTGGCGGAGGTCCTGGCTGAAGCCGCCGGAGCTCATGGCGTTTGAGGCAACGATGGCCTCATGGTTCCGGCGGGCGGGGGAGTGACGAGAGCGCCACGGCGGGCTGGGGATCGCGGACGTTGAAAAGGTCCCTCATGTAGGTGCCCAGCTTTTCATTGGTGGGGCCGTAGCCGTCACTGTACAGGTAGAGCTCGAGGTCGTTCAGCATCTCCGCCGCCGACTGGTAGCGCTGGTCGCGGTCGCGCCTGAGCGCCTTCTGGATGATGCGCTCCAGGCGCTCGTCAATGTCCGCCCGCAGCGTCGAGAATTGCGGGATCTGCATCGTCAGTATGTTCCGGCGGGACTGCGAACGGTCGGGGCTCTTGAAGATGTTCTTCCCGAGGAGTATCTCCGTGAGGACAATGCCGAGCGGGAAGAGGTCGGCGCGCGCGTCCGTCACGGCGTAGCTGGCCTGCTCCGGGGAGAGGTACTCGTCCTTGCCGGCGATAACCTTGCCCTCCTCGTTGTACATCAGGTTGAGGGCCTTCGCTATCCCGAAGTCGCTCAGCTTCACGTCGCCCTCGTAGCCCATCAGGACGTTCTTCGGGCCGATGTCCCGGTGGACGATGTTGAGGTGGTGGCCGTCCCGGTCCCGCTTCTGGTGGGCGTAGGTGAGCCCGCGCGCGATCCTGGAAACGATGAAGGCCGCAAGGTCCACCGGGACCGGCTTTCCGACCTGCCGGTGCTTGTCGAGGAACTGCTCGACGTTCTGGCCGCCCACGAACTCCATGACCATGAAGTACTGGCCGCCGATGTGGCCCAGGTGGTACGTCTGGACGATGTTCGTGTGGATCAGGTCGGCCACGAGGCGGGCCTCGCCGATGAAGTTCTTCTGGAACTCGGGTATGGCGGAGTACTCCTCCCGGATCAGCTTAACGGCGACCGTCTTCCTGAACTGCCCCGCGCCCAGCTGGTGGGCCTCGTAGACCACACCCATGCCGCCCTCGGCAAGCTGACGGACCATCTCGTAGTTGATCTCGTTGAGGATTCGGTTGATCGAGGCCACTTCCCGGCAAGCGAAACCCCGCGAACTACGCCTTGCAAGTGAACATTCCGGCTATTCGGCCCGATTTCTGCTGCACCCGCCAATTTCCTTCGCCAGCGCGGGCCATTTGACACGGGATTTGGCGGTCCTAAGGTGGGGTCATGATACAACTTACGCCACGCGCCGCAAATCAGGTGCGCACGATGCGGGCGGGAGCCGATTCCCCCGCCGCGCGCCTTCGCCTCTTCATCGAGGACGGCGGGTGCTCGGGCCTCCAGTACGGCATGTCGTTCGACGAGCCGAAGTCGGACGATGCCTCGTTTGAGAGCGAGGGAGTCGCCATTGTCGTGGACCCGAAGAGCCTGGGCCACCTCGACGGGACCACCGTGGATTTTGACGACGGGCTCCACGGAAAGGGATTCGAGATCAAGAATCCGAACGCGCACACGACCTGCGGCTGCGGCAAGTCCTTCAACTGAGTCCCGCTTCAGCGGCGCCCCGTGTGGAGCGCCACGATCCCCATCGTCATCGCCGAAGCTGAGACGGCGCTGAATCCGGCCTGGCGGATCTCTCCCGCAAGGCCGTCCCTCCCTGGAAAGGAGCGGATGGATTCGCCCAGATAATCGTAGGCGCCCCGGTCGCCGGTGAGGAGGCCGGCAAGGGCGGGCGCCGTGTGCCGCATGTGAAAGTCGTAGAGCGGGCGCACAAGGGGCCACGGCCTCGAGAATTCCAGGACAAAAAGCGTGCCGCCGGGCTTCAGCACCCGCCGGATCTCGGATAGGCAGCGGGCCCGGTCGGCCATGTTCCTCAGCCCGAATGCGATCGTCACCGCGTCAAAGCTCGCGTCCGCGAGGGGCAGCGCGAGGGCGTCCCCCTGACTGAACTCAACGGCGGCGCGAAGGTTGGTTTGCGAGGCCCTTTTTGCCTCGGCCTCCTCAAGCATGGGGGTGCAGAAATCCATCCCCAGCACCCTGGAACCCGGGGGAAGGGCCTTCCCGAGGGCGAAGGCGACATCCCCGCTGCCGGTGGCCAGGTCCAGGACCTGCCCCGGCTGGACCCCCCGGACGGACCGGACGAGGCAAAAACGCCAATAAATGTCGATTCCCCCGCTCAAAACCCGATTTGCGAGGTCATACCGGTGGGCTATGCGCCCAAACATGGAATTTACCGCAATGGGATCCGGCACGTTTTAGCGTGATAAGTATTGACGCAATTCATCTCAGACGAGTAATTTAAGACTCTTAAGTAACGCAAAACACCTAAAGGAACAATTCATGTCCACGAACCTCACAAAACGCGAGATCGTGTTGGAGATCTACCGCAAGGCTGGATTCCCGCAGAAACAGATCGTCGATACAGTCCAACAGACCCTCGACATCGTACAAAAAGCGCTGTCAGAGGGACGCAACGTCGAGTTGCGTAACTTTGGCGTACTGGAGGTCCAGGTGCGCAAGCAGCGGGTCGGCAGAAATCCCAACAAGCCCGAAGCGGAAGTCATCATTCCGCAGAGAGCCGTCGTCAAGTTCAAGGCGGGCAAGATTCTCAAGCAACAGCTTAAGAAGCTCGACCTGACGACTCTGCTCTGACGCGGGGAGGCGCCGGCGCACTTTTGATTCGCCCTGCGACGGGCGTCTTGCAACGTGGGCGTCTTCGATGGCCACGTTCCAGACCCTGCCTGGTTTCCGCGATTTCTACCCGGAAGACCTCGCCAAACGAAACCATATCTTTCGCATCTGGCGGCAGACTGCGTCGGCTTTCGGGTTCGTCGAGTACGACACCCCCGTGCTCGAGCCCCTGGACCTCTACCGGGCGAAATCCGGCGACGAGATCGAGGGCCAGCTCTTCAGCTTCGTGGACAAGGGGAAGCGCGAGGTCGCGCTGCGCCCGGAGATGACGCCAAGCGTCTGCAGGCTGGTCGGCGAGAGGGCCGGATCCCTGAAGCGGCCCATCAAGTGGTTCAGCATAGCCGACTTCTACAGATACGAACGGATGCAGAAGGGCCGGGGCCGGTGTTTCTCCCAGCTGAACGCGGATATTTTCGGGGAGCCGGGTCCGGAGGCCGAGATCGAGCTGGTCGCGCTCCTCATCCAGTGCCTGCGCGCATTCGGGCTGACCGAGAAGGATTTTTGCGTGCGCCTGAGTGACCGGAAGCTCTGGGTCCACTATCTGGGCTCCCTCGACTTCGACGACATTCAGATAGCGATGCTGCTGAGTGCGATCGATAAACACGAACGCAACGGCGCCGAAGCCTTCAGGGATTGCGAAGGCTTCATGGGCTCCAGGAAGGAAAGGATACTGGATTTCCTGAAGATCAGATCATTCGCCGAACTCGAGCTCACCCTCGGCGCGGCCAGCGTCGCCCCAAGCCCGGCCACGACCCGCCTTGACGACTGGCGCAGGCTCCTGGGAGGCCTGGGCGCCATGGGTCTGTCGGATTACGTCCAGGTTGACCTGAGCGTCGTGCGCGGCCTGGCCTATTACACCGGCTTTGTCTTCGAGGCCTTCGACCGCAAGGGCGAACTCCGGGCCATTGCGGGCGGCGGGCGCTACGACGACCTCGTGGGCAAGCTCGGCGGCTCGAGCCTCCCAGCCGTCGGATTCGCGATCGGGGACATGACCTTTGCGCTGCTCCTTGACGAGCGGGGACTGACGCCGGCGATCTCGAGCGCGCCGGACGTCTACTGCGTCATCGGGGGCGAGGCCGAGCGGAAGGCGGCGTTTCGCGACATCCACGGGCTGCGGGCGGGGGGCTACCGGGTCGAATACCCGTTGAAGCACGTGGCCTTCGGGAAGCAGTTCAAGGCGGCGGCCGACTCGGGCGCGAAGATCGCGCTCATCTACGGCGCGGACGAGCTGGCCAGGGGCACCGTCAAGCTGCGCGACCTGGGGGACAGGACCGAGCGGGAGTTCCCCGCCGCCGAGGTGGAGTCGGTGGTCCGCGCCTTCTTCGGGGGCGGCTAGGCAAGGTCCCCTGGGCCGAAGGCCGCCGGCAGGAGCGCGGGAAGCCGCGTGTCGATCCGGTTCTTCGTGTCGCAGACGCTGATCACGAGTGCGTCGGGCCCGAATTCGTTGATCACCTGCCTGCAGGCGCCGCACGGGGCGGTCGGAAGCGGCGTCGGGGTGTAGATGGCGACCGCCTTCACCGTCCTCTCGCCCGCGGAGACGGCGGAGAATATCGCCGTGCGCTCCGCGCAGTTGCAGAGGCCGTACGACGCGTTCTCGACGTTGCTGCCCGGGTAGACGCGCCCGGAGCCGCCGAGCGCCGCGGCGCCGACGGGGAATCTCGAGTAGGGCGCGTAGGCGCGGGTCGCGGCCAGGCGCGCGGATTTCTCGAGCCTCCTGATCGCCGCGTCAGATATCTTGGGCATGGCCTGCAATTGAAAAGGGCATGCGGGCCTAGCCCGCGAGCTCTTTCCGCGTCTCGGCGAAGGCCCGGATGGCGGCCTCAAGGTCCCCGCGGTCGTGGGCGGCGCTCACCTGGGTCCTGATCCGGGCGGCGCCCTGCGGCACGACGGGGTGGAAGAACCCGATGACGTAGATTCCCTTCTCCAGCATGCGGGCCGCGAAGCGCTGGGCGAGCGAGGCGTCGCCCAGCATGACGGGCACGATCGGGTGGGAGCCCGGGCGGATCGTCAGCCCGGCGCCGGCCAGCCCCTCGCGGAAGAACCTGGTGTTGGCGTGGAGGCGCTCGCGCAGGTCGGGCGAGCGCGTGATGATGTCAATGGACGCGATGGACGCCGCCGCGATCGCCGGCGGCAGCGTGTTCGAGAAGAGGTAGGGCCGCGAGCGCTGGCGCAGGAGGCCGATTATCTCCGCCCGGCCGCTCACGTAGCCGCCGGATGCGCCGCCGAGGGCCTTGCCGAGCGTGCCGGTCACGATGTCCACCCGGTCCGCGACCGAAAAATGCTCGGGGGTCCCGCGGCCGTTCGGCCCCATGAAGCCCACGCCGTGGCTGTCGTCCACCATGACGATCGCCCCGTGGCGCTCGGCGATGGCGCAGATCCTGTCGAGCGGCGCGACGAAGCCGTCCATCGAGAAGACGCCGTCCGTGACGACGAGCTTGAAGCGAGCGCCCGCGGCGGTCGCCTCGGCCAGCCTCGCCTCAAGGTCGGCGGTGTCGCAGTTGCGGTAGCGGTAGCGCTTCGCCTTGCAGAGGCGGATGCCGTCGATGATCGAGGCGTGGTTCAGCTCGTCGCTGATGACGGCGTCCTCCTCGCCGAGGAGGGTCTCGAAGACGCCGCCGTTCGCGTCAAAGCAGGAGGAGTAGAGGATCGTGTCGTCCGTCTTAAGGAAGGAGCTCAGCCTGGACTCGAGCTCCTTGTGGATCTCCTGGGTCCCGCAGATGAACCTGACGGAGGCGAGCCCGTAGCCCCACCGGTCCAGGGCCGCGTGGGCCGCCGCCACCACCTCGGGATGGTCGGCGAGGCCGAGGTAGTTGTTGGCGCAGAAGTTGAGGACCCGCCCGCCTCCCGCCACCGCGATGTGCGCCCCCTGCGGGGTCGCGAGCACGCGCTCCGTCTTCGTGAGCCCCGCCGAGGAGATCTCGGAGAGGACCTTCTGCAGGTGCTCCTTGTAGGACGGGGGCACGGCGCGCTAGTCCCAGTTGAGGATGATCTTCCCGCTTTTCCCCGAGCGCATGAGGTCGAACCCCGCCTGGAACTCCGTGTGGGGCATCCGGTGCGTGATGACCGGCGAGATGTCGAGGCCGCTCTGGATCATGGCCGTCATCTTGTACCAGGTGTCGTACATCTCTCGGCCGTAGATGCCGCGGATGGTCAGCATGTTGAAGACGACCTTGTTCCAGTCGACGGCGGCGGCCGCCGGCATGATCCCGAGGAGCGCGATCCGGCCCCCGTGGGCCATGTTGTCGATCATGTCGTTCAGCGCCCTCGGGTTGCCGGACATCTCGAGGCCGACGTCGAAGCCCTCCTTCATCCCGAGCTCGGCCTGGACCGCCGGGAGGTTCTCGCGGGAGACGTCGACCGTGCGGGTTGCGCCCATCTTGCCCGCGAGGGCGAGGCGGTCCGGGTTCATGTCGGTCACGACGACCTTCCTCGCCCCGCAGTGCGCCGCGATGGCGGCGGCCATGCAGCCGATGGGGCCCGCGCCCGTGATGAGGACGTCCTCGCCGACCAGGTCAAACTGGAGCGCCGTGTGGGTGGCGTTGCCCAAGGGGTCAAAGCAGGAGAGGACGTCCAGGGGGATCGAGGGGTCGACCGGGACGGCGTTCGACGCCGGGATGCAGAGGAACTCCGCGAAGGCCCCGGTCCGGTTGACCCCGACCCCGCGGGTGTCCCTGCAGAGGTGCCTGCGGCCGGCGAGGCAGTTGCGGCAGACCCCGCAGACGATGTGGCCCTCGCCGTCGACCAGGTCGCCCTTCTGGAACCTCTGGACCGCCGACCCCACCTCCTCGATGACGCCGACGAACTCGTGGCCGATCACCATCGGTGTCTTGATCGTCTTCCGGGCCCAGTCGTCCCAGTTGTAGATGTGGACGTCGGTCCCGCAGATCGAGGTCTTCAGGATCCTTATCAGGACGTCGCTCGAGCCGGGCTCGGGGACGGGGACCACGTTGAGCTCGAGCCCGGGGCCGGGTTTCACCTTTGAAATGGCCCTCATTGTCTTTGCTCTCATCGGTGCCGAGAAGGTTGCCCCGGATTGCCCCTAAAACAATCACGAACCGACTTTTTGGGGACCGCTCGGGGGTTGCATCCGGCGCCGGGCCCCTGTGCTCTTGGTGCCCGCGCCCGATGACCAACCGATTCTACGGAGCATTCGACAGCGAGACCTACGGCGGCCCGAGGAAGACCGACTACCGCAACGCATTCCAGATCGACCGGGACCGGATCATCCACGCGCACGCGTTCAGGAAGCTCCAGTCGAAGACCCAGGTCTTCCTGTCGGGGGAGCACGACTTCTACAGGACGCGGCTCACGCACTCCATGGAGGTGGCCCAGATCGGCCGCTCCATCTGCCACTACCTGCGGACGCTGGGGGGCCCGATCAGGGACGGGTTCTTCATCGACCCGGACCTCGTCGAGGCGGCCTGCCTGGCGCACGACCTCGGGCACCCGCCGTTCGGCCATTCCGGCGAGCGGACGCTCCAGGAGCTCATGGTCGGGTGGGGCGGCTTCGAGGGAAACGCGCAGACGCTCCACCTTCTCCTTGAGACCATGTACCAGGACAGGTCCGGGGTGCGCGGCATGCAGCCGACCCGCGCCCTCCTGGACGGGGTCCTCAAGTACAAGACCCTCTTCGGGCAGTTCAGGGAGCCGCCCGCCAACCATTTCCTCTACGACACCCAGAAGGATGTCCTCGGCTTCGTCTTCGACGGCGCCCGGGTGCCCCGGCGCCTGCCGCCCGGCGAGAAGCTGAATGCCTTCAAGAGCGTCGAGTGCCAGATCATGGACTGGGCCGACGACGCGGCCTACTGCCTCGATGACATCGTGGACGGGGTCAAGACCGGCTTCCTGACGATCGACCGCATCGAGGCCTGGGCCGACGCCAGGGTGGACGACGCCCTCGGGCTGCGCCTCTTGGACGAGCTCCTGGACGCCATCCGGACGGACCGGCTCGAGGGGATCTTCTCGGCCCGCATCGGGGCCTTCATCACCGGCTGCCGGCTCAGGGAGCGCGACAACTTCATGGCGGAAAGGACCAACCGGTACCGCTACGAGCTCGTCGTGGCGCCGGAGGCGGAGCGCCAGGCTCTCTTCTACAAGGCGCTCGCGAACGACATCATCTTCGAGAGCCCGCAGCTGCAGCAGATGGAGCACAAGGCCCGCAGGGTGCTGTTCGACCTCTGGGACTCCTGCTGGCGCAACTACGTGGAGCCCGGCCCTCGCGTGGTCCGGATCCTGCCGCCCGCGGTCGGGGCGCTCATCGACGCCGCCAGGGGAAGGAAGGCCAAGGCCAGGCGGATCTGCGACTGGCTGGCCGGGCTCACCGACGGGACGATCGTCCGGACCTACCGCCGCCTCTTCGACCCGGAGTTCGGGTCGATCCGGGACCTGGGCTGACCGCTACCCCGAACCGCCGACGTGCCCGGCCTCGACGGCGCGCCGGATCATCCTCGCCGCCTCCTCCCAGAGGACGGACGAGCCCTCGGCGATGAAGCCGTTGCGCTCGAGGACGCGGGCCGCCGGCACGCTGTGGCGCTTCCACGCAGCCCCCTGCGTGCTGCAGTTCAGGAGCATCGGCTGGAAGCGGTCCATGGCGCCCGCGAACTTGGACTCGGGCGTCCCCTTCTCCTCAAACTCGTCCCAGAGGGCGCGGAATTCCGAAGCCTGGTCCGCCGGCAGGAGGCCGAAGATCCGGTCCGCGGCGCGGGCCTCCCTTTCGTGCTGGTCCCTCATCCGGGCGGTGTCGTAGGCGAACGTGTCGCCGGCGTCGATCTCCACGAGGTCGTGGATGATCAGCATCTTCAGGACGCGCAGGACGTCCAGGCCGGGCTCGTTCGCGTGCTCGGCCAGGACGATCGTCGCGAGGCAGATGTGCCAGGAGTGCTCGGCGTCGTTCTCCGCGCGGCGGCTCTGCGTGCAGAGCGTCTGGCGAAGCACCTCCTTCAGCTTGTCGACCTCGAGGATGAAACGTATCTGCCGCTCAAGCCGCTCGTGCGTCATCGGGCCGGACTAGACCGCGCCCCGCCGGTTGGCGAGTTCCGATTGGAAGAGGCAGGGCAGCGGCCGGGCGGTGGGACAGGTAGGCCGCGTGGGCCGAGGCGACGGCGAAGAGGCACGCGACGACCACGGCGGCGGTCAGCGTCCGGGAGAGGGCCGTCTCGTACAGCGACGGGAACTGGAGGAGGGCCGTGATGGCGACGCTCTGCGCGGCGACGACCGCCAGCGAGTGGCGGCCGAGGAAGGCAAGCGGGCGGGCCACGAGCGCCCGCGGGTACCGGGCCCCGAAGACAGCTATCAGGTAGGCGACGCAGCCGAAGTCCGCCATGCGAAGGAGGCCGAGCGCGGGCTTGTTCACAAGAATGCCGAACGCGTGGTCGGGCCAGAAGGACGGCCAGCCCGCGTGGCGGATGCCCAGGCCGTAGATCGCCACCGCCGCGGCGCCCGCAAGCACCCAGCGGCTCGGCCGCAGCACCTGCTCCACCCCGCTCAGGCGCGCGTGGCCGATGGCGAGGCCCGCGACGAAGAGGAACTGCCAGGCGAACAGGTTGAAGCTTCCGGTATTGATGGGATAGAGCGGCGCCCCGTCGATGGGGGGGGCCCACTGGACGGCGAGCCAGAGGGACGCGCTCACCCCAAGGACCAGCCAGCGCCGTCCGGCCTCGAGGTTGCGGATGACGATCGGCATCATGAGGACGAAGGCGCAGTACATCGGCAGGAGGTCGAGGAGCCCGGGCTGGTACAGGAGCGTGGCCCCAAGGCCAAGCGACAGGAGCGGGTGCTCAAAGAAGAGCTTGGGCACCGAGGGCGAGCAGTAGCCGAGGATCCTCTCGGACACCTGCACGCAGATGAAGGCGGCGAGGAGCGAGCCGACGTGCCAGCGGTAGATCGACTGGGCCCTGTTGGCCGAGGCCGTCCAGAGGCCGCCGGCACCCATCGCGCGGTATTTGCGGGTGTAGACCCATCCTGCAATGAGCCCCGAGAGGAAGACAAAGCCCTCGGCGGCGGAAAAGAGCCCCAGCGACTGGTCCGTCACGGCCCGCATCTCGGTCGGCAAGTGATTGACCGTCATACAGACGAGTAATAATCCCCGCAGGGTGTCAAACCGCAGGTCGCGACTGCTCGGAAGGACTTCGAGCTTGGACTTCACTTTGATTAGCCGACACTCTGTACCATGAATCGTTCCACATTCCCGAAATCGCTTATATTGTTCGCGATTATTGGATTGGTTGCGGGTTCTTGCTCCTTCGGGGCCGATGCGCCCGAGGCGCGCCGGGGCCAGCAGGTTGACGATTATTTCGGCGAGAAGGTGCCGGATCCCTACCGCTGGATGGAGGAGATCGACTCCCCTGAGACGAGGGCCTGGGTGGCGGCCGAGCGGGCGGCGACGGCCTCGGCGCTGGACAACATGGCGGAGCGCGCCGCGATCCGCGCCCGGCTGACCGCCCTCTGGAGCTATCCCAAGTTTGGGCTCCCCGTGGAGCGCGGGAACCGGCTGTTCTACACGAGAAACGACGGGCTCCAGAACCAGGCGGTCCTCTATGTGGCCGCCCCGGACGGGACGGCCCCGAGGGTCCTCATCGACCCGAACCTTCTCGCGTCCGACGGGACCGTGGCGCTCACGGCCGAGTCCCCGACGGACGACGGAACACTTCTCGGCTACGGGCTGGCGGCGGCGGGGTCGGACTGGAACGAGTTCCACGTGCGGGACGTGGCGACCGGCATCGACCTGCCCGACGTCGTTCGCTGGGTGAAGTTCTCGAGAATCTCCTGGACGCACGACGGGGCCGGGTTCTTCTACTGCCGCTACCCCGAGGTTGCCCGGGGGGACAAGCTCTTCGGCAAGCTGCATGGGCGGCAGCTCTTCTACCACCGCCTCGGGACCGCCCAGTCGGCCGACCGCCTGATGTTCGAGCTCCGGGACCATCCCGACTGGTTCTTCGGCAGCCAGGTGAGCGACGACGGGCGCTACCTCGTCATCGAGGTGGCCCAGAGCGCGAGCACGAAGACGGCCCTCTACTACGTCGGCCTGGCGGACCCGGCGTCGCCGCGCCTGGACGGGCCGGTCACGAGGCTCCTGGACGGGTTCGACGCCGAGTACGCCTTCGTCGGGAACCTGGGACCGGTCTTCTATGTTTCGACAACCCTGGACGCGCCCAAGGGCCGCGTGGTGGCGATCGACCTTTCATCGGCGGCCGCGCCGGCCTGGAAGACGCCCGTGCCCCAGACGGCGGACGAGATCGAGTCCGCAGCCGTCGTCGGCGGGAAGATCGTCGTCCTGACGCTGCAGGACGCCAAGAGCCGCATCCGCGTATTCGGCACCGACGGGGTCCCAGAGGGCGAGATCAAGCTCCCCGGAATCGGGGCCGTCTCGGGCTTCACAGGGAGGTCGATGGATCCCGCGCTCTACTACGGATTCTCCTCCTTCCTCACGCCGGCCTCGATCCTGCGCCGCGACCTGGACACGGGGGCCGAGACCGTATTCCAGGGCCCCCGCACCCTGTTTGACGCCTCGCGCTATGAAACGCGGCAGATCTTCTATCCCTCGAAGGATGGCACCCTGGTCCCGATGTTCATCACGGCGAGAAAGGGACTGAAGCTGGATGGCTCGTCCCCGGCGTGGCTCTACGGCTACGGCGGCTTCAACGTCTCGTTTCCACCGTCCTTCTCCGTTCCGACGGCGGTCTGGCTCGAGATGGGCGGCGTCTACGCCGCTCCCAACCTGCGGGGCGGCGGGGAATACGGGGAGTCCTGGCACCTGGCGGGCACGAAGGAGCGCAAGCAGAACGTCTTCGATGACTTCATCGCGGCGGCCGACACCCTGGTTGCCCGCGGGTACACGAGCCGGGACCGCCTGGTCATCGAGGGGCGATCGAACGGCGGCCTTTTGATCGGGGCGGTGCTGAACCAGCGCCCCGGCCTTTGCGCGGCGGCCCTCCCGGCGGTGGGCGTGATGGACATGCTCCGCTATCACACGTTCACGATCGGGGCGGCCTGGGCGTCGGACTACGGGACAAGCGACGACGAGGCAGGGTTCAGGTACCTCCGCGCCTATTCGCCGGTCCACAACATCAGGGCCGGCGCCAAGTACCCGCCGGTACTCATCGCGACGGGCGACCACGATGACAGGGTCTTCCCCGCGCACTCCTTCAAGTACGCGGCGGCCCTCCAGTATGAGGCGTCGACGGTCCCCGGCTCGGGCCCCATCCTGATCCGGATCGAATCAAATTCCGGGCACGGCGGATCCACAGGAACATCCCCGGTCTCGAAGACGATCGCGGAATGGGCGGACCGGATGGGCTTTGCCGCCCATTACCTTCCCGCGGGCTCGCTTTCCCTTCCCGGCCCGTAACTGCGGATCCGCGTCAGGCGGCGGCCGCCGCTAGTGGCTGTTCCTGTAGCGGCCGGACTCGCCGCGCTTCATCATCACCTCCGGGTAGGCGCGGGTCGGGTCGGCGTAGGCGTTGCCGCCGAGGTCCCGGCCCTTGGCAAGGTAGACCTGGTGGCCGCCCCCGAAGCGCTCCTGGTTGAAGGTGACGCGGGTCGAGCAGAAGCGCAGCGTCCAGCCGCAGCGCCGGATGCTGGACGTGTTGGGCTCGGAACCGTGCTGGATCCGCGCATCGTGGAGGGAGCACTCGTTCGGCTGCAGCTCGATGTAGACCCGCCGGGAGTCGTCCCGCTGCTGCTCCAGGATCTCGGTGGAAAAGACGGCGGCCTGCGTGTCCACCGGACCGTAGTCGCTGAATCCGGCCCTTCCCCCGCTGTGGGTCCCGGGAATCACCATCATGCAGCCGTTCACGCGGGTCGACGGGTCGATCGCGAGCCAGACGGTGCAGACCTCCATCGGCTCGATCTGGCCCTTCCAGTACGCGCTGTCCTCGTGCCATGGAACGCGCTTCCCGTTGCCCCTCGGCTTGCAGATGAAGTGGGTCGAGAAGAGCGCGAGGTCCGGGCCGAGGATCGGCTCCACGAGCCCGAGGATCGACGGCTCGAAGGCCCACTCGAGGAGCTTCGGGTGCATGAAATGCGGGACGTCCATGGATTCGGGGCGCTCGCCCGCCGGCAGCTCGGCGAGCACCCGCTCAAAGTAGGCCCGGAGCGATGCGAAACGATCCTGCGGGAGCACCGGTCGCTTGACGACGAGGTAGCCCTCGGCCCGGAAGCGGGAAACCTCCTCCGGGCTCAGTCCTGTCGTCTTGGCTGGGGGTGGGCGTGGGGCCATGGGTCAACGGGGGGGAGCGACATCTTGCGCACGGACCACTTCCCCTGCGCAAGAAATTACTGAGGCCCCGGTAACCGGCGGGCAAGGGGGCCGTCATCCCAACTGGCGATCCCGCCATTCCCCCAACCCTCAAAACAACGGACAACTCCCATGCTCGCATTCATCCCGCTCCTCTTCCCCCTCGTGCCGGTGCTCCTCGGGGCCGGCGCCGGCGCCGTCACGGTCGCCGCCTGCAAATCGGACTCCGGCAGCGGCAAGAGGAAGGCAAAGATCGCGGCCCTCAGGGCCCGGATCGAGGCCCTCGAGCGCAGGCCCTGACGGCCTACCAGCCGCCGCCCAGCGCCCGAACGAGCTGGACGGTCGCCGACAGCCGGTCCGCCCGCGCCTGGGTGAGCGAGAGCTCGCTCTCCAGCTCCGTGCGCTGGCTGTCGATCACCTCGATGTAGCTCACGAGGCCGGCCTTGTAGCGCACGATGGAAAGCCTTGTCGCCCCGCCCGAGGAGGCGACGGCGCTCGTCAGGATATCGGTCTGCCTGGCAAGGAGGCGCAGGTCAGAGAGGCCGTCCTCGACCTCCTGGAATGCGACCAGCACCTGCTGCCGGTAGTCGGCAATCGCCTCGTCGTAGGCGGCCTTCGCCTGCCGGTAGTTCGCGAGGTTGGCGCCCCCGTTGAAGAGGGGGACCGTGACCATCGGGCCCGCGGCCCACTCGCGGCTGCTCCAGGTGAGGAGGTTGTTCAGGTCGTTGCTGTTCGCGCCGGCAAGCGCCGTCAGCCCGATCGACGGGAAGAACGCGGCCTTGGCGACCCCGATCCTCGCGTTGGCGGAGGCGAGCGTCCGCTCGGCGGCCGCCACGTCCGGCCTGCGCTCGAGGAGGTCGCTCGGGAGCCCGACCGGGATGTCCGGCGTCTGCGGGTTGAGCGGCGCGGCCGCGACCAGGAAGCCCTCGGGGTTCTCCCCGACAAGGACGGCCAGGGCGTGCTGCTGCTCGGCTATCGAGCGGTCGGTCGCTGTGGCGCTGCTCTCGACGGTCTCGAGCTCGGTCTCGGCCTGGTAGACGTCGAGGTCGCTGTTGGCGCCGCCCTTCCTGAGCTTCTGGACGAGGTCTAGCGCGTCCTGGAGGAGGGCGATGTTGCGCGTCAGGAGGTCGCGCTGCGAATCCAGCGACAGGAGCGTGAAGTAGTTCTGGGCGACGCCCGCCTCGAGCGTCAGGAGCACGTTCTGGTAGGTGGCGCCCTGCGCCTCGGCGAGGTCGCGGGCGCTCTCGATCGAGCGTCGGGCGGCGCCGAAGAGGTCCACCTCATAGGTGAGGTCGAGCGGCAGGTCGAATGAGTTGGTCGTGTAGGCGAAGCGGGTCGCCGGAAACTCGGTCTGCCGGTTCGAGGAGTAAAGGCTGCGCGACGCGCTCGGGTCGAGCGAGAGCGAGGGGTAGAGCTGCGCCCGGCTGGCCCTCGCCTGCGCCAGCGCCTCGTCGTAGCGCGCGAGGGCGGCCCGCAGGGTCGGGCTCGCCGCCACCGCCCTCGACTCGAGGCCGTTGAGCACGGGGTCGTTGAACACCCGCCACCACCCGGCCTTCGGGAGGGCGTCCTTCGGCTGCGCCACCTTCCAGGGCGCGGCCTCCGAAAAGGCCGCGGGCGTCGGGACGCCGGGACGCCTGTAGTCAGGGCCGACGGCGCAGCCGGCCGCGAGCGCGACGGCGCCGAGGGCAACGCCCCGGAGAAGGCGGGAAGGGGCCTCGCTCACGGCTTTCTCGCGTCCTCGGTTTCGACCGGGGTCACCTCAAGGCCCTCGACCAGGGAGTCGCTCGGCTTCGCGACAACCCGCGTCCCGGGCTCGAGCCCGGCGACGATCTCGATCTGCGAGCCGAAGTCGCGCCCGAGCGTGACCGGCACCAGGTGGATGCGATCCGAGGCGTCGACGGTCGCGACGAGGGTCCCGGCGGCGGCGATAACCGCCGCGTTCGAGGGAAGCAGGATGGCGGGCTGGGGGGCCTGGAACGCGAAGCGGACCTCGCCGAACATCCCGGGGAAGAGCTCGCCCTTGGGGTTCGCAAGCCTGACCTCGGTCAGGAGCGTCCGCGACGCGCTGTCGAGCGAACTTGAGAAGCGCGCGACCTCCCCGTGGAACACCCGGCCGGGGAACTCGGGGACAAGGACGTCGGCGCCGAGCCCCTTCCGGATCGAGCGCACGTAGGACTGGGGAACGCTCACGAAGACGCGCAGGATGTCCGTCTCGGCTATGTGGAAGATCTCGATCCCGGCGCCGGCGTTGATGAGCGCGCCCACCTGGGCGTTCCGGGCCGAAACGACGCCGTCGTAGGGGGCCGTCACCTGCTGGAAGTCCTTGAGCTGCGAGAGGCGGTCGACCGCGGCCTGGGCCGCCGTGACGCCCGCCTGGCCTGCGGCGTAGTCGGCCACCTTCTGGTCGACGTCCTGCTGGGCCACCGCGTTCTGCTTGCCGAGGTCCTTCCAGCGATCGGCGCTGATCCGCGCAAGCTCCAGGTTCGCCTTCGCCTGGGCGAGGGTGGCGCGGGCCTGGTTCAGCTCCTGGTCGAGATCGGGGCCGTCGATGACCGCCAGGACCTGCCCGGCCTTCACCCGGTCCCCGATGTCGGCGCTCCAGCTGGCGATGTAGCCCGTCGTCCGGGCATAGATGGGGGTGTCCTGGAGCGCCTCGATGGCCGCCGGCAGCGTGATCTCGGACCTGGCCGAGCTCACCCGGGCGACCACGACGTTGACGACCGGGCGGGCGGAGGCCGCAGCCCGGCTGCCCAGCGCGGCGGTGGCCCGGAGCCTGGGAAGGATCCCGGCAAAGAAGACCACCGCCAGGGCTAGCGGAATGAGGATGATCAGGATTCGGGCTGGCTTCATGATGGGTTTAGGCTGGATTTGGCATGGGCGACCCGCCGGGTCAGGCCGGTTCGCGAAGCTCCTCGGCCAGTTCCTCGTCCGGGGTGTGGCCGGCCTTCTTCCTGAGGGTGGCGTAGACGACCGGCACAAAGAGGAGCGTGGCGACAGTGGCCAGAAGGAGGCCCCCGATGACCGCGCGGCCGAGGGGCGCGTTCTGCTCGCCGCCCTCGCCAAGCCCTAGCGACATCGGGAGCATGCCGATGATCATGGCGAGGGCCGTCATCAGCACGGGGCGCAGCCGGGTGTGGCCGGCCTCAAGCGCCGCCGCGCGGGCGTCCCGGCCCTGGTGCCGGAGGTCGTTCGCAAAGGTGATCAGGAGGATCGAATTGGCCGTCGCCACGCCGACGCTCATGATGGCGCCCATGAGCGACGGCACGCTGAGGGTCGTCCCCGTGAGGAAAAGCATCCAGACGACCCCGCAGAGCGCCCCGGGGAGGGCCATGATGATGATGAAGGGGTCGAGCCAGGACTGGAAGTTGACGACCATCAGGAGGTACACGAGGAGGACCGCGAAGACGACGCCGATCCCGAGGCCCAGGAACGAGGAGTCCATGCTCTGCACCTGGCCGCGCAGCTTGATCGTGCTCCCGCGCGGGAGCCGCTTCTCGAATTCCGGGATGAGCTTCCTGACGGCGGTGGCCACGGAGCCCAGGTCGGTCCCGTCCACGTTCGCGTAGACGTCGAAGACCGGCTGCACGTTGTAGTGGCCGACAACCTGCTGGCTCACGGTCCGCTCGACCGTCGCCACGTTGCCCAGGATCTCGGGCGTGGCCGCGCTCCCCACTGTGCCGATCGGAAGCGACTTGAGGGCCTCGATGGAGTCGATCCTGTACTGCGGCGCCTGCGCGGCCACGAGGTACTGGACGCCCTGCGGGCTCAGCCAGTAGCTCGGCGCCACCTGCGCCGTGCCGCTGAGGGCGATCAGGACGTTGTTGGCGACGCTCGTCTGGGTGAGGCCCAGCTGCTCCGCGCGGGTCCGGTCGACATTGACCGCCAGGGCCGGCGCGTTGACCACCTGGTGCACGTGCACGTCCACCGCCCCCGGAATCCTTGCGACCCTGGCTGCCAGCTCCCGGATGAGGGCGTAGTTGCCGTCCTTGTCCTGGCCCGCGATCTGCAGGTCGATCGGGGCCGGCAGCCCGAAGTTAAGGATCTGGCCCACGATATCCGAGGGCTGGGTGAAGAACGTGCAGTTTGGCATCTCCCGGTTCAGGCGCGCCCGGATCTCCCTCACGTAGGCCCAGGTCGAGTGGTGCTTCTCGGAATGGAGCGCCACCAGTATCTCGCCGTCGGCCGTGCCCACGGTCGCCGTGTCGCTGAACGCGAGGCCCGTGCTTCCGTTCGGCAGCCCGATGTTGTCGATGATGGTCTCAAGCTCGGAGGCGGGGATGACCTGCCGGATGATGTCCTCGACCTGCGTGAAGTAGCGCTCGGTTTCCTCTATCCGGGTTCCGTCCGGCGCGCGCACATGGAGCCGGAACTGGCCGGCGTCGACCAGCGGGAAGAAGTCGCGGCCGATGAAGAGGTAGGCGACCGCCGTCACGCCAATCGTGGCGATCATGGCCGCGAGCACCAGCTTCCGCCGGTTGAGGGCGTGCTCAAGCATGCGGCTGTAGCCCGAGCGGAAGCGCTCAAAGTGGCGGTTGAAGGCGACGTGGATCCTCCAGAAGACGTCGCCCGCATCCGCGTGCCCCTTGCCGTCGTCGTGGAGCACGCGCTTGCCGAGGAGGAGGAAGTGGACGAACGTCGGGACGACCGTCCGCGAGAGGAAGTACGAGGCCAGCATGGCGAAGATGACCGCTATCGCCAGCGGGCCGAACAGGAACTTTGCGGTCCCCTGCAGGAAGAAGATCGGGACGAAGACGATGCAGATGCAGAGGGTCGACACGAAGGCCGGGACGGCGATCTGCTGGGCGCCGTCAAGTATCGCCCGCACGAGCGGCTTCTTCATGTGGAGGTTCCGGTCGATGTTCTCGATCTCGACCGTGGCGTCGTCGACCAGGATGCCGACCGCGAGGGCGAGGCCGCCGAGCGTCATCGCGTTGATCGTTTGCCCCAGGGCGTACAGGCAGATGACGGACGAGAAGATGGACAGCGGTATAGAGAGGGCGACCACCAGCGTGTTGCGCCAGGTCCCGAGGAAGAGGAGGATCATGGCGGCCGTCAGGAGGGCGGCGATCAGCGCCTCCTTGATGACCCCGTTCAGCGCCGCCCTCACGAACACGGACTGGTCGAACTCCGCGGTCATCACGAGCTCAGGGGGGAGGGTGGACCTGACCTGGGGGAGGACGGCCTTGATCCGGTCTATGACGTCGAGCGTCGAGGCCGAGCCGCTCTTCAGGATGGTCGTCAGCGCCCCGCGGTTGCCGTTCTGGCGCACGATGTTCGTCTGCGGCGCGAAGCCGTCCCGGACCTGGGCCACGTCCCTGATGTAGACCATGGCCCCGTTGACCACCTTGATCGGCAGGTTCCCGAGCTCGGCGACGACGGAGGGGCTGCTGTTCAGCAGCACGTCGTACTCGCGGTCGCCGATCTTCGCCGTGCCGGAGGGGATCGTCAGGTTCTGGGCCGCGAGGGCCACGTTGACGTCATTGGGCGTCAGGCCCTTCGCCTGGAGCTCCTTCAGGTCGAGGTCCACCATGATCTGCCGGACCTTGCCGCCCATCGGGAGCGGGACCGAGGCCCCCTGCACGACCGCCAGCTGGACGCGCAGGAAGTTGAGCCCGATGTCAAAGAGTCGCTGCTCGGAGAGGGTCTTGCTGCCCAGCCCCAGCTGGAGGATCGGGACGTTCGAGGCGTTGAAACGGATGATGAGGGGCGGGGACCCCCCGGGCGGGAGCACATGGGTGATCGTCTGGCTTATGGCGGTCACCTGCGCCACGGCGGCGTCGATGCTCGTTCCCGGCTGGAAGTAGACCTTGATGACCCCGACCCCGTTGAACGACTGGGACTCCATGTGCTCGATGTCGTTCACGGTCGTCGTCATCGCCCGCTCGCTGATCGTGACGATCCGCTTGGCCATCTCCTCGGGCGTCAGCCCGCCGTACTGCCAGATGACGACCACGACCGGGATGTCGATCGGCGGGAATATGTCCTTCGGCATCTTGAGCGCCGAGAGGACGCCGAGGATGACGATCAGCATGGCCATCACCGTGAAGGTGTAGGGCCTGCGAAGGGCTAGTCTGACGATCCACATGGAGGGTTAAAAAGAGGGAGATAGTGCACTATCTTGGGCGAAATCTCCAACATCTCTTTCGCACCCAAACAATGCCCCCTGCGAACTGACGTCCGGGGACGGAAATGGGTGCTCCAGCGCGTCATATGGGGCCAAAGCGCCGCTTTTCCTTGCTAGGCGCGCCGCCGGGGATTTCGATCACACGCATTTTGTCCCCATGAAAGTCCTCGTCGCAGACAAGATATCGTCGAAGGGTGTCGCCTGGCTGCGCAAACAGCCCGGCCTCGAAGTCGTCGAGGCCTACGGGTCCTCGCCGGCGAAGCTCCTCGAGCTGGTGAAGGACGTCCATGCGATCGCGGTCCGCTCCGAGTCGAAGATAACGGCGGAGGTGATCGCGGCGGCCCCCCTCCTCAAGGTGGTCGGGCGGGCCGGCGTCGGGATCGACAACGTGGACGTCGACGCCGCCACCGAGCGCGGCGTCATCGTCATGAACACGCCGTCCGGCAACACGATCGCGACGGCCGAGCTCACCTTCACCCACATCCTCTGCGGCGCCCGCCCGGTGCCCCAGGCCGCGGCGTCCATGCGCGCCGGCCAGTGGGACAGGAAGACATTCTCCGGGATCGAGCTCTTCAGGAAGACCCTGGGGATCGTGGGCCTCGGCCGGATTGGCGCCGAGGTCGCGCGCAGGGGGCAGGCCTTCGGGATGCGCGTCCTGGCCTACGACCCCTACCTTGCGCCCAGCCGGGCGAAGGGCATGCAGATTGACTCGGTGTCCTTGGACGACCTCCTCGCCCAGTCCGACTACATAACCGTCCACATGCCGCTGACGGACGACACGCGCTACATGATCGACGAGGCCGCGCTCGCCAAGTGCAGGAAGGGCGTGCGGATATTCAACTGCGCGCGCGGCGGCATCATCAAGGAGTCGGCCCTCATCGAGGCCCTGAAGAGCGGGCAGGTCGCCGCCGCGGGCCTCGACGTGTACGAGGAGGAGCCCCTCTCCGCGGACAGCGAGCTCCGGAAGCTTCCCACCGTCACCTTGACCCCCCACCTCGGCGCATCCACGGCCGAGGCCCAGGACGCCGTCGGGATCGAGGTCGCCGAGCAGATCGCCGACGTCCTCAACGGGGGCGTCATCAGGAACGCCGTCAACATGCCGACCCTGGACGCGGCGACACTCGCCGTCCTCAAGCCGTACCTGGAGTTGGGGTCAAAGCTGGGGACGCTCGTCCAGCAGATCTCTCCCGAGCAGGTCGCGGCCCTGCGGATCACCTACTGGGGCAAGATGGTCGACCTGGACGCGACCGCCATCACGCGGGCCATCCTGCGCGGCTGGCTCAGGCGCATCAGCGGGGACAGCGCCAACTTCGTGAACGCCCCCTTCCTCCTCGAGCGCCTCGGGGTCCACTGCGAGGTGGTCAAGTCGACCGGGGAGGCCGACTACACCGAGCTCGTCCAGGTCGAGGCCCTGGTCGGGGGCGAGGTCGCGCGCAGCGCGGCCGGCACCCTCATCGGCAAGGCAAGCAGCCCCAGGATCGTCTCCCTGAACGGGCGGGCGGTCGAGGTGGCCGCCGTCGGGAAGCTGCTCATCATCGAGAACAGCGACGAGCCCGGCATGATCGGCTACGTCGGGACGCTTCTCGGCAGGGACAAGGTGAACATCGCCAACATGTCGCTCAGCCGGCAGGAGCCCGGGCAGACGGCCCTCATGGTCATCAACCTGGACAGCGAGCCGAGCGATGCGGCGCGGCGGGAGCTGAAGGCCCACAAGGCCATCAAGCTCGCCAAGTTCGTCCTCCTGTAGGAACCCATGCCCGGACCCGCCGACCACGGTGACATGCTGGTGCCGCTAGCGATCGCGGCCGCGGCGGGCTACGTCCTCGGATCGCTGCCCGTCGGGTACCTGGTGGCGCGCGCGAGGGGGGTCGACATATTCACGGTGGGGAGCAGGAGCCCCGGGGCGACCAACGTCCGCCGGGTCCTCGGGAGCGGCCCCGGAAACACCGTCCTCGCCCTCGACATCATGAAGGGCGCCGTGGCGGCGGGCTGGCCCCTCGTTGTGATGTGGGGGGCGCTGAGCGCCCTCGACGCGCCGAGGATCCTCGGCTACGTCGGCCTCGCGTCGGCCCTCCTCGGACACTCCTTCTCCTGCTTCACGCGGTTCCGGGGAGGCAAGGGGGTCGCAACGGCGGCGGGCGGCCTGGTCGTCCTCATGCCGTGCGTGGCCGCGTCGTCGGCGGCCCTCTGGGTGGTCCTCTTCTTCGCCACCCGCTACGTCTCCCTGGCGTCCATCCTCGCGGCCGCTAGCCTGCCGCTCCTGGCGCTCCTGTTTCGCCAGGGGACGATCGGCCTCTGGGTCGCCGGCTTGATCGCCCTCTTCGTCGTCATCCGCCACCGGGCGAACATCGCCCGCCTCATGGACGGCACCGAGAAGCGGTTCGAGCGGAAGGAGCGGCCCCCGGGCGGGGCAACCCCATGAAGTCGCGGCGAACGCTCAACATCGGCCTCTGCGGCCTGGGGACGGTCGGCCAGGGCGTCTGGAAGCACTTCGGGCGCTTCCGCGCCGACCTGGAGGCGCGCCTGGGCGCACGCATCGTCCTGCGCCGCGTCTCGGTCAGGGACCCGCGGAAGGCGCGGGGGGTGAGGGTCCCCGCCTCAAAGCTCACCACCGACCCCCTCTCGATCGCGAACGACCCGCAGATCCACATCGTCTGCGAGCTGATGGGCGGGACCGGGACCGCGCGCCAGGTGACCCTGCAGGCGCTCGCCCGCGGCAAGATCGTCGTCTCGGCCAACAAGGCCCTCATCTGCGTGCACGGCGCGGAAATCCTCGCGGCGGCGCGCCGCCACGGCGGCCACTTCCTCTTCGAGGCGAGCGTCGCCGGCGGCATCCCGCTCATCAAGGCCGTCAGGGAGGGGCTGGTCGCCAACCGCTTCCCGCGGATCTACGGGATACTGAACGGCACGTGCAACTACATCCTGACGAAGATGGAGGAGCTCGACACCCCCTACGCAAGCGTGCTGCGGGAGGCGAAGAGGCTCGGCTACGCCGAGAAGCAGGAATCGCTCGACGTCCAGGGATGGGACACCGCCCACAAGGCGTCGATCCTCGCGTGGCTCGCCCACGGGGTCTGGGTCCGGCCCGAGCAGATGATCGTGGAGGGGATCGAGCGGATCACGCCGGCGGACTTCAGGAACGCGGCCTCCCTCGGCTACGGGATCAAGCTCCTGGCCATCATCACCCGCGACTTCGCCACGAACGAGATCGGGGTCAGGGTGCACCCGACGCTGCTCCCGCAGGAGACGGTGCTCGCGCGGGTGAGCGGGGTCTTCAACGCCATTTCGGTGACGGGCGACGTGGTCGGAACGACGGTCTACATCGGGCGCGGGGCGGGCCAGGACGCCACGGCGAGCGCCGTCATGAGCGACCTCGCCGACGCGGTCGCCCTCCTCCTCCACGGCAAGGGCGCGCACTTCATGGGCGAGGACAGGCCCCCGGCCGCCAAGGGGACGCGGCTCGCGCCGCCCGAGCGGATCCGCGGGCGGTATTACGTCAGGTTGACGGTGGCCGACCAACCGGGTGTGCTGGCGCGCGTCGCAACCATCATGGCAAGGAACCGCATGAGCATCGCCAGCGTGATCCAGGGCCCCTCGGAGAGGGCAGGCCTGGCGTCGCTTGTCCTGACGACCCATGAGAGCGACGAGCGGTCCATGCGCGGGGCGCTGCGGGCGCTGACCGCCCTTGCCAGCGTGCGCGAGGCGCCGCTCCTCCTCAGGATCGGGGACTTTGGGGACTAGGCCAGCGGTCACCCCGAACGACTACCATGGCAAGAATCGTGCAAAAATACGGCGGGACCTCGGTGGGCGACATCGAGAGGATCAAGAACGTCGCCGAGCGCATCAAGAGCGCGCGCGGGGCCGACAACGAGGTCGTGGTGGTCCTGTCGGCGCGGGCCGGCGTCACCAACGAGCTGATCGCCCGCGCCAAGGGCCTCTGCGCGATCCCGAGCGAGCGGGAGCTCGACCAGCTGCTCGCCATCGGGGAGCAGGAGTCGATCGCCCTCATGGCCATGGCGCTCCACGGCATCTCCGTGCCCGCGGTCAGCTACACGGGCGCCCAGGCCGGGATCTTCACGGACAAGGTCCACACGAAGGCGAAGATCAAGATGGTGAACCCTAAGCCGGTCATCAAGGACCTGACCGAGGGCAAGGTCGTCATTGTCGCCGGGTTCCAGGGCATCGACGAGGAGGGCCAGATCACGACGCTCGGCCGCGGGGGGTCCGACCTGACGGCGGTGGCGCTTGCGGCCGCGCTCAAGGCCGACCGCTGCGAGATCTACACCGACGTCGACGGCGTCTACACCGCCGACCCGAGGGTCGTCAAGGACGCCCGCAAGCTGCCGGAGATCTCGTACGACGAGATGCTCGAGCTCGCGTCCTCGGGCTCCAAGGTGATGCAATCGCGCTCCGTAGAGTTCGCCAAGAAGTACGGCGTCGTCTTTGAAGTCCGCTCCTCGTTCAACCACAATCCAGGAACACTCGTGAAAGAAGAAGTCGCATACATGGAACAGGTCGTCGTCCGCGGCATCGCTGCCGACAAGGACCAGGCAAAGGTCATCGTCAGCAACATACTGGACAAGCCGGGGTCGGCGGCGAAGGTCTTCCGGGGCCTGGCCGACGCCAATGTCATCGTCGACATGATCGTCCAGAACGTCGGCCGCCACGGGATCGCGAACCTGACGTTCACGGTGCCGCAGGCGGACACTGTCCGGGCCGTCAAGGCCCTCGAGCCCGTCCTGGACGAGATCGGCGGCGGCCAGGTCGCCGTCCACGAGCACATCGCGAAGCT
>Ga0182015_10001565_pt1 | contig 29772 bp, 17 predicted proteins | sample 712P3MmetaG_FD_120478 | JGI IMG/M metagenome (GOLD analysis project Ga0182015, IMG submission 120478) | Permafrost microbial communities from Stordalen Mire, Sweden - 712P3M metaG | ecosystem: Environmental > Terrestrial > Soil > Wetlands > Permafrost | place: Sweden: Stordalen | collected... | reverse complement strand
GAGCATGGCAAGGGTGGCTGCGGACGCTGCGGGGCCGATGACAAAGCCCAGAACATTCTCTTCGACCTCGACCGGGACGCGAGACAAATCCTGTGTTTTCCCAGCCGCTCCCAGCAAAAGCACTCCCGAGGCATCGGCGATGCCGGCTCCGGCTCCCATCGCCTCCAGCATAGCTGCAACCAGCGGCAGATTCCCGGACCTTCGGCTGAGCAGAGATTTCAGAGTAAGGGCGGCCACCTGCTCACCTTCCCAACGTGGGCAGACCGAGTACGGAGCGGGCTTTGGCCACCAGGGCATCGGGGTCAAACGGTTTGGTCATGTACAGATCGGCGCCTACCTGCTGGCCGAGCTGGCGATCAAATTCCTGCCCTTTGGCGGTGAGCAGAATGATGTGGATGTGGCTCAACCCTAACTGGTGCTTCACCGCGTTGCAGACGTCGAATCCGTTTTTCCTGGGCATCATGACATCGAGAAAGACCAGGTTCGGCTCTTCCTTGCGGATGGTTTCGAGCGCCTCTTCCCCGTTCGCCGCGGTGAAGAGTTCGACGCCTTCGTCCTCCAGCTCTTCCAGGCTCTGCAGGATCAGGGTGCGCAAATGTGGTTCATCGTCGACGATCAGAATCTTCATAGGGTTCACGGGTAGATCAGGAATAGAACGTTCTCCATGCCTTTCTCGAAACGCAGGGCGCGGACCGCATCGTTATTCGAGAGCAGCGAGTTGAGAATGATGATGTCCGGCTTGGAGAGAACCGCTTTTGAAACCAGCTCGGAACCGTTGGATTCGACGACATGGTAGCCGCGGGTTTCGAGAACGTCGGCCAGGGTCCGAATGGTCGAGGCATCCTCATCGACCACCATGACCTTCTTTCGCGACTTGCCCTGGTCGAGCAGGGCATCGACTTCCTGGAACAGTGTGGTGGTGTCGATCGGCTTGGTGAGGTAGCGGTCCACACCCAGGCGGAAGCCGCGTTCCTTATCTTCCAGGATGGACAGGATGATGATCGGAATTTCCATGGTGGCGGGATCGTTCTTGAGAACGGCAGCCACGTCAAAGCCATTCATCTCGGGCATCATGACGTCAAGGATCACCAGGCCTGGAGTTTCTTCGCGGATGAGCGCGAGGGCCGTGCGGCCATCTTCGGCGAGACGCACGCGATAGCCGGCTTCGGTGAGTTCCTGTTGCAGCAGGGAGCGGATGTTGACGTCGTCATCCACCACCAGGACAGACTTGTCGCGCGGCTGGTGAGTGGCAACTCTCTCTCGCAGTTGACGCACCAGGGCCTCGATATTGACCGGCCGCCGTAGCGGCGTCGGGGATGCGATCTGCGCCACGCTCCCGGCCAGGGGAAGGGTGAAGGAGAAGGTACTGCCCTGGCCCGACGCGCTTTCCACCCAGATGCGGCCACCGTGGTGCTCGACAATCTCTTTGCAGATGGGCAGGCCCAGGCCGGTTCCTTTTGGCTTATCGGTCAGGGTGTCGCCGACCTGCTTGAACTTCTCAAAAACCAGGGACTGGTCGGCCAGCGCGATGCCAATGCCCTGATCGGTAACGCTGACCATGAGTTCACTGGTATGGCGTCGAGCGGAGCAGATGATGGAGCCGGCGTCGGTGAACTTGACAGCATTCGAGATGAGATTGATGACGACCTGGATCAGCCGGTCTTGATCGCCGGAGACATTGGGCAAACCAGGCTCAATCTCGCGGACCAGGTTCAGCTTCTTCGCTTCAAACAGAGATGCCGTAGCCGCGATGGCGCGCTCAATCACATCTGTGACAGATACGTTTTCCATGTTCCAGGTGAATTTTCCGGCTTCGATCTTGGCCAGGTCGAGGACATCGTCGATCAGCTTGGTGAGGCGTTCTCCTTCGCTCACGACAACGTTGAGATTTTCAATGACCTGGGCCTTGGTTTGTTGGACCTTGCGGTCATCGTCAGGGATAAGGGGAAAGAGCCGTTCTTCGAGGCGGCGGCGAATGATCTTGGCAAAGCCCAGCACCGAGGTGAGCGGGGTACGCAGCTCGTGGCTGACGGTCGAAAGGAAAGAACTCTTGGCCGCGTCGGCTTCTTCCGCAACCGCCCGCGCCTGGCCCGCTTCCTCGAAGAGCTTCGCATTATGAAATGACACGCCGACCGCGGAGGCGATGGTCGACAACAAGCGCTGATCGGCTTCGGTGAAGCGGCCTTCCTGATCGGTTGACTGCACGCTGATCACCCCGATCATCTGGCCGCCAGAGGGGATGGGCACGCCGAGGTACGAAGCGGTCATCTTGCCGATTAGCTGAATGCCCAGCTTCGCTCGATTAGCTTCCATGTCTTCGTTGATGAGCAGCGGCTGGCCGGTGCGGATGATCTGCGATGTATATCCCTGGCCATACGGGCGCGATGGAGCGTCTTCGCCAAAGGCGTAGGGGAAGTGAAGCATCATGGTCGCGCGATCGAGCAGGGCAACATAGGCGATGGGCGCATGGAAGAGATCGCGTATCTGGTCCCCGACCAGTTGAATCAGGCCATCCTTGTCGAGTTGTGTGGCCAGCGCCTGGGTGATGCGATTGATGGTGCCCAGCTCGGCAGCGCGTTCACGAACAGAGTGTTCCTGTTCATTGATGACCTGGTAGGCATTGGCATTGTCGAGCGCGATGGTGGTGTAGGCTGCAAGGTTTTCGAGCAGGGTGACATCCTGCTCGGAATAGGCGTTCTTCTTGAAACTCTGAATAGTAAGCACGCCGAGCACACGCTCTTGCGCGATGAGCGGCAGGTAAATCATCGAGGCCGGGGGTAGCGCGGCGCTGCCGTCTTCGAGCGCACTGCCGGTGTGCCGGTAGGCAGGAATATAGCGAGAGAATTCTTTCTCGACGTCGTTGAGCAGAATGTGCTGACGATGGTCGATGCACCAGACAGCAAACTGGTTTTTATCGTCGGTGCTGCGGGTGTAGGGAGCGTAGCGCTTTCCGTTTTCCACGGCCAGGTTGTACTCGATCAAGCGTTTCTCCGGCCGATAGAAACCTACGCCAAAGATGCTTGCGTCCACGATCTGGTTCACGTGTTCGTAGAGCTTGAAGAGGATGGTGTTGAGGTCGAGCGAGGCGGTGATTTCTTTCCCGATGTCGCTGAGGAGTTCGATCGAGTCTTTTTGGGCTGCGATTTCCGCTGCCTGGGCGCGAATCTCTTCTGTGCGCTGGTTGACGGTGGCTTCGAGCACCCTCGACTGGGCTTCGAGCGCTTCCGTTTTGCGCCGTGATTTTTCCCGCTCATGACGTGCAATCAATACCCAACCGGCGATAGCCAGCAAGAGAAAGAGCAGGGCATACAGCACATAGGCCGGCGTGCTGCGATACCAGGGTGCGAGGATGATGAAGGCGTAGTCGCCTTCCGGACCAGCTTTGCCGTCTTCCGCCTGGGCGCGCACGCGGAAGCGATAGCGGCCCGGACCAAGGCCGTTGTAGTTTGCCTCTGTCTGCCTGGCCCAGCCTGACCAATCCTTGTCAGAACCATCCAGCATGTATTGATAGTTCGTCTTGGCGGAGTTTCCGAAGGAGGGTGTCGCAAATTGAAAGGTCAAAGCGCTGCTTCCAGCGGGCAGCCGGAGTTCGGAGGCATCCGGAAGTATGGTGCCGCCAAAGACAAGCTTCGTGCCGGCATTGACCTGCCGCACAAACGCCGGGGCCTGGTGGGAGGCCGCTGACTGCATATGGGGATTCAAGCGGATCAGGTACTCGCCCGCGCTCCAAATGGAGCCATCCGGATCGGTGAAGGAATAGGACTGAAAGGAGGAGTGAGTCAGGGGCCGATAGGTATCCTCATCGAGGCGCCAGGTGCCGTCAGCCTGATGGGCGAAGCGCCCAAAGCGATTGGCCTGGGAAGAAGCTGTGAACGACCAGACATACCCGTCATCATCCTGCATGATGGTGGGCGAGACATCGGGAGCATCGACCGGTAGGGCGAAACGGTTGTCGGACACGAACCTGCGCTTCGCTTCGTCCCAGCGCACGAAGTCATTGGAGCGCAGACTCCACACAAAAATGCTGTCTGCGGCATGAGCCACGTAGGTGACGCCGGAAGGCACGCCCTGGTCGAGGGAGAGACTCGCGGCGGTGGAGGCTCCGAGGCCGGTGGGCGCAACCTTGATGCGAAGAACACGAGCGTCACCGCCACCTACCCAGAGATCGCCGGAATCATCTTCCGCCAGCGAACGGGCATCGTATACCGTGTTCTTGAGCCGCCCTTCGTCGATCCACTTTTGACCGTCCCACCGTATGGATCCGACACCATCGCTATGCCCAATGAACATGCGGCTGGGATTCTTTCTGGACAACAGAAGACGGTAGGCCTGCTCGGTCGGACCCTTCAGGCTTGCAATTACGGGCACCATGGCATCGCCCTGAAGTTTCATGACGCCATCGCTGGTCGCCACGAGCAGCTGATCGGGGGTCTTGCCGGATGGATCCTTAAATGCGTTGATTGAAAACCCTTGAGACGCTCCAGCTATGGTTGCGAAGGATGGCCGATGGGTTTTCGGATCGGAAACGAGCCGTTGGAGACCCGTGATTCCACCGGTGGTGTATACCGAGCCCTGGAAGCGGAGCGCGTTGTCGGAGGCCGATCGGTCAAAGATCGAAACCGGGGAACCGGCTTCCACCCGGGTAACGGCAGTGGTTGTGCCCAGCCAGAGGGCCCCCTCACGGTCCTCGAAGGCGCTGTACCCAACCGAATCCGGCAGTCCATCGGCCGTGTCGATGATTTGGCGCAGCGTCCCATCATGCTGCAGGATGACCGCCCCCCCAGTGATTGTGGTGACGCAGAGATCGCCGTTCTTCATGAGGATGGAGATGTAGGCCATGTGCTTCTGCAAGTAGTCGTCGGCGCTGGTGGGAAATGGGGTGACCTTCTGGCCGTCGTAGAGAGTCAGTGGTGCCCCGCGCTGTGAAACCACGAGACGCCCGTCATCATACGGATGCAGAATCAGTTTCTCGGCTTTGCTATAAGCATCGCCGCCCGGCAGGTTGCGCAGTTCATCTCCGACAATTTCCTGCAGGCCGATGCCGGTCTGGTCGGTATAGACGTGACCTCGGACAGCAGAGAGGGTCTGGAATCTGGATTTCGTCGACCAGGTGTGCATGGTGCTGCCATCCCAACGAAACAGCAACTCGTAGGCGCGAAAGAACACTCCCTGTGGGGTGGGTAGGGCTTGCCAGACATTGGTGAAGTGCCGGTCCTGTGGGGAAACCTTGTCCAGCAGGGAAACGAAATGGAGTGCTCCCACCGCATCTGGAGCGAGGTAGCCGAAATTATCACCTCCAGTGACCCAGATTCTGCCGGAATCATCCGGGGTGAGCGAGCGGATGACGCTCATAGATGTGAAGATTTGCCGCCAGGTGACGCCGTCGTATTCAACGATGGTCCCGCCGCTCAGACCGAAGTAGATGAAGCCGCGGCGATCCTGCGTGATGGTCCATACCTGCTGATCACTGTTGTATTCCTTGTAAGTATGGGCCTGCAGGACCGGTGTGCCGACTTCCTGACCCTGCGGCGCCGGAGGGTGCGACGGCGCACTGTGAGCAATGGAGAGGGACAACAGAAGAGTCAAGCTAAGGCTGAGGAGCGCTGCCGGCGAATACTTTCGAGCTACGAAGCTTGTGGGCAAAGGAGTTCCAGGATGCCGGAGGCACTTGAGTCCCAGGGGACGGGCAGTAAGAGCAGTTTCGGAATTACTGTGGTCTGATAAAAGCCGCGAGGTGTGGTTTTCCTTGAGAGAAAACCACGTAAACGCCCATGGCTTCGGTCTACACCAATTCCGAAACTGCTTTGGCCGAGAGCTTCTCGGTTTTACCATGCTGGTATGCGTCATGCAAGAACATGTTGGGGTTTCGCGCTCGGCGGCGACGGGTCGGCCCCGGCCCTTAAGATTGAGTGTGTCCGGCCGGTCAGGGAAATTGAACGGTTGCGGACTGCATCCCCGGGGGGCTGAGAGGTTTCAGCCTTCGCCCGGTTGATGCGGTCAACCGCATGGCGCAGGCGAAGACCATCGCCGGTCTGGCCAAAGAGCTGGCTGTTGGGCGGAAGTTTATGAGTTTTGGCACCGTTGCGTGGGTTCTACCTTTGCGCTCATGCGAGATTCGCACGTTCCTGTAGTATCCAAGGCACAGCAGTTCGAGGTTTCTCTGTGCCTTACAAATTCCTTCGCGGAGACATTGTTCGACACATCGGCGAGTCAGACGATCTGATAGTTGCTCGTGCCGACGAAACCGGAGAGCGATATTTGCTTACCCAGAACCCCGACAGTGACGCCCCTGAAGTCTGGGCTTCTGAAAGTGACCTTGAAATAGTGAAGCGAGCCAGTGACAGTTTCACAGGTTGGGGCAAGACTCTGTACGTTAGCTAATCGGCTTCGCGAAACTTCTGTCCCGAAACTTCTAGTTCCTCCAGTTCGTGTAAATGTTGTGGGTGGTTACCACCACGGCGAAGGTGGAGCCCGGTGACGGGCCATTTCTTTGTTTACACATACAGTCATTGCGACGAATGCGCTCGAAAGCGTCCGGGACCCTCTCATTTTGGTGCTTGCACCTCGACGGTGCTTCCTGCCGGCACGGTCAACATGATCCAGGTTACGGTACGACCAAAGTGGTTTGGGTCGGTATGCACGCGCGCCTTCGTGCCGTTGCTGAAGATGAATCAAAGCTGGATGCGCTGTTGGTCTGCGCGGGGCAATGATTCTCGGGCTTTCCGGCAGTTTTTGATTTTCTCTTTTACCGCTATAGTTGTCTGGGTCGGGGGTCTCATCCGTGCCCTACCGTTGTGTCGCTAACCGTTGAGGCTACACCGCCATGTCAGCGTATCCCCTCAAAACGCGGCTATTTGCTGGTTGCCTCCTCTCGGCCTTCCTGACCCTCTCCAACGGGAGCCGTGCGCAGCAACTCTCGCCGCAGGCGTACGCCGCTTATCAAGCCGGCGTCGCTGCTCTGGCCGGCAACGATTTCAATAGCGCGCTTGCAGAGTTCGAGAAGGTGGTTCGTCTTGCGCCCTCCCTGGAGCAGGGACACAGCGCTCTGGGCACGGTTCTGGTTCGGATCGGGCGCACAAATGACGGCATTCGCGAGCTGCAGAAAGCGCTGGCCATGAAGGCCAGCGACGGGAGCGCTCAATTGAGCCTCGCTCTTGCCTACGAACACGGCGGTCAATTCGCCAGGGCGCTACCCTTGTTCGCGAAACTCGAGGCCGCATCCCGCACCGAAAAGCACCCGCTGCCGTCGACTGTGGTTGCGGCGTATGCTCGATCGCTGGCGGCAACGGGGCAGTCTTCAGCGGCAGTCGGAAAAATGAAGGAGGCCGTAGCTGAGGATCCGCACAATGCGGAGTTGCAGGACGATCTCGGGTCTCTCTATGCAGAGCATGCAGACTGGCCCAACGCGACACAGGCGTTCACTGCGGCATTGCAAACGAACCCCAATCTCGCCAGCGCCCATTTGCATCTGGGGATGACCCTGCGGGCGCAGCAGCAGCCGGGTGCATTGGAGGAGTTCACCAGGGCATATCAACTGGCGCCCGGCAACGCGGAGGCCGCCCTGCAACTTGGTCAGGCCCTGGCGTCCACCGGTAACGATGAGCAGGCCATCCCGCTGCTGCAGCACGCGGTGGAACTTGATCGCGACTCGACGCCGGCGGCCTATCAACTCGGCCTGGCGCTGCAGCGCACGGGGAAAATAGACGATGCGATTCAGCTTTTGCAGAAGGCGGCGCAAGCGGATGCTCAAAATGCCGAGGTGCTCATAAATCTTGGATTGGCACTCTGCCAGGCACAACGAGCCAAGGATGCGGTTCCGGTCCTGCAACATGCGGTGTCGTTAGCGCCCGGCAATATAACGGCCCACCAGGACCTGGCGGCGGCCTACATTCAACTCAGCCAGTTTGACGATGCGGTGAGCGAGTTGCGCGCCGCTTTGCAACTGTCTCCGAACGCTGCGCAACTTCATTACAACCTGGGGCTCGCTTTCAAGATGCAAGACGACGCAGCCGATGCGATCCCCGAGTTGGCGGGGGCGGAGAAGCTCGATGCGTCCGCACCGGAGCCACCGTACGCCCTGGGCCTGTTGTATTTGCAGGCCGGGCGCTATGCCGATGCAGCGCGGGAGTTGAACATCTCACTCAAGCTGCAGCCTGAAAATGGGGAAGCGTGGGCGACACTGGGGAGCGTTTACAACCATCTGGATAAGCTGCCCGAGGCGGCAGAGGCGTTACACGAGGCGATTGGGCGGTTACCGGAGCAGCCGGATCCTCACCTGACCCTTGCCGCCGTCCTGGTGAAACAGAATCAGCCCGCTGAAGCTTCGGCAGAACGGAAGACGGCCGCCGGTCTTATGCGCGCGCACATGAACCGTCAGCGGGCGGAGGTTGCCTGCAATTCCGGAGACTCCTTGCTGAAGAGCGGCAAGGTGGAAGATGCGATCGCAGAATTTCGCAACGCGTTGAGCTATGACCCGGATTACGCGGAGGCACACCGGGGTCTGGCGAACGCGCTCCAGCGGCAAGGTAACAACATCGAGGCAGCGGCAGAGCGGCAGAAAGCAGAAGCCCTGGCCAAGAATCCCGCATCCCAGGACCACCGGTAAGAAGAAGCCATTGCAGCCGCAGTCCCAGCGTGGCAACCAAGCATCGCAGAATATACAGTCGTTGTGCCTATCCGCTATAGTGTGGGGGTCTGTCCGCGGCTTCCCATGGGTGGCTCCGAACGGAGGAGGTCACAGGGAATGAGCGGTTTCGCTAAACCGCGGGCCATGAGACTCTTAGGTCGATGTGTTCTCCTTTTGGCCCCGATCGCGTGCGCAGTTTCTTTTCTGGGCCTGAGAACGATTCGCGGTGCGGAGGATCGGCGCGCAGAAGAAGCGAGTGTGCGCAAGGCGTACGCAGACAAGATTCGCGAAACCTATAGTTTTCCTTTCGGGAAAGACAACATCGCATTGCCTGGCAACGCTGCCGCGGAAGGTAACGAATTTCTTGAGGCAAGCGCTTTCCCCGATGCCGCCTACTGTGGCCATTGCCACCAGGAGGCCTATCAGCAGTGGCGCGAGGCGCTGCATTCCAATTCCTTCCGCGCGCCGTTTTATCGCGCCAGCGTCAACATCCTGATACGGACCAAGGGGATCGAGTTTGCTCGCCACTGCGACAGTTGCCACAACCCTGTCGGCGTGCTAGCTGGCGCCCTAAATACCGGTTCCACCCTGGATCGGTCGTTCGACCGCGACGGCCTTACGTGCGCGACCTGCCACTCCATCCAAAGCGTCCAGAGCAAGCTGGGCAATGGAGGCTTTGTGATGGCGGTACCTGCGGTCATGGTCGACGAGCAAGGCAATCGCATCCCGGGCATCGTTCCCGACGCTGAAATCCTGGCCCATCCGGATCGGCACTCGAAGGCGGTGATGCAGGATTTGCTGCATACACCGGAGTTCTGCGCCGCATGTCACAAGGCGAACCTGCCCCCACAACTGAACAGCTATAAGTGGATTCGCGCGTTTAGTGCCTATGACGAGTGGCAGAATTCGAAGTTTTCGCAGCGCAATCCTCTTACCTTTTATGCTGCCGATTTCACCAGCTGTCAGGGCTGCCACATGATGCGCCAGGCGATCCAATTACCGGACCCTGGAGCCAAGCAGGGCAGCCTGGCTTCCCACAGGTGGCTGGCGGGGAACACGGCTGTGCCCTTTTACTACGGCTTTGACGAGCAGCTGGAGCAGACAATCAAATTCCTGAAGAGGGGCAACTACCTGAACGTTGACCTCTTCGCGCTGAAAACGGAAGACGGCGGCCCTATGCTCGCCCCGCTGGGCACAAAGGCATTCACGCTCAAACCGAAGCAGACGGTAGATGCGTTTGTGATCGTGCAAAACAAGAACATCGGCCACTCGCTTATTCCGGAGGTGCGCGATCTTTACGAAGCATGGCTGCAGTTCACGGTAACGGACGCTTCGGGAATGAAAGTTTACGACAGCGGCTACCTCAAGCCGGATGGCATGCTGGAGGAAGGCGCCCACAGTTTCACCAATCGCCCGGTAGACCTGACGGGCAGCTTTGTGGACAACCACAAAGTCTTTACCATTCATTCCATGGCATACGACAACACGGTGCAGGCCGGACGGTCAGCGCTCGTTCGCTACCAGTTCCACATACCTCAAAGCGCGAAGAGTCCGCTGACCATCACAGCGCGTGTCAATTATCGCCATCTGCGGCAGAGCTATCTGAATAATGTATTGGGCAAGGAACATCCTGCGTACCCGGTGGTGGAGCTTGCGACGACGACCCGCACACTGAATATCGGCGACAACCTGCCGATGGCGCCCCCGGCAACGGATAATCCGGAATGGATGCGCTGGAACAATGCCGGCATTGGGTACCTCGATCAACTGCAATACGAGGACGCGCTGCAGGCGTTTGCGCAGGTCATCCGCCTCCGCCCGGATTACAAGGACGGCTACGTGAATCTTGCTATCACATACATCGAATGGGAAAAGTACGCCGACGCGCGGGCCCCGCTGGAGAAGGCGCTCACGCTGCGACCTGACGACGCGCGGGCGCTCTACTACCTGGCGCTGGTCGAACGCCGGCAAAGGCATTCAGAGGAGGAAGTCGCTGATCTGCAGAAGGTGGTGGCACAATACCCCTACTCACGCGATGCGCGCCGGGAGCTTGGCATCTCCTACTACCAGCAGCATCGTAGCGACGAAGCCATGCAGCAGTTCAAGGCTCTGCAGGCGATCGATCCGGATGATCTTGCCGCCCACTACAACCTTGCCATCCTCTATCGACGGATGGGTATGAAACAGCAGGCCGCACAGGAAGCCTCACTGTACGCGATCAAGAGAATTGATCCAGGGGCGCCCACGTATTCACTGGAATATCTTCGCAAGCATCCGGAAATCTCGACGGAGAGCGTGCCGTGGCACATGCACACAGAATCGATGCATGCGGCCGGCGGCGGCGAGGGACAACCGTAAACGCAGCCGTAAGCATAGATGTAAGCCCGGGGATGGTGATTGGTTGAATCGTCGCAAGTTCATTCGTTCGCTCAGTCGCACGGCACTTGTTTTGCCCTTGGCAGATATTGTTGCCCTGGCCTCCCCCTGGCAACAGGAGCCACAGACTGCGCCACAAGCAAAGAAGAGCCTGGGTCCGCAAGAGCGTAGTTACGATGCGAAGCCTGCGGCGCCGCCCCCCGGTCCTAAGTCCTCCATTGAGGGCACTCCGCTGGGGGTGAGCTTTGTGGATGTCGTGCAGCAAGCCGGGATCGACATCAAGACGATTTACGGCGCAGAAGGATCCAATCAATATCTGTTGGAGACGACCGGCTGCGGACTGGCGTTCTTCGATTACGACGATGATGGCTGGCTCGATCTATTCCTGGTGAACGGCTGGCGTCTGGCAGGATTTACGCCCGGCCAGGAACCGCATTGTCACCTGTTCAAGAACAATCGCGATGGAACGTTTACCGATGTGACTGCGGGCTCCGGATTAGAGCATAAGACGGGTTGGGGCCAGGCGTGCTGTGTGGGCGATTACAACAACGACGGCCACGACGATCTGTTCGTCACCTACTATGGCCAGAACGCCCTCTATCGCAACAACGGCAATGGCAAGTTTACCGATGTGACGGAGCAGGCGGGCCTGCTGCAACCAGGACCGAAGACGCGATGGAACACAGGCTGCACGTTCGTGGATTATGACCGCGATGGACACCTGGATTTGTTTGTTGCAAATTACGTTGACTTTGATCTGAAAACAGCGCCCAAGCCCGAGGATGGGCCTTGCACCTACAAGGGCATTCTCGTAGCGTGCGGTCCTCCGGGATTAGCTGGCGGAAGAAACATTCTGTATCACAATCGCGGCGACGGAACATTCACCGATGTCAGCGAGAAATCCGGCATGTGGACCGCCGTGGGTACCTATGGTCTGAGCGTGGCCGCTTCCGATCTGGACAACGACGGCTGGCCCGATATTTACGTGGCCAATGACTCGGCTCCGGCGACCCTATACCTCAACCAGAAAGACGGCACATTCCGCGATATCGCCATCGAGGGGGGCGCAGCACTCTCCGCCGAGGCTAAACCCCAGGCCGGTATGGGCGTTTCGATCGGCGACTATAACCGCGACGGTAATCTCGATGTAGTCAAGACCAACTTTGCGGGCGACACAGATTCTCTGTACACCAACCTGGGAGATGCCAATTTCGAGGATCGAACCTATCCCAGCGGACTGGGCGTGAATACGCGCCTGCTCGGATGGGGCGTTGGTTTCTTCGACATGGATAATGATGGCTGGCTCGACATTCTCATGTCGAACGGCCACGTCTATCCCGAGGTCGATAAATCGAAGGCCGATCTGAAATACGCTGAGCACAAGTACCTTTATCGCAATCTACGTAACGGACGATTTGAAGAAGTAAGCAATCAGGCGGGGCCGGGAATTCTGGAGAACGCTCCCGCTCGCGGCTGCGCGTTTGGGGACTACAACAACGACGGAGTCCTCGATGTCGCCGTCAACTGCATCAATTCTGTGCCCCAGCTTCTGCGTTGCGACTCAACACTCAAGCGAAATTGGATCAAGATCAAACTTGTTGGTGTTAAATCGAATCGTACGGGCATAGGGAGTCGCGTCATCGTCACTGCACGGACGGTAGCTGACGCGAGCAAACCGCTGGTTCAAATGGACGAACTGCGAAGTGGCGGCAGCTACTTCTCGCAAAATGATATGCGCATGCATTTTGGATTGGATCAGGCCACGAAGGTAGAGATGGTAGAAATTCGCTGGTTGAGTGGGCAGGTAGACCAGCTAAAGAATCTTGAGGTGAATCAACTCTACGTTATCCAGGAAGGGGGCAAGATCTTGAAGTCTGGCCCCTTGACGGAAGCCAAGACGCCGGCACAGGGGAAGGGTTAGGGATCGCCATGATGCACCGAACTGTGCTTTTCCTGGTGCTGCTGGGTTGTTCGGCGGTTGCCGAGCAAGCCCAATATGGCAAACCGGGAGCTCCACGGAGCGGTTCTCAGGCCCGCTCGCAGACCGCGTGCCCTTGGCTGACCCAGGGAAGCGCCTCCGGATTTCTTGGCGGACCCGTATCTGTAACAATAAAAGTGTCTGGTGGGGAAGCGCGCTGGTGCAGGTTTTTACGCCAGCAGGGATCCCATGACTCTCTGGAGATTCTTGTCGGCAAGGCCGCACCGGTCTCCTGCCCTGCAGGGAGCGCGGCGTTGAAGGGCATCGGCAACCAGGCCGCGAGGTGCAAGGCCCCCGGCTCACGCAGCGGAACTGTTGACATGGTGAGCGCTCGTGTGCGCGATAACTATTTCACCGTGACGCACACGGCTCTTGGACAGAAGCATCCTGTGACGTTGTCTGATGGGCAGGGAGATGCATTGGAGCAGATCGCGGAGCAGATAGCTGGAAACCTCTACTGATGCGGTCCGGGAGAGCGCTCAATTTGGTGCTTGCACCTCGACGGTGCTCCCTGCCGGCACGGCCCACATGATCCAGGTCACGGGACGACCAAAGTGGTTTGGGTAGGTATGCGCTTTGAGCGGCTTTCCATCGACAAGCAATGTTTCGAAAGATCCGGGAAAAGCGGCCTTCCAACTCAGCGCACTCTTTCCACTATTGGTTAGACGCGTGCTTCGGTTTCCTTCGTGCCGCACAGTGATTACCTTGCCCTGCACAGGAAGGTTACGGAGTTCCGCCCAGCCAGTTTTCGAGGTCAGCTGAGGCAGCGTTTGAACGGCGGTTCCCAAGGGCTTGCCGGCAACAATGTCCGTTAGCGGCAAGGTGGGCTCGACGCGGATACCCATGAGCCCCGTGACCAGGGCTCCGATGACAGAGTAGGAGACCTCAGGATATTCACGCCGTTCGCGACCGGCGCGGGTAAGGTCCATGATCTGTATATAGGCAGCTTCGGGATCGCCGTACCGGTAAAGGATCTCTGCATAGTGCGACTTTGCCTCGATCGCGCTTACAGGTTCGGTGCTCATCGTTGCCAGAAGAGCATGCAAAGCACTTGCAGTCTTGGGGCCATCCTCCGCCGCATCGCGATAGAGCAGATCGCTTCCCGCACGTCCCGTGAAGTGATGCTCCTTGTTCAAGAAAGCGTAGAAATATCCCTGCGACGCGTTCCACCACTCAGTATTGATCAGTGACTTCATCTGCCCGGCGGTCTGGAGAGAGAGCTGCGCAGCCTGCTCGTTCCCCCGGATTCCCTCCATCGCAGCATAGGCGCGGTATGCGGCGTACTGCGTCGCTAACAGGTCGATGCCCACCAGGTTGTCCCTGCTGCTCTCTTCATAGGTCGGGTCCCCGCGGAAGAAAGGAGGAGTCTGGATATCGCTCTTCCGTTGCATGATCCTATCCGGACTCAGATTCCAACGTTTCGTGTAGTCGGTGATCGTACGATCGTAAAAGTTCAGAAACACGGGGTCTTCGATGTAGGACCTGTCTCCGGTCCACAGAAACATCCGGTAGCAGGTATCCAGAATATCGAAGTTGGCAGGCAGGTTGTACCAGAACTCAGCATCGCTCCTATAGTCGACAGGGGCGGGGCGGTTCAACCGATCGATCTCCCAGTAACTACACCAGTCCCTGGATGCAGCGATATTTTCTGCGAAGCGGTGAAGCATGTTGTGGTTGTACCGGGCAAGGCCTAACGCCTGGGCGCCGTCGGCCTGGTGCGCAGTATCGCGCATGCAGAAAGCATGACGCCCAGGAAGCGCTGCTTCATACCAGGGACCGACGGGATCGCTGTCGGAGACGTAGGACAAAGCCTGTTGCTTGGCCCAACGAAATCCGTCGACCAGACGGGCGTCGGAAGAAGCAAAATCGAGGTCGGAGTGCGCTTCATGCTCTGCCGGTTGAGGATATGCCGAGATGGACATCAGCAACAGGAAAAGGCATCCGAGCTTACCTTGGTGCCGGCGTCGGAGGCTGCGCCTTGATCCGGCGTGCTCGAAGTACATCGTATCCTCCAAAGTTGTGGGGCGCTGCATTCAGCATGGTTAAGCCATCAAGAAAATGCAATCACTAAACCCGGCGCAGACAGATCGCCATGAGTCGCATGCTGCAGGCCCACATCGCGAATCAGCGTTCCTGCGATATGCACGATATTTCCGCGAATCTCCACGGAATGGGAGATATCGATCGCCTCATCGCCGGCCAGATCCTGCGCCAGAACTCGCTTTCCTCTCATTTGTCTGTCGAAGACCATAGTAAGGCTGTCGAAGTACCCGAAGATACCGAAGGGCCCTGGGGCGTCGGATACAGGCAGCGTCACATCGATGCCCGGCATGTACCATGCCTCTCCGATACGGGTTCTCTCCTGCGCGGCAACGGCGACCGCACCATTGGGAAAGCGCGCTGCAAACACAAACGGCTTATCGCCCTTTGCCTTCACCACCGGCAGTGGCATGTTTCTGGCGATGCGGGCAGGTGCTCCTTGTCGCACAGTCGCTCCCACAAGCTCCTTCTGCCACGTCTGCGTGCGTTCAAAACACCACCTGTCGACAAGAACTTCCTTGTCGATCGATACCTCTCCCAACCCTGGCGAAAACGGAGGGGCAATACGCTGCCAGCGAAGAGCCCGGACAACCTCGTCGAGTCGCCTCTTCGTCTGTCTGGGTCCGTTAAAGAAGAGATCGGCGTCTTCTGCGGGCCTCATGCCGGTGAGGGGGTGGCGCATGATTCCCATCGTGCACCCCATCACCGCAGCCAGATAAACCTCGTCTTCCAGATTGAGCACGCCCTTTATCTCGGGATGGCCTTCTGCTCCTTTCAGCATGGCAGCGAGGCGATCTAACGTCGTAGGCAGCGAGAGGATCGACGTCACGTCGTAGGTCCTGTACACGTCCGTGTTACGTAGGATCGTCATGCGTCTCGAATCCCAGGATTGCGAACCGAAGCGGCCGTCCTCGTGCCAGTCTCCATTGACCGGCAACTCTTTGTGCACGTGTTCGAGCGTCAGAGGGATGTGCGTTTCGTTGCGCAGCCGGATCAGGCTGAAGGATGGATCGCCAATGTCGATCTTCCAATATCGAACCTCGGCAGAGTTGCTGAGTGCCTCTAAACGGCGGACTCTATCTCCTTCCGGCGTGTTGCGGCACCAAAGTGCGGCGCCGCGCCAACCAGCCTTCTGGACCTCGCTGTTCAGCTTGCTGAGGCGCTGCGAGGCGGTTCCGCTGAAGGAGGGAAATTTGCCCGCATCCAGCTCGAAAGTCGCAGTACCCCCAGTCTGCCAACCATCATCCAGCATGAAGAAGAGATCGCTACGAACCTTCGCATAGAACGATTCCGCCCACCCAGCCCTCGCGAAGACATTTTCTTCCGTCATGGCATTACGCGCCAGATCCCCTCCGGAATCCCCTTCGAGAATAGTCGCATCCAGTTCACGGAGCCCATGACCATACATATAGTTCTGCGCAGCCCAGGTGCACCAGTAGTGCGGCGCACCGGAGGGCTGCGCAGGCACTAAACTCGCGCCTTGTCTCCGCTCTATTTCGGTATCTGCAACAAAGCCTGTGAACACCGGTGCGATCGTCGTCGCCATCGACGCGGCGAGAAAGCGCCTTCTGCTCATGCTCATCGGTAGTCCTTTACATGGTTGAGTGGCCTGCTGGGTGAGCGTTGGCATCACACTGCGCGGGTGATGCCAACGGGTAGAGTCGCGGCGCTGGAATCTCAGAAGGTGAAGTGTCCGCCGAGCTGGATTTCGCGCGGTGTGCCGTTGGTACTCGTAATCTGACCGAAGCTGGGGTTCTGCGCCGTGCAGCAGGTGGTATTTGGGTTGGAGTAGTGCGGAGTGTTGGTAAGGTTGAAGGCATCCACCTGAAAGCTCGCCGTCATCCGCTCACGAATCTTTACCGACTTCAATAGCGAGGCGTCCGAGTTCCTGTAACTTGGGCCGAGCACCTTTCCAACACCTGAGTTGCCCAGCTGATACAGCGGTGGCGTTGTGAGGCATGTAGTGTCGAACCATTCGGAGGTCTTGCCAATCTTTGCGATGGAGGGGCATGCAAGATCGGCGCGATTGGAAAAGCCACTGTTGAGATTGTCGTTCGAGATGCCGAATGTCAAAGGCTGGCCGGATTGCAGCATCGTGATGCTGCTGAGCTGCCAACCGCCCAACAAAAGATCCATGGGCCGGGAGCTGTTGGACAGCCACTGCCTGCCTCGTCCGAAAGGAAGCTCATAAACAAAGCTGGCAATAAAGTTCTGCGGCACGTCAGGCGCCTGGCCTGTTCCGACTCCTCGGTTCAAGTTGTCATGGAGAGCGTAGAAGACGTTCATGTCATCGATCTCCTTTGACCAGGTGTAGGAGACCCGCCCCTGCAGCCCATGCGAAAAGTTCTTGGTAAGCTCCGCCTGCAGCCCATGGTAGATGGAAAGTCCGTCGGACGCTGCGTAGTTGATCGACGTCACCTCCGGTGCGATCGCATAATACGGTCTGCGAGGGGTCAGGTCTCCTGGGCCAGGTGCGGGCGTATCGATGTTGTAGTCGCGGTAGAGATGGATTCCTCTTGTTCCTACATAGCTGAGACTGAATGCCGTCGATGGTGTCAGCTGTTGCTGTACGCCGAAATTCCACACATATGCGTTTTGCGGACGGAAGTCCTCAGGAATGAGGGTGACCGAGGAATTCGGTTGCGGAGTTACCGGCGCAGAGGTTGACAGGGGAATGAACCCCGGCAGTCCGTTGGTGCTGACCTGCCAGAACGGCGTATAGGCGAGCTGCTGGTTGAGATAGTACTGCTGGAAGAAGGGGAAGTTGCGTTCAAGATTGCCACCGATCGCTCCGAAGTTACCGGGGAAGGTGGTGATGCCGAAGGCCGCGCGAACAGCCGTCCTTCCATTGTTGGGCGTGTAAGAGAATCCAACTCGCGGTGCGAAGTTGCCATAGTAGTTGTTGACGTTGGGCGCGCGATTGCTCGACGTGGCAATGTCGAGCAGACCGGTCGAGAGGTTGAAGTTGGACTGTCGATTGAATTTGTCGATCGCTTGCGTGATGACGTCCCAGCGCAGGGCCAGATTCAGGGTGAGAGACTTCGACACGCGATACTCGTCTTGTCCATAGATGCCTGCAAGGTGCGCGCGCGTCGCAGGATCAGTATCGACAAACCCTCGATAAAGCGAAGATGGAATTCCAAGCAGGAAGCTGGCGAAGGCATTTCCCCCCGTGCTGGTGCTGCAGTTCGGTTGTCCAGTGCAGCTGCTCGTATAGTCGGCATTGAAAGAGAAGCTGCCGTTTTGGCTGGCATTGGCATTGGTCAGCGAAGCCTGGAGGCGCCGATAGTCTTCGCCGACCGTGATCGTGTGCTTGCCGAAAACCTTAACCAGGTTGTCCGTAATCTGATAGACATTTGTGATGCGGTGCGAGTTTGTCCAGTCCTGAGATCCGGTCGAAGCGATGTTGCCGACATCGAAGATCGCCATTCCTGAAGCACCGGGAAAGTCGGCGTTGTTTCCGTTGGGAATCCCCAGAAGGGTGTTTTCGTCGGTCTGGAAGTCATTCCCGAAGTCTTTGGTGTGAAAGCGATTAAATCCAAAGCGAAGCTCATTCGTCGCCGTGGGCGAGAACGAATGGTCGTATCCGACCGCGATGTTGTGATCCCTGGACGCGGCATTGACATCGTTGATCTGGATGAACCGCGTGCCCGGCGATGGGGCATTCAAATCACGGCGCTGATAGGATTCACGAGCGAAGAGCCGGTCGCCATTTGAAAATTGATAGTCCGATTTCACATCGAACTGGTGATTGTTGTCGGCCTCGGATGTGTTTGCCTTGTAGTTCTGGCTGATACTGTTCGGATCTGTTGGTTCGGGCCAGATGGTTGCGCCGGCCACTATCTTGGCGGAGACAGGATCGAAACGCGATGTGGGAACCTGGTAGGCCGGTCCCTGGCTTGTGTTGACGGTGGGGAATGGGTTACCAGTCGACGGGTCATACAACGTTGGGAACTGGCTGGTAAGAAAGGTGCCCTGTCTCATTAGATCCGTGGGCACAGTGAGGTTGTAGGAAATGCCGTTGTTGAGCAGTAGTCCCTGGTAGTCCACGAAAAAAAATGCTTTGTTCCGGATGATTGGACCGCCCAACGAACCCCCAAATTCGTTGGCACGGTATGGAGCTTTGGTCAGCGCCTGCCATTGAATGGCATTCAAGCTGTCGCTGCGAAAGAACTCATAGGCCGATCCATGAAGTGCGTTGGTCCCGGATTTGACGAAGGCATTCACCTGCGCTCCGCCGTAGGTGCCGACCGTAGCCTCTGCGTTGTTGGTCGAGACTTTGACCTCCTGAAGTGAGTCCAGCGGCGGCGTGACATTGATGAACGCATTCAGCAGCTCCATGTTGCTGACACCGTCCAGCGTATAGGTTGTGCCGGCCCACGGCAGTCCATTGACGCTTGCTGTGATCGAACCCGCCGCTCCTGCGCCGGCAGCCGCTTCAGGAGCGCTTCCAAATCCCGTAGCCACAGATCCGGGAACCGTCTGCACCAACTGCGAGAAGACTCTCCCGTTGAGTGGCAGACTGTCGATGTCACGTGCATTCAGAACCTCGCCCAGCGAAGAACTCGTGGTGCTTACCAGAGGGTTATCCCCGGTCACCTGCACAGTCTCTACCATGGCGCCCAACTGCAGGGTCACGTCCACACGCGTAACGCCATCGACGGTGACCACATTCCCCGTGGAAATAGTAGTGCGGAATCCAGAAGCGCTGATCTCAACCTTGTAGGTACCGGGAGGCAGCAGGTTGGCGATGTACTCCCCGCGATCGTCAGCGACGTATTGGTTGACGATTCCTGTGTCTTGATCGGTCACGCTGATCTTTGCGCCCGAGACTACGGCCCCGGTTCCATCCTGAACGGTACCTTGGAGACGCCCGCTGACGCCCTGTCCAAAGCCCACTGCCGTAAAGAGGAGCAGGCACGCGACCCCGAACAAAATTCCTCGAAACGATGTTGACGGCAATGAGCACCTGTCGAGTCTTGGGTGAAGATTCATTTGCGATTGCATGTAGCCTCCGTAGGTCTTTGCTAGGAACTGCTTTCTATCGCAGCGGATTTGCGACGTACCCGCTTACTTTCGTGTCATTGAATCGACCCATCTTGGGCGAAACGGCTGCGCAAAAAATGGATGTTCTCAATAGCGCGAGAACGGTAGAGGGTCGGAGAAGGACCGGTCCAGCTACACGCAGATACCGGAGAGATACAGAGGAAAATCATCAGTTTATCTGCAACATTCGAGGAAAGTTACAGCAACGTTACCGACGTTACATGAGCTTTTCAGGGGACAAGGCAGGCGAGATTGTCGAGTATGAGCAAGGCGCCGGACCCCACCAGGTGGGTGGATCGACTATTTGTTGGTGGGGGCGGAAGAAGCTTCAGCGTTATTCGCAGGCGATTTCTTGAGGGGAAGGGGATGTATCGCCGCCAGCTCGGTGCTAAGCACCTGGTCACCTTTTTCGAGATGAACGAGCACCAGAGCTTGAAACCAGGGCATAGCGTCTCTTCCGGCCGATCCGCCGTTCGTCACAGGAAGCCCTTTGGCCGCCAACGCTGCGGATAATTGCTCTACTCCAGACCGAGAGGTGATGAACCGGGTCACCCCCTCTGTTCCTTTTGTATCCAGGCCGCCAAGGACCGCGATTTTGCGTCCAGCGACGACCCCGGGCTGTATAGAGATCAGGCTGTAGTCCCTTGTGAGCACTTGGGTGTCAGGATCGCGTTCTGTGTGGTAAACGGAGCTTTCGCCAGGGCCGGGGTGAGCATTCACTATCTGAGCTCTCCATTGCTCACGGCGAGAATCAGGATTCTGAAAGGCAAAATCTCCGGCAGCTAATAGCTGCGCGACGGCGATATTTTGAAAAGGAGACCCCAGCAAAATCACGGAGTGTTGTTGCAAATCGTCGGGAGTAATATTGCGGCTGGTTTTGACAGTGGGCTTCAGGCCCATCTGCGCGAAGAGGTTCGTCAACATGGCGACGCCTTCCAGTTCGCCCGTGCCCGTATACCCATCTTCATAGTAGAGCTGGCCGGCGTTTGCCACCAGCGCAGGATTGGATGCAAACTCCCCCGCAAGATGGGGATCGACCCGAGCCCCCCGGTTGTCGCTGGCCCCTTGGCGGAAACGAAATAGATCGTTGGAATCGTCCAGGAGGAAAACAGCATTCGGATAAGCGATGATCGGGGCCGGATCATTGCCGAGAAAGTCAGCCCAGAACAGCTTCACCGGGTCAGCCGGTTTGTGAGCGAATCGGCTTGTACTCGCGAGACTGTCCCCGGCAATCGCGCTATGCGCCTGATAGCTGCCGGCAAAATATCCAAGGACCATAGTAAGGAGGAGCACTACAGCCCCGATGACCGCCCATGAAAAGTATCGCCGGAGGTGACTGCTGGCCGAGCCCTCGACCAACTTCGCGTCCACAGGCTCATGATTAGAAGAAGAGGATCCATTTGCGTTCGTTTCTAGATCGGGCACTGCGCTGAGCTCGTCGGCGTCGATCTCCTGGTGTTCAGGAAAATCTGCCCTCAACCGAAAGGTGGGGTGGTAATGCCCTCTGGGAATTTCCACCAGGACCAGATCGTGGACGCCTTCTTCCTCGTAATACTCCTTCATCTTCTGGCGCAGCCGATGGGTCTGGACCCGGACGATCGTATCCGTCTTTGGATCGAAATCCGGCTTCCGACCGAATGCCTCTACCCCAATCGTGTATTCCTTGAGCCCTTCCGCGTTTCCTTCAATCGCTCTTGTCCCCAGGAATTGCAACAACTGTTGAAGTGTCAGGGAGTTACGCAGAGTATTGGAGTGGAGAATCCGCTGAAGTTGTTGCCGAGTCCCCTCCACGGAAAGCTGGTCAGTTTTCGTAACGGGCGTTAGTTGGCTGTTTGTCACTTTCGTTTCTCTCGACGCCTGTCCACCCGGCGCAAGTTTAGCAGTTCGTGGCTGCTGCGGCCAAACCACCGGGTGAGGGTTGGATGTCGCCGCCGTCGTTCACAAAACAACCCGTCACCATTGTCTGTTCACTTCGATGTAATCGACGGGCGCTGGTTCGCCCTGGTTGGGCGTTCCACGCAGTGTGAGCGTGTCCCCCGGCTTGAGATGGAGGCGAGAAGAGAGAAGAACGACCGAGGCCGGTCATCATTGAGATCCTCAAGGAGGACCTCAATGAGGCTGCTGGCCTGCTGCAGGAAACGACATACCGGGCAGAATTTTCGATTCTACAGTGTAGCGATGACAGTTCGAGTAGGTCGCAACCATGCGCCCTGTGTTTTCGGCGTCATGCGCGTAGAACCGCGACGGCAGCCAAAATGTCTGCTCACCGAGCTTCTGCGGAGCATAATCGATTCCGCCAAAGTAGACTTTGGGGGCCATCTCTGCCGCTTCCGGTGCAATGGTCCGCTCGGTGTGAAGGATGCGTCCGGTTTCGGGGTCGGCGATCACAATCCGGTGAAGGCCAGCGGGAAGCTTTGCGCATGAGGGGTTCGTAAATGTGGTCTTAAGCGTCATGTCCAGCCGGACGGTCTGGCCGTTGTCGCCGGAGGTAAGAACGTAGTCAAAGCACTGCCTCTGCTCCCAACTCTTGAAACCTACGAGACCTGCGAACCCGCCCTCGACGAAGTAGGGCGTTTGGAACACGCGCCTGGCACGGCGCCCGTCGACCCTTTTGAACTCGCGCTGTTCACGAAACGGATCGTATGGGTTTTCGGTACGAGCCTCGCGAAGGGTCGACTGGATCTTCACCTCCCACGTGACCTTACCTTTCTCGTTGAGAGCCTGTGACGTGATCTGCTCGTCGCAGAGCAAGGATGGGAGCGTCGCCTGGTACTGCTTTGCGTAGGCATCAAGCCGATCGAGGAGAACGTCGAGCGAGGGAAGTTGCTGGCACCAAGCCATAGCAGGAAAGATGACGACCGCCAACGCAAAAAAGGGTTTCATGCGTGCAACGCCAAGATTACCAGCACCGCGGTGGGTCGACTGCTCCGGACCTCATTCTCCCAACTTACGATCTAAGCTCGCGTAACGAAGGTCCCGCAAGTGGGGTTTTCGGTAATCCGCTGGTGACGATCCCTCGCGGCAGGGATTTTACCGAACGCCAGACTTTCAAGGAGCATGGCGAACTGCGGCAAAACGCTCGACCCAGCGGACTTGATCAGGAGTATCCGGGACCTGTATACCTCGTGCCATTGTCAGGCGCCCGAACGCCTCATGGGGTGTGAATCCGTCGGCGACGAGCAATGTGGCCAAGAGCAATGGGAAGGAGGTACCCACTATGGTTACAAAGCATAATCGAAGCGGTACTGGGGATCCCAATGAACGATAAACCATTGACTATAAAGGGTATGGGGACCAAGCCTGCGATCGAAAACCAGCGGTTCAAGGCTATAATGAGTGCAGCGGAGAAGTAAAATGGCAAGCCCTTTTCAACCGGTTCTCCTTGAGTGTCGGAAAGCACGCCCAACATGTGGGCCTGAATCATGAGCGCGGATAAGGCAATTCGCAAGGTCACAGACCCCGAACAGCAGCAAGCGGATACGTATCGCTACTGGCAAAGTTTGCCCATTGGAGAACGACTTTCTGCCGTTTGGGATGCCAGTGAAGCGGCCTACAGCTTCGCCGCCGCCTTCAAGGGAGTTCCGGTCAATGATGCCAAAGGATCTGAAAGAGCTATTACGCGCGTTCAACGATCACGCCGTTAAGTACCTTGTTGTGGGAGGTTATGCCTTTGGCGTTCACGCGGAACCGCGAGCAACGAAAGACCTGGACCTCTTCGTGCGGCCCGACGCACAGAATAGCGAAGCGATATTTCGCGCACTCGCCCAATACGGTGCACCCCTCGGCGATCTGAGCCCGGCCGATTTCATGGACGGCACCGTTTTCCAGATCGGCCAACCTCCCGCGCGGGTGGACCTTTTGCAGCACATCGACGGTATCAGTTTCGATCAAGCCTGGGAGAATCGAATCGAGGGACTTGTCGATGGGGAAATCCGCACCATCGTCATTTCCAAAGCCGACCTCATCCAAAATAAACTCGCAAGCGGAAGGGAACAGGACATTCTCGACGTCAAAATGCTGCGCGCCCAGCGCTGAAAGATTCATAGAGACCGTGAAGATCTGTCGAGGATTGATGGACGAATTGCTCGACGATGCTTCGGCGACAGTAATTGAACAATTGGCATTGTCCGCACGCCGGGAAGCCCTTCCATCATTGTTGTTTGTTCACTTCGATGTAATCGACGGGGGCAGGTTCGCCCTGGTTGGGCGTTCCACGCAGCATGAGTGTGTCGCCCGGCTTGAGGTGAACGTCCGAAACAGTGAAGAGCGTACTGGTGCTGCCGTTGGGGTGCGCATCGACAGCCGCGGGAGGCAGCGTGGCATTGGCGACCCAGTGCGCCAGCGGCTGGTTGTTCAAGAGCAGCTCGTAGTGTGCGGCACCGGTGCGCAGGTCAAAATAGCGCACGGCAATGGTGTAGACGCCGGCTGGCCGGCCAAGTTTGGTGCTGAGGGTGCACGGAGCAGAACGGTTGCAAACAACCGCCTTGCCGGCGGAAGCAGTTTCCCATGGAGTTACGGCAACGGTGGTGTATCCGTCCGCCTGCATGGAATCTGTTTCGATCCGATCAGGATACTGGCCAACACGCCCCAACTTATCGGGAATGCCGGAGATGTTTTGGAACCAGGCGGTGACCGCGTCCCGCCATACCACGGCATGGCCGGCTTCGTATTCGAAGAGTGCCAGAGTCTCCTCGTAGCGCGGATCGTCGATAAGGCCATGCAGCGTATGCCATCGCGGCGCATACGTAGCCGCCGCCGCCGCGCCCTCATAGTGCGCGTCGTACACGTGCTGTACGAGCGTCTTGCCGCTGCGCAGCATGTAGTTGTAGGGCACGTGATGCATGAAGAGCAGAAGACTGTCGGGGCAGGTGTCCAAGGACTCGTAGACCTTTGCCAGCTGAGGCGGATATTGGCCGATGTAGCCGGTTCCGGTGGCGACGGTGCGGTCCATGCCGATGCCATGCTTATCGGCGCGGAACCATTGCCCCCAACCGTTCCGCTCGGCGGACTCGATGCCCGGGCCGTAGTGGATGCTGATGATATTGGTCAGCCCTCCTATGCCCAGCGGACCCGTGTATTGCTCGTATACTCGCCAGGAGTTCGTTTGCAGACCGTTGACTACATCGACGACTTTGGGATTGTTGCCAAAGGTAAGGCGGGTCCAGGTGTCGATGATCCCCTCAGTCGTCAGCTCGGGATTCCATGCCAGCTTGCCGAAGCCGTAAAGGTTGGCCATGGCCATGGGGTGATGCAGCCAGTTGGTATCCAGGCCAACATTAGCAACGCCGACAAATCCACCCAGGGGTTGGTGGAAACTCTTGCCCTCAACAATCTCGCTGACCGGCGTACTCCGATTCTGTGCGCGGAGGTCGGTGTTGAGGACCCACTTCCACATCGGGACAAGGAACACCATGTGGCGCTGTTGGCCGGTGTACTCCTGGGTGATTTGCAGTTCGATAGCCTGGCTGGTGTGGCGAAGCGCGGCAATTAAGGGGGAGACGGGCTCACGCACCTGGAAATCGATGGGGCCGTGCTTGACCTGGATGACCACGTTGGGTTCGAACTTGCCATCGAGAGCGCGAAAGTTGTCATAGCCAGCGCGGGCGCGGTCGGCCTTCAGGTTATTCCAGTCGAGGTGGTTGTTGTAGACGAAGCCGCGATACAGCACCACGCCGCTATGGGGCTTGAGCGCGCGGGCCACCACGTTCGCCGCCTGCGCAGGCGTGCGGCCGTACTTCGAGGGGCCAGGGCGGCCTTCAGAATCCGCCTTGATGACGAAGCCGGCGAAGTCTGGGATGGCGCGGTAGAGCTCATTTACTTTTTCCTTCCACCATGCAGCGACCTGGGGATCCAAAGGGTCGAAGGTGCCCAGGTGGCCCACAGCCTGGGGGCTGGAAAGATCCACCGAGAGCGACATGCGCACGCCCCAGGGGCGAAAGGCATCCGCAATGCGCGCCAGCTCGACGATCATCTCCGGGTCGAGCGTATGCAGGTTGGCATTGACGTTGTTGACGGTGGCGCCGTTGAGACCGACCGAGGCGAGCAGACGGCCGTATTCCGAGACCCGGTGCAGGTCCGAGCGCACCTGGCCATTGTCGAAGAAAATACTGCGCCCGGCATAACCGCGCTCGATGGTTCCGTCGAAGTTATCCCATTGGTTCACCCAGCGGATGGGCGACGAGGGCGATTCCGTATCCGGGGTAAGGGGCATCTGCTGCGCGACCTGCTCCAGCACGCGGAAAACGCCATAGAGTTCGCCGCGGTCGTCTCCGCCGGCGATGACCCAGTAATGGTGGCCATGGGCCGCAACCTGGGAGAACGAGAAGCCCCCTGCCGGGACGGTCGCCTTCCAGGCCGGTAGAAGATGGCGGATTTCGAGGGGTGTGCCGAGGAGGAACGCGTCCTCTGGAGGAACCGAGGAGGACGCGCGGAGGGTTTCTCCCAGCATCGAGTGCAGGCCCCGGGCCAGCTCGGTGGCGGCACTCTCGGCGACGGCAGAATGGCCGGCGGCAACCAGGTAATGAGGCATGGTGTTGTACTGCAGTTGAGTTTGCAGGGGCAGAGGGGCGTACCGCAGCCAGCCTTCCTCGCCCGTCTCCGCACGTACGCACGGCGCCAACGAGAGGAGGCTTAAGGCCAGAAAGCTGACCGCTGTGCGGAGGCGCATTCTTGCTATCTTACCGTTGGCAGGGGACTTATTGCGGTGCAGATTGGTTGCGCGTATTCGTAGAATTACCTTATGACCCAACATATCGGTATCGTTGCCTGCTCCGCTGAAGGGGCCGCTCTTTGTTATCGTTCCATCTGCCTGGGAGGGGCGGATCTTCTCGGTCCGCACGACCACCCTGAAATCTCCCTGCACACGCACTCTCTGGCGGAGTACATGAAATGTATCTACCGCGGTGACTGGCAGGGCGTGGGCGAGTTGATGCTCTCCTCGGCGAATAAGCTGGCGGCCCTCGGCGCCGATTTTCTTATCTGCCCCGATAACACGATTCACCAGGCGCTGCCTTATATTGAGCAGCGGCTGCCGCTGCGATGGTTGCACATCGCCGACGCGGTCGCCGCACAGGCGGTTGGCCGCCGGTTTCGGCGACTCGGTCTAACCGGCACTCGTTATCTGGTGGAGAGCGAGGTGTACCCGGAAAAGCTGAAAGCGCGTGATCTGGAGTACGTCCGCCCGAACCCCGAGGAGCGCGAAGAGATCGATCGCATCATCATGGAGGACCTGGTGTATGGCGTCTTCAAGCCCGAGTCGGTCGCAACCTTTCAACGGGTGATGGAACGCATGAAAGAGGAGGGCTGTGACGCAGTCGTCCTGGGCTGCACCGAAATTCCGTTGTTGATGAACGATGCAAACTCGCCACTGCCCACGCTCGATTCCACGCGGCTGCTGGCGCGGATGGCTTTGCGGCGCGCGGTGCAGCACCCGGTAGTTCCCGCGTAAACGGCAAAGGGTGAGGAGGAATTTTTTCTTCCGGAATTTGTAGTGATTGTGGAGATCCTTTGGAGCGGTTTGGTAGAGAGAGATCGTTTGATGGGCTTCGCCCGTCGTTTTCGGCCCACGTACGCCTTGGCGAACGTGGGGCACCCGTCCAGGGGACCAGGGTTGCGGCTGGACGACCAAAGCCTTGCGTGACGATGGAGATCTTCGCAACTAACCGTAGTGGAATCCCACATCTCGCGAAGAACGAGCGAGATATGGGGCACCCAAGATCGTGGTTAGGGATGGCCCTTAGCGGGCTTTGATCTTTATCGGCGTGAACTCGAGTTCGAGGCCCTGGTCTTCGGGCAGGATTGTGATCTTTACCTTGGCCAGCGATTCGACGATCCAGTCCGCGGCCGTGAGCTGATCGACGGTGTGGGAAAAGGTAGTGGCGAGCACCTTGCAACCTGCTGCGTGGCCGGCTTTGCTGCCTGACGTCGAATCCTCGATCACGATACAGTCCGCCGGCGCCAGCCCGAGAATTTTAGCGCCCTTGAGATAGGGTTCCGGGTGAGGCTTACCGTTGGCCACCATGTCGGCGGTCACTATGTGTTTCGGCACCGGCACGCCGGCGAACGCCAGCCTGCTGCGCGCCAGCCGTTCGGTGGCCGAGGTGACAATGGTCCAGAACTTCTGCGGTAGCAATTGAAGAATCGAGGTCACGCCTTCCAGCACCTCGAGGCCCTCGTTGTCGCCAACCTCCAGATCTTCGATCACACGGAGTTCCGCTGCGTGGTCGGCGTCGGGTCTCAGCGCGCGGACGGTTTCAATCGCGCGCATACCGTGTGCCGCTTTGATGGTCTCGCGCACGTCGAGTCCATGGCGCTCGGCCCAGGTCTGCCAGCTTCGCTCAACCGATCCCAGCGAGCTGATCAGTACTCCATCCATATCAAAAAGCAGCCCCTTGGTTCTTACCGTGATCATGCAGCGTCTCCCAGGGCAAACCTTCGCCCTGCTTCCAGTAAAGCATTAACGGCTTCGCGGGAACCGCTCTCCGCGTAGATGCGCAACAACGGCTCGGTGCCCGAGGCACGCAGCAGCAGCCAACTCTCCGCCGGCATCGGCTTGCCATCATCCGCTGGGTTGTGGAGATAGAACTTGAGCCCATCCAGCGTTTCCAGGCGCAGGACGCGCATGCCGGCAAACTCGCTCACACCCGCGGCAGCACGGCGTATCGCCGACTGCTTGACCTGCTCCGCGATATGCAGGTCAAGCCTGCCGTAGTAGTGCTCGCCGTATTCTTCCTGCAGACCACTGACCAGCGAGCCCAGGGTGCGTCCTTCCTCCGCCATGACGTTGGCCAGGAGAAGGGCATTGAGCAGCCCATCGCGTTCCGGCAGATGCCTGCCGATGCCGATGCTGCCCGATTCCTCGCCACCGATGAGGATTTCTTTATCCAGCATCAGCTGGCATACGTGCTTGAAGCCGATGCCGTGCTCGTAAAGTTTGCGCCCATAGCGGGCCGCAATGCGGTCCAGCATTTTGGTGGTGTTGAATGCCCGAGCCACATCTCCCGGCCACTGTTTGCGTTTGAGCAGCCATTCGAGCAATACACAATAAATTTTATTGGCGTCAACGAAGCGGCCCTCCTCGTCTACCGCGCCAATGCGGTCCGCGTCGCCGTCAGTGGCAAAGCCGGCCTGGCAGTGATGTTCCAACACTGCGACTTCGAGGGCGCGGATGTGAGGCGGAATTGGCTCCGGCTGAATGCCAGGGAATAGTGGATTCAACTCCGCACGGATCTCGATGTGGTCGATGCCCATCCTGGCGAATATGCCCGAAAGCACGCCTCGTCCCGCGCCGTACATGCAGTCGATGGCGTATTTTTGCTTGGTGGCGGCAATGCGTTTGAGGTCGGCGAAGATGGAGATGGCGTCCACATAGGGGCTGAGAAAATCAGTCTCGGTGATAGCGGCGCGGCCCGATGCCGCAGGCGGCCCTTGTCCCACGTAACCCTGTCCAAGATAACCCTGTCCCACATAATTCTGGATAAACTCCATGATGGCCGGGCTGCCCGAACCTCCATAGCTTGCTTTGTACTTCACCCCGTTCCACTGGTAAGGGTTGTGGCTGGAGGTGATCATGACGCCACCGGCGGCGCGCAGATGCTTCACCGCGTAAGAAAGAGCCGGAGTGGGGGTGATGCGATCGGCGAGGCGCACCGGGATGCCGGCGCTAACGGCCACTTCGGCAACGATCTGTGCGAACCGCTGCGACATG
>Ga0182015_10001564_pt1 | contig 29775 bp, 29 predicted proteins | sample 712P3MmetaG_FD_120478 | JGI IMG/M metagenome (GOLD analysis project Ga0182015, IMG submission 120478) | Permafrost microbial communities from Stordalen Mire, Sweden - 712P3M metaG | ecosystem: Environmental > Terrestrial > Soil > Wetlands > Permafrost | place: Sweden: Stordalen | collected... | reverse complement strand
TCTCTTGGGAGTTTTCTTTCTCTTGTGGACCCTGGTTCTCTTGGTGCCCAAAGCCGTAGCGAGACCGCTCGATCTGAACATCCGTACCTGTGTCTTCGAGGTGCTGGCACTTGGTGCCTCGGCATTGACCTTGGCCGGGTGTCTGGAGGAGGACGTGCGTAGTTCTATGGTTGGAAGTCTTTTCGTCGGTAGATTGATTGATAAATTGGTCGCCTCGGCTCCCTCCCTCTTCGCGATCTCATCGGTTATTTTCGGAGTCACCCACTTCCTGATTCCCAGGGTCATTGCCAGCCTCATACCAGCCTGGATCCCAGGCGGCTTGTTTTGGGCGTATTTCTACGGCACCGCCTTCATCGCTGCTGGGGTGAGCATTGCGACTGGATTCTTGGCGCGGTGGGGAGCGTTTTGGCTAGGGGTCATGTTCCTACTCTGGTTCGTGCTCCTCCATGCCCCCTTGGTGGCAACTCATCTACGTGACCCTGCCCAGTGGTCCAGTGCGTTTATCGCTCTGGGAATGTGCGGTGGGTCGTGGATTTGCGCTTGGTATTCTCAGCAGAGACGCCGTCAAAACACAAATTGACGATGCGAAGGGTTGGCGGCCAACCGAGATCCGGTTTGTGTTTGGGACATTGTAAAACATTCAGGCGCCGATCCTCCAGTGCTTGGAGAACAATAGCTAGCAATTATTCGGTCCCAAATCGTAGAGATCGAAGGAAAGGCGTGAGACGTTATCGCCTGAGCTTCGCCAAGTCTGATGCATTCCTCATAGCAGCTCGCGAGTATTTCGGCCTCGCCGCGGCTGCCGTCGTGGTAGTACGGCCCTACCGTGTGGATTGCGTACTTTGCGGGGAGGCTTCCACCCGTGGTGATGACGGACTTGGCGGAACGATTACTTGACCATCATTCAAGCAAGGCGTCGACGCATTCGAAATCGTCGGATCTTGGCTCGATTGCCGCAATCGCTCATGTCACACCATTGGCGACTACGGTTTCGACTTGCATCTTCAAAAATCCAACCGCAATCCTCGCCCTGGCATTCACGCAAGCGAGACAGATCTCCCGTGGTTAACCATTCAGTCGCAGACCGTGTGACAAACCACAGGATTCGATCCAACGCGGACGAAGGAGCGTTCCATTCGAGAACGAATATTGTTTTGTTGATAACTAATCGCTCGGCGCTGCGGGCTACGTGCAATTCTTCGTTGATGACATCGAGTTGGACTTGTTTTGGCCGAGCGTGGGAGAGAATCGCCCCACAGACGTGATAAATCGCCTCACGAAGCCGTACAGCGCGTCTCAAGACCGCAGATGATTCTTCCGGGAGTCGACAACTTTCTTGGATCAGGAAATCCACCTCGGCGGCGGACAACAGTTTTGTATGTTGCCCCCACGCCACAAGGTCGAGATAATCCTTTAGCTTGTCGTCGCGCACAACTGTTCCGTGGGTCAAGGAGTTGCGACGCGCACCAACGGTATTTATAAAATCAAGAAACAATCGCCCACCCACGAGGTTCAGCTCACCCGTGGCGCGTCCCTGCAGAACCATTCGCTGCTTGGCCATGTAACCTTCATAATAACAGTTGACAAGTTACAGTCAAGAGAGCGATAATTGTAACCTCCATAGTAGCGATGGAAGGTTACAGAAATCAATTAGACACTCAAGCGATTTCGAACTGCTTCCTTTGGCAAAGTGAAACCTGGAAACAACTCTTGCTGAGTCGGAAGTGGGACGGGGCGTTGAACTTACAACTGCACCGCCTCTCGGTCGACTGTTTCTTTAGCACCTCGATTTTCGTGGAAGTGTCCACTCCAGACGAGACGAAAGAATTCCGTGAACGCTCGAATGGTCAACGCCAAACGCATCGACCGCGCTCAGGTACGCAGGCTTATGGAGCGTGAGGAGATCCGCTTCGACGAAGAACACCCGAAGTCGAAGGCTCTGTTCCACCGCGCTCAGCAGTCTCTGCTTCGTGGCGTACCCATGAACTGGATGGCTAAATGGGCGGGCGGCTTCCCGGTGTTCGTGGCAGAGGCACGAGGGGCGCATTTCACGGACGTGGACGGACGGGAATACGTCGATCTGTGTCTCGGTGACACTGGCGCCATGACCGGGCATGCACCGGAACCAGCGCTACGCGCTCTGGAAGAACAGGCCCGACGCGGGATCACTTTTATGCTCCCCACAGAGAATGCGATCTGGGTGGGAGAGGAACTGAAGAGGCGCTTCGACCTGCCCTACTGGCAATTTTGTCTGACGGCTACCGACGCCAATCGTTTCTCGATCCGTCTGGTACGCGCAGCCACTGAGCGTAACTTGGTGCTCGTCTTTAACCACTGCTTTCATGGCACGGTGGACGAGAGTTTTATTGCGTTAAGGGATGGAGTTCCAGGGCCCCGCCGCGGCAATCTTGGCCCACCGGTGGATCCGGCCATCACCACGCGCGTGATTGAGTTTAACGATCTGGATGCGTTGGAGAAATCCCTAGCGAGTCGCGACGTGGCCTGCGTACTGATGGAGCCGGTGATGACCAACGCCGGCATCGTGCATCCGGAACCGGGATACCACGAGACTCTTCGTGCGCTCACGCGCAAGTACGAAACTCTGCTCATCATCGATGAGACACACACGATCTGCTCGGGACCCGTTGGCTTTACCGGTGAGCACGGGCTCAAGCCCGACCTGTTCGTCTTGGGAAAACCTATGGCCAGCGGTCTGCCGGCAGCAGCCTACGGATTTACCCAGGAAGTTGGCAAGCGCGTGCTCGAACGAACAGAGGTCGAGGACTGTGACACAAGCGGCATCGGCGGAACTCTGGCCGGGAACGCCCTTTCTTTGGCCGTGATGCGCGCAACGCTTGAGCACGTGCTCACGCCAGCCGCGTTCGCACACATGATCCCGCTGTCGGAGTATTTCCAGCAGGGCGTGGAAGATGCGATCCGGGAATTCGCCATGAACTGGCATGTCACCCGCCTGGGCTGCCGGGCCGAGTATCTGTTCACGGATACCCCTCCCCACAATGGGGCCGAGGCCGCTGCAAACATGGATTTTGAGCTCTCGCGCTTCATGCACCTCTACGCGCTGAACCGCAACATCCTGCTCACTCCGTTTCACAACATGGCGCTGATGTCACCCGTCACCACGCGAGCAGATGTTGACCAACATACGCACGCTTTCCGCGACGCTCTCAAAGAGTTGGCAGCGTGAAGAAACCTAACCTCCCATTTCAGCCCACGGGAACCAGCTTCCTTCTTTCCGCGGTTGAATGGGTTCGATCGCCTCCTACCCGTGCCACTTCATCACCGTCGCCTACCGTCGCCAGGGCCGTTTTGCTGAGGTCGCATGCTAAGAGTGTGCGAACTTGCCCCTACAACCAACTGGTAGCAGACCCTTTCGAGTTTTCGTGTCATTCGCTGTACGAGCGCAATGTTCGAACGTGACGCTGAAAGACGCTGCATCCGAGACTGGAGAAACGCAAATGAATTCGCAGGACAACTCGAACAAGCTCAACCATACCTCGGTCGAAACGCTGCTGATCCATGGCGATCGGCCCTTGAATGTGACATCGTGCGTCTCCCCTCCCATATATCAGACATCAACTTTTCGCGGGAAATCTGCAGAAGACTTCGCAGATCGGTCGATTCGACCACGGCACTCCGAGTACTACACCCGGTGCGGCAATCCCACGCTCGCGCAGGCGGAGAGTGTACTAGCCGCACTGGAGGGCGCCGAGTCCGCGTTGGTCACTGCCTCCGGCATGGGTGCAGTCACAGTTGCGGCGCTGACGGTGCTTGACCAGGGTGCGCATGTGGTCGCGCAGACGAATCACTACGGGGGCACTCATGATCTGCTTCGTGATCTCCTGCCACGGCTAGGGATCCATGTAACACAGGTTGATCAGAGCAATTCCCTGGAATTCGAAAGGGCCATGCAACCGAATACCAAGCTCGTGCTTCTGGAAAGTCCCAGCAACCCGACATTAAAACTTACCGATTTGCAAGCCGTGGCGCAAATTGCGAAGGCTCACGGCGCGCTAACCCTAATCGACAATTCATTCGCTACGTCTGTGAACCAGCGACCTCTGGAACTTGGTATCGACTTGGTTTTTCACAGTGCAACGAAGTACTTTGGCGGGCATTCCGATCTCATCGCAGGCGTGGTAATGGGTAAGAAGGCGCTAATCGAAAGGATCTGGAACAACCACCTGATCATAGGGGCAGTGTTGGGCCCGTTCGATGCATGGCTTCTACTGCGCGGACTGCGCACATTGGCGCTGCGAGTTCGGCAACAAAATGCGAATGCGCTGGGCTTGGCGCAATTCCTGGAAAAGCATCCGGCGGTGAAAGTAGTCCACTATCCTGGGCTGGCCAGCCACCCCCAGCATGAATTGGCTCGTCAGCAGATGAGCGGTTTCGGCGGAATGTTGAGCTTTGACCTGAAGGGCGGCTACCAAGCTGCCACGCGACTGCTTAACAGTCTACGGCTTCCATCGATTGCTGCCAGTCTCGGAGGGGTTGAGACCTTGGTGGTGCATGCGGCGACCAACTTCGCCCACGACATGACTCCGGAACACGCAGAAAGCGTCGGTATCACACCAGGCTTAATAAGAGTTTCAGTCGGAATAGAGGCGCTGTGCGACCTGATCGCTGACTTTCGGCAAGCACTTGAGAAGTGATTGGGTGAGACGCTCTGAGCTCCCATGGAGACGCGTAGGATCCCTTCAAATAGCGATGATTGCGCGTATAAGGGCATCCGGAAATAGTCGGCACGGAAGCCGGCCTGCCGAAGAGATGGGAAAGCGGTGGCTTCAGGTGCTGCTTCCATGCTCCTGTAACAGAATGCCATCGGATCACCGGAGAAGACTGTTTCATTCTGAAGATATTCCTAAAGGAGCTTTCGAGTTTGGATCGAGTTTGGATCGAGTGCTGGATCGATTCTTCGTCCACGGGCAAACCACGACGTCCATTGTCACTCGCGGTTTGTGTCTGGGATGCACGAACTGAATGTTACGATCGGAACTAAAGGGCACGAGCGACATGCATGCAGACAGGATCCGCCGCCTGGCGCGACAAACAAAGCCAGGTTTCGACTTGGAATTCCGCCAATTCCGCGCGTTCGTCGCGCTCGTCGAGCAGGGCAGCGTTACGGCAGCATCGCAGGCGCTCGGCCTGGCGCAATCGACGGTCTCGGAGGCGATTGTCGCGCTAGAGCGTAAAATCGGTGCTGCGCTCATTCGACACGAGCGTGGAACTCACGCCCGGATTCTGACGCCCGCCGGCGAGGCTTTGCTGCCGCACGCCCGCAATGTGCTCAACGCAGTCGACGAGGCTTGCGTCGCCGTTGCTGAGGCGACGGTCAAAGCGCGGGGTGGGGTCGGCATAGTCGCAAATGAGTCAGTAAGCACATATGTGCTCTCACCGGTTCTGACCGACTTGCGCCGGCGTTGGCCAAACACCCGATTTTCTGTATCTGTAGCAACTTGCTCGGAAGTCCGCCAGGGCGTCCAGGACGGCACGTTCGACGTAGGACTGCTTCTTGAATTCGCCGACCGAAAATCCTCCCGCAAGGTGAGTGCACGCCGTTTGACGCGATCTGGGGACCGGCGGACAGTCGCTTCGCTGGTACCACTCGTCATTTTCGCATCACCTGAGCATCCTTTGGTCAAGAGTTGCAGTCGCAAACTCGTGCCCAGGAGCACACTCGCGCCCTTTTCGTTACTCGTTAGCGATGCGGCCGGCGACTTCCAGGAACTGATCCAACACTTTTTCCACGAAGACCATCTGCCAGGGCCGCAACTTGAATCGACCGGAAGCGTCGAAGGGGTCAAAAGAGGCGTTGCCGCCAACCCGTTTGCATTGGGGGTCCTGCCCTCATATGCCATTGCGGAAGAACTACGGCTGGGGCAAGTCGTGCAGCTGGACCTTCGGCCCGTGCCGCCGGAAATGCGGCTGGTGGCGTTGTTGTCTCGGTCGCGGCTGCAGCACCCGAGCACCAGCCAGATGCTTGACGAAATGCGCCGCGTCTTCGCCACTCCTCAACTGCCGCCTAATATTCCAGCTTGACGGCGATTGACGCGATCAACGGCGATATCGGTTGTGCCGATAAGTGTCATCGTAGTTTTGGCAACACAGGGGCACGCTGCAAGACTAGCTCTGCACGGATGATTGCGATTGCAGGATTGTTCGCATCGATCAGACCATCCTTGGCATGCCTTGATTTTCAAAGGAGATTCGTCGAATGACGCAAGCCTTACTTGTTGTTGACGTGCAGAATGAGTTCTCATCTAGCGGGAAAAGAGCTGTACCAAATCACTCTTCTGCGCTTGCCGCAATTCAGCACCACGTTGATCGGGCGCGTAAGGAACGAAGGCCGATTGCCTGGGTTCGTCACCACAACAAGCCAAACGAGTCACGGGCGTTCGTCCCAGGATCCTGGGGAGCAGAATTCTCACCTGGACTCGGGCCGGAGGCTGGATTTGGTTCCGAGGGCCTGTTCGAAAAGGACGTGTACGGTGCCTTTACCGGCACTGGGCTCGAAGAATGGTTACGGACTCATGGTGTGCAATCCGTTCTCATCGTCGGCTTCTACGCCCATATGTGTCTCTCGACTTCCGCGCGCGAGGCGCTCATCCGGGGTTTTGAAGTGTTCGTCGATCCCGACGCCACTGGGGCTCGTGATCTTGAGAATGAGGCGCTTGGTCGGCAAACTGCCGATGAGGTCCGTCGCTCGACACTGTTGCATCTGACAAATATGGGCGTTGTCATTGCTCCCAGCCTCGTCCCGGCGAGCGAGTCCGCAAGTTGACGAATTCCAGAACACCAATCACGAACTCGCGGTGAGTGCTTATGGAAGAGGGACATGTGTGCCTGCGCCCCGAGCCGCGGTTGATATCGGTTAACGTCGGGACAGTTCAAGAGGTTGAGTGGTGCGGTCGCACTGTCCAGACAGCAATTTGGAAGCACAGTATCCACGGTCCGCTAACCTTGCGAGGTGTCAACCTGGTCGGGGACGAACAAGCAGACCGATCCGTGCATGGTGGCGCGGACAAGGCAGTGTATGCGTATGCAATGGAGGATTATGAGTTCTGGGGCGGCACAGAAAAGTTCGAGGTTCGTCCTGGGCTGTTTGGCGAGAACCTGACACTGCGGAATCTCGACCTTGGCGGTGCAGTCATAGGCGAGCGCTGGCACGTGGGCTCGGCACTTCTTGAAGTGGCGCAGCCGCGACTACCTTGTTTCAAGCTCGGCATTCGGGTGGGCGACGCGGAATTTCCGAAGCGGTTCCAGTTGGCCCTTCGTCCCGGGGCTTACCTCCGGATCATCGAGGAGGGCGCCCTACAGGCTGGCGACATCGTTGTCGTAACCTACCGCCCGGCTCATGGCGTGACCGTTCGGCTCGTCGCGGAATCAGTACGCGATCCGGTGAAGGCGCGCGGCCTTGCGGCCGTTCCAGAGCTTCCGGCTAGTTGGCGGGCGCGAGCGCTTAATAGATCGCATTGAGGGCATTCTCCGCGGGCGGCTAGGGAGGGCGTCCTAGTTTGCATTCACGCGTTGTCGCGCGGCACGGTGCGTGTTGAGATTGCTTTAGCATCGCAAGCTCGAACTTTGAAACCCGGATTCCGTAGGTGCATTTGTTAAAAGAGGAAAGGATTTTCTGAAAGTGTCATTCTCTGGCGTGGCGGACTCGGAATTGGCATTGCTTTCGCTGGAAAGCGCGGCGGAACTGCTGCGCAAGACACAGATCTCTCCGGTGGAGCTAATGGATGCGGTGCTAGCCCGCGTGCAGCGATTGAATCCACATTTGAATGCATTTATCACCGTGGCGCGCGAGAGCGCTCAAGCGCGGGCGAAGCTGGCTGAAAAGGAAATTACAACCGGAAACTATCGCGGTCCGCTGCACGGCATTCCCGTCGCTCTGAAAGACAATATTGTGACCGAAGGAATCCGTACTACCGCGGGCTCGAAGTTCTTTTCAGCGTCTGAAGATTCTCCGGAGGCGACGCTTTCGAAGCGGCTCCGGCGGGCGGGCGCGATTGTCATCGGCAAGACGAATTTGCACGAGTTCGCCTACGGCGTGACGACGAACAATCCCCATTTCGGACCGACGCGAAACCCGTGGAGCTTAGGATGCATTCCCGGAGGGTCAAGCGGAGGGTCAGCAGCCGCTTTGGCAGCAGGAATGGCTTTTGCGGCAGTGGGTACCGATACGGGCGGCTCAATCCGAATTCCTTCGGCCCTTTGCGGAGTTATAGGCTTAAAGCCAACTTATGGTCGAGTAAGCTGTTTCGGCGTGGTACCGGTGGCGCGAACCCTTGATCACGCCGGGCCAATGGCGCGAACTGTGGCTGATGCGGCCATTATGCTCAAGGCTATTGCTGGATACGACCCACTTGATCCAGCGACTGTTTGCAAGTCCGTGCCGGATTATCGTGCTGCGCTTCAGGGCGAAATTAAGGGTGTCACTCTGGCTAGCCCTCGCGAGTATTTCTTTGACCATATTGATCCGGAAGTGCGCGAAGTGGTTCAACATGCGTTGCACAATCTCGAAGATATGGGAGCAACAATTGAAGAGATCCGACTGCTAGACTTCGCTGAGACGATCACTCCGAGCACTCACATTGCATTTGCGGAGGCGACTCAATACCACCAGAGCGCCGGGTTCTTTCCCTCTCGCGCGGACGACTATGGCTGCGACGTTCGGGAACGCCTTGCCGCTGGTATGGAGGTGAAGGCGACGGACTATTTAAGAGCATTGGAAATTCGCTCTGCTTTTTCAAAACGACTGGACACGCTCTTTGAGAAGATTCAGGCGATTCTGGTACCCGCGGCTCCTATACCGGCACCGAGAATCGGGGAAGACACAATCGTGATTGATGGCGTCGAGGAGACAGTGCGCTCGGCACTCATCCGGATGAACCGTCCGGCAAACCTGACGGGTCATCCTGCTATTTCAGTTCCATGCGGGTTTACAAGGGCTGGGCTGCCCGTTGGATTACAAATGATTGGACCCAGGTGGGACGAGGGCGGACTGCTGCGGGTCGCCCACGCATACGAGCAAGCGACCGAGTGGCACAACTGTTCGCCCCCGGAAATCACTGATCCAGGGCCATAGCTTGGGTTGCCCGTCTGGGCCGCGAGGCTTAAGGAGCGCATGGCGCATGCCAAACCTCAAGATCAGATCTTGACACGAGAATTCGGAGTTAACGATGAAAGCATCTACAGCGACACCTCCTACAGACCGCAGGGCCTTTCTCGCGACGGCGGCAGGGTTTGCGGCGAGCTCGTTAGTGCGAGCTACAAACAAGTCCGATACGAGACAAGACGCGGGAACCAGTCCGGTTCTTCGCGCACAGAAACTTGCCTGGGCCGGTGTAAGACTCGAACTTGAGAAAGCCACACTCTTTCTGGATCCCTTGACTAATCCGGACGTTTGGGGACCCGCGCTGAAAGACAAGATCATTCCCGTCGAAGTAGTGGAGGGTGATCGCTACGTACTAGTTACGCATCGCCACCCGGATCACTTCGATCCACAAGCCGTTCGAGCGGCGTTGGGGAAGACAGGACTGGTAGTGTGCGACGCCGATGTTGCCCCGTTAGCAGCCTCAGCTGGGTTCAAAGTGAAAGTTGCGGCTCACTACGAACCGATCCTGCTCGGTGATTTCACAGCCACTGCGGTGCCCGCAGTCGATGGTTATGGCGATCCGCAGATATCTTGGGTTGTCTATGCCGGGGGCATGCGCATTATCCACTGCGGCGATACGTTATGGCACGGGGCTTGGTGGCGTATTGGCCGTCAATTCGGGCCGTTTGACGCAGCGTTTCTTCCTATCAATGGTGCGCGGTTCGAGTGGCGCAAGCCGTGGAGTGACGTTCCAGCAGTAATGACGCCAGAACAGGCGGTAGCTGCAGCGGTTGTTCTCGGAGCTCGGCTTGTTGTGCCCATCCACTACGGAGTAGTGGGAGCGGAAGGTTATCGCGAATTTCCTGATCCTGAGGCAGCTCTCGTCGAGGCAGCCGGGAAGAGGAACGTGGCGGTTGAAATCGCACGTCCAGGAGAGTGGTTGACTTGGCATCCTCGCAACTCGGCGAATCCTTAGCCGAATCAAGCGAATGTTCTGCCGAAAGAATGAAGGCCTAAAGTCATCTTTCGTTGCACCGGGGTTGGAAAATTCCGCGAACGTCGGGGCAAATGAAGTAGCTCTTAGAAGAGTCTGGCCCTCTAAGGCGGGAAGCGTCGTACGATTCCGTGCGAGATAGCGCGACTGACGCTGGATCACATAACTCAGAAACCCAACCCGCAAACATCATAACGCGCCTGGCGGCGCCGTCTTCTTTGCCGCGCTCCGGTCTCCATACTCAACGCAGCTCACGCCACCCTCTCTGGCTCGAAATCGTTAGCCCTAGCATTCAACCCGCTCGGTTGGAGCAAGATGGAGCGTTCCATGTGCTTGATCATCTCCAACAGATCAGGAGTGAGCGCATCCTCAAAGTAGTGAATATCCACTTCCGTATCACCAAGGTCAGGAAGACCAGTCTGCATCGGGTCCAGAATCATTAGACCGGAAGGTACCCAATACGAACTGCGAACAGTAAGTCCGATATTCGCCCTCGCCGCAGCCCAGAGGCCGCTGAGACTCGGACTCTTGAATACGATTTCCCACGGAATTTCCGCTTTGTTCAGCATTTCCAGCGCACGCTGCTTGAAGCGGCACGGCTGGCTGAATACCACCAAGGGCACGGGCTTACCAATCCGTTCCGCGAACTCGGGGCTCGCGATCCACGCGATTCTTGCGCGCTGCAACCGGTGCGCTGACGGATGATCGTGCAGGCCAATCGTCAGGACCACGTCGACGTCCCGCTTGTCCAATGCGTTCAATCCGCGCATGCCTCCCTCCACCTGGACCTCGAATCGCGCTCCAGGAAATTTCCGAGACAGGTCCTTGAGCACTCTGGGAAGAATGTCTTCGCCGAAATCCTGCGATGCAGCGATTCTGAGTCTGCCCGAGAGGGGGCGCTGGGACACGGCGGATACAAGTTCGTCGTTCATCGCAAGCATCCGACGCGCGTGGTGCAGGACACCGTAGCCCTCGTCGGTTAGAACCAAGCGCCTCCCCATCCGTGTGAAGAGTTTGTGCCCGACCAATCCCTCTAGTCGCTTCAATTGCAGGCTCACGGCCGACTCGGTTCTACCCACCCGATCGGCCGCGCGCGCCAGGCTCCCTGTTTCGTCGAAGGCGGCGAGGGACCTCAAGAGGTCGAGATCGATGGTTTGCATTCAGGCTCCTAGCACCACAATATACTTTAATAATACTCCAGTATAAAGCAGTCATAATTCGCTTTTATCGAGAGGCGGTATCAACGAAGATAGAGCACGTAACACAAAACTCTGTAGCAAGGTATGCGGATAGGCGATGGTAGGACTGCAATAAATGATAGCGTCCGATACGGTGAGCGTCGTGATGAATACTGTAATAACATTAAAGTATTTTCTAGCCATTGTGTTGCCGGCGACGGGGAAGTCCTGATGCCCGTTTTCGCCCACATTTCTCCCCAGCAGCCTCAAATGTCCATGCAGGTTCGCGCGGAAGCTCTGCCTGCGCGCCTCTATTTCGTGGTTAGCGCAGTTTTCCATTACTTAGGCCCGGCCTTCGCTGTGCTCCTCTTTACTCGTGTCGATTTGCTTGGGGTTGCGTGGATACGTATCGCCAGCGCCGCTCTGGTATTCGCGGCCTGGAAAAGACCGTGGCGACAGTTCCGCCGACTCCGCGATGCGGATATGACGCTGGTCGTGAGCCTCGGCGCCACGCTAGCGACAATGAACGTCTGCTTCTACGAGGCGATCAACAAACTTCCGTTAGGGACCGTGGCCGCTATTGAATTCTTAGGCCCGATTGCGATTGCCGCTGCGGGGACTCGCACGAAACGCAACGCAGTAGCCTTCGTTCTTGCCGTCTTCGGTATTTACTTCCTCACACATCTAACGCTCAGCGGAGAGTCGTTCGGCTACTTGTTCGCGTTCGCTAATTGCGCTCTATTCGCGCTCTATATCCTTCTTGGTCATCGCGCGGCGGCAGGCGGCGGCGCGCTCGGAATTGAACGTCTCAGCGCAGCAATGGCAGTGGCTCTCGTGGTAGTGACTCCGATCGGCATAAGCCGCATCGGCCCCGCGGTGCTTCATCCTATGTTGTTGCTTGCGGGTGTTGGGGTAGGAGTGTGTTCTTCAGTGATTCCATACGTATGCGATCAGTTCGCGATGGCGCGCCTGTCGCGTTCTAGTTTCGCCTTGTTGCTCTCGCTTCTCCCGGCGACGGCGTCCTTAGTCGGAATCTTGGTGCTTCGGCAGATTCTGCGCGCTAGCGAACTCGCCGGCATATGCTTCGTCATGGTGGCAGTTGGAATTCATCGAGACGATGCGCGTGAGACGGCATGACGATCCTGCGACCCGAGCGCGTTCGTATGATTTGCGCCACAGGTTGTTCGAGCCAAGTGGCGCCTAGCATGAGGAGCCAATGATCAAGCCCGTCGCGTGGACTGCCCGAACATTCACTTTTGACCTGCCACTCGGCATGTTTCCAGCGGTGTTGGAGCGGCTGCGTGGGACTCCAGCCGGTGCTGCCGAACTAGTCTCTGGCTTGTCCGAGGAACTGTGCAATCGTCGATGGAACGAAAAATGGTCAGCGAAAGAAAATCTCGGTCATTTGGCGGATCTCTATCTGCTAGATGAGCAACGACTGCGCGAATTTCTCGCCGGGACACCTGTGCTCTCTGCCGCGGACCCGAAGAATCGAATCACGGAGGGAGCCGGCCACAACCAGGTACCGATCGCTCTTCTGCTCGAACGCCTACGTACAAACCGCTTCAATTGGGTACGCAAGCTGGAAGCACTTAACGAGGATGAAGTCGCCCACACCGCACTCCACCCGCGGCTGCAACAACCCATGCGCTTACTAGACTGGGCGTATTTTGTGGCCGAGCACGACGATCATCATCTCGCGTTAGCGCGTCAGGCCATTCTTCATGCGGCTCGATCAACGGCAGTCGCGGGCAGTGCTGTCGGGGAAACCGGGGAAACGATTCAGCAGACAACGAACGGAATCCCAACCGCCCGTGCGCTATTTGAGATCCCCGATGGTGTAACGTACTTGAACTGCGCCAACATGGCGCCACAGCTGCGAAGCATTACGGCTGCAGGAATCAATGCGGTACGAGCGAAAGCAATTCCTTGGACCTTGTCAGCCCCGCAGTGGTTCTCGGGAGCCGAAGAGTTGCGCAGTCTGGCGGCGCAAGTGATTGGTGCCGACGCCGACGGTGTTGCTCTAGTTCCGGCTGTCAGCTATGGAATCGCGACTGCCGCTGCAAACCTGCCTCTCGCCTCGGGACAGACAATTGTCGTCCTCGATCAGGAATTCCCGTCGAATGTGTATGCCTGGCGCGAACTTGCTAAGAAAAAGAACGGACGCGTTGTAACTGTCTTGCGTAAGGCGGGTGAGAACTGGACCAAAGCTCTCTTACAAGCGATTGACGAGACCACAGCTATTGTCGCCGTGCCTCACTGCCACTGGACGGATGGCAGCAAAGTTGACCTTGAGGTGGTCGGCGAAAGTTCGCGTGGAGTGGGTGCTGCACTGGTGATCGACGCCAGCCAGTCTCTCGGGGCTAGCGTCCTCGATCTGGAACGCGTCAAACCGGACTTTTTGACCGCCGTCGGCTACAAATGGCTGCTCGGTCCATACGGTCTTGGCTATCTATATGTCGCGCCGAAATGGCGAGAATCAGGTGTTCCGCTTGAGCAATCCTGGCTGACGCGTGCGGGGAGCGAAGATTTCAGCAGACTGGTTGATTACACGGACGACTATCGTGCGGGAGCGCGCCGTTTTGATATGGGGGAATTTCCGCAATTCGTGCTGGCCCCGATGGCGATCGTGGCGCTCAATCAGATCCTCGCTTGGGGTGTGGTGCGAATCGAAGCAGCACTCTCAGCGATGACGGAGCGGGTTGCACAGCTAGCGACCGAATCCAATTATTCAGTGTTGCCGGCTGCAGACCGGTCCGCCCACCTGATCGGTATACGTCCGCGCCGGGGAATTTCGGCGGAGTTACCGAAAGCGCTCAAGGAAGCAAATATGTTTGTAAGCATCCGTGGGGATTCGATCCGCGTCGCTCCTCACTTATACAACGAAGCGAGAGATATCGACCTTCTTTTTGAGGTGTTGCGACGAACATGCGCATGAATCTACGAGCGCTCTATCCGGGGATGGCGGTCCAGTCTCGAAGCAACGCTTACGTGAAAGCCCCAGACGCAGGGTATCCGCCCTGGATGAATCGAGTCCGTTTGACGCTTACTTTAGCAATGCTGTGTGTCACTTCAGGAGGCCGGTCCGAAATGAATAGCCGGAGTACATTTTCAGCAGCAACCCAGCGAGACGTTATGGCTTTGCGGGCCGCCGCGCAATCTTCCGATTACTCCTACGAGCAGGTGCGGTTCCTATGTAACAGCATCGGGCCCCGACTGAGCGGCTCACAGCAAGCCGCAGCTGCTGTGGACTACGTCAAGAGACAAATGATGGACTTGGGATTTGAGGTAAAGCTTGAACCGGTAACCGTGAGGCACTGGGTGCGCGGACAAGAGGAAGCTCAACTGACCCGCTATCCCGGACAAGTACCGGGGACCAGCCAAAAGATTGTCGTAACCGCGCTCGGAAATGCCGTAGCAACGCCGCCCGACGGAATTACTGCACCGATTATCGTCGTAAACACATTCGACGAGTTTGACCGGCTTTCCACCAACACAGTTAAGGGCAAGATTGTCCTCTTCAACCATCCTTTCGATGAATTTGCAGCACTCGCGGGCCGAGCGGAGCAAGCTTATGAATCGGCTGTGAAGTATCGTAGCCAAGGTCCGGCGCGTGCGGCAGAAAAGGGCGCGCTCGCAGCACTGGTTCGTTCCGTAGGGCCTGGTGGGTCTCGCCTGGCGCATACAGGTACCACTAAGTACCGGCAAGGAGGGCCGCAAATCGCGGCTGGTGCCGTTACCGCCGAAGACGCCGACCTGATTGCAGCGTTGGCCGTGAGAGGGGAAGTTGAAATCCATCTCCTGCTGACACCGCGCGATTTGCCCCCCGCGCAAAGTTACAACGTAATTGTCGACTTAAAGGGCTCGCAGCATCCAGAACAGATTGTGATCGTATCTGGCCACCTGGATTCGTGGGACTTGGGAACGGGCGCAATCGACGACGCTTCGGGGGTTGGCGTTGCGATGGACGTACTCCGCATCATCAAACAAGTAAATCCGCGACCTGCGCGAACGATTCGGTTCGTTGCCTGGATGAATGAAGAAAACGGTGTTGCTGGCGGTCGTGGCTACGCAGAGGACTACAAGTCCGAATTGCCAAAGCACATTGCCGCTATCGAACTTGATTTCGGGGACGGACGCCCACTGGGCCTTAAAGTGCATGCGAGCGCCGAGAAATTGGAGTCCCTATCGGGAGTCCTGCACGCCATCGGTGATTCGATCGGCGGTGTCCTTACCGTGGAGGACAGTCCCGGTGTCGATTTGAGCCCTATGGACGAGCTGGGTGTTCCGACGATCGCACCGTTGCAAGATACCCGCCATTACTTCGATTACCATCACACGGCCGCCGATACTTTTGACAAAGTGCGTATTGATGAACTGCGCCAAAATCTCGAGATTATCTGCTCCCTTGTGTACACGCTTGCCCAGAAAGAAGACGGGAGCAGCGAGCCTGCGCCGCAGTGATCTTGTGATCCGAATGAGCAGCCCTACATCGTCCAGCAAGCTACCTGCGGCTTTGCGTGCCTTGCGGCACCGCAACTTCCAACTCTTTTTCGGCGGGCAGTTTATTTCGCTGATTGGCACCTGGATGCAAGTCATTGCCCAGTCGTGGCTGGTGTATAGGCTGACCGGCTCTTCCCTTCTGCTGGGTGCCGTGGGATTCGCCGCACAGATTCCAGTGTTTCTGATTGCTCCCCTCGGTGGGACTACTGCGGATCGCCACGGTCGGAAGCACGTGGTAATCGCAACCCAAACCTCCTCTATGGTCCTCGCGTTCATTCTCGCCGCACTGACTCTCACAGGGAAGGTGCAGATATGGCAAGTTTTCCTGCTGGCGGCTCTTCTGGGCGTGGTGAATGCGTTCGACCTTCCTGCGCGACAAGCCATGCTGATTGACATGGTCGGCAAGGAAGACCTGATGAACGCTATTGCGCTGAATTCCTCAATGTTCAATGGATCTCGCATCGTGGGCCCGGCTATCGCTGGCGTCCTAGTAGCAAGCATCGGCGAAGGCTGGTGTTTTTTTGCAAACGGCGGTAGCTATATTGCGGTCATCATCAGCCTCCTGCTCATGCGTGTGAACACGCCCAGGACCTTGGCTACCGGCTCTGCTCGGGAGCAAATCATTGAGGGTTTTCGATTCGTAAGACGGACGGCCCCCATTCGAGCTTTGCTGTTACTCCTGGGATTAGTGAGCTTAGTTGGGATGTCCTACACCGTACTGATGCCCGTGTTCGCCGACCGCATCCTCCACGAAGGGGCGCGAGGGTTAGGCATCTTAATGGCCACAGCTGGTGTGGGTGCCCTGCTAGGCGCTTTGACGCTGGCCTTGCAATCTGGAGTGGACAAACTGGGCCGTTGGATTGCACTTTCTTGCGCAGGATTCGGGTTTTTCCTTCTGATGTTTTCCTTCTCCCGGCATTTCTGGCTGTCGACGGCATTCCTGTTTCCGGTGGGTTTCTGCATGATTTTTGAAATGTCATCTTCCAACACGCTTATCCAAGCCATGGTTCCGGACGAACTAAGAGGCCGAGTGATGGCTATCTATTCGATGATGTACATGGGCATGGCACCCTTCGGAGCGCTGATGGGCGGAACGATAGCGGACAGACTAGGTGCGCCCCTTACCGTAGCTGTTGCAGGGGTTGGTTGTATCGTGGGAGCCGTCATCTTCAGCGTAAAACTGCCGAATCTGCGGGTGAATGCACGCCAACTCATATTGGCCCAGGAGGTAACCGGGGAGGAATCCCGAGCAAGGCAGACAAGCGCCAGAGTATCCCTGTCTCTTGGGACGTCAGTGAGAGCCACCCGGGACATCGGTTTGGTTTAGAATCCAGTGTTGGCACGTTGCTTGCATCCTAGTTCTCGAAGGAGCGTGCCGGCCTGCGGCACGGTAGGGAGCCGTGGTGCACTATTAGAATTGTGTTATTGCGCACCGAGTTTCTGGATGGAACTAATCATTCGTCAAGCGGAACCGGCCGACCGAACTGTTATTGAGCGCATCGTGCGCGAGGCATACATACGCTACGTGTCGCGCATTGGGAGAGCTCCGGTTCCTATGAACGACGACTATCAGCTGCGGATCTCGGAAGGTGTCGTACAGGTGTTGACAATCCAAGGCGAAATCGCAGGCTTGGTGGTGCTTCTGCCAAGAGCTGATTACCTGCTCCTCGACAACGTAGCCGTAACCCCGGAGCGACAGGGGTCGGGTCTGGGACGTCGCCTTGTTGCTTTCGCCGAAGCCGAAGCTTTGCGGTTAGGCTACACCGAGATCCGCCTCTACACAAATATTGCAATGTACGAAAACTTGGCCATCTACACTAAACTCGGATACCAGGAATTTGGTCGCGGTCAGGAAGATGGTTTCAATCGCGTGTTCATGAGGAAGCGGTTGGCTGAGTTAGACAAACCGCGCTAACGTGCGAGGCCCTGCTCGAAGTGGTTCCAGCGATGCCCCGGTTATCTCAAGGCCCGGCGGCGCGCCTCCGATTTCCAAAGACTGCAAGATTCTTTCGCACCCATATCCGAAGGGCGACGGCACTGGTTCCTCAATGTTCCGCGCAGTGTGTACCTCAATGCCTCGAAGTGAATACCTGTCATTTCTTGGAGTGAAAAGTCGAGGGGGCTATTTCGGATGGGGAGTGTTTCTAGGCGACACGTGATTCGTACCTACTTGCGCTCCAGAAATAGGGAGGCAAGACCATCGACAAAAATGCGGACCGTCGTCCCGTCTTCCTCTCCATGATCGGGATTCAGTTCTCCTATTGACAGAGCTGCGATTCGCTCGTCAGAGAGTAAAACCTTCAAGACAGCCAGCGTTTGCCTGTAGGTCAGGCCAGAATTGCGGAAATGGTAAGCCTCGCTGAGGGGCAGATCGACGAAATCAATCACGTCGACATCGAAGTGGATTACGATGCGGTTATAGTCCCTAGCCCACTCTTGGAGGACGGCGCGGCCAGTGCTCTCGGGGTCGACAGCGACTTGGACCGCAGTTCTGTGGTGGATGCGAAGACGGCCTAGCCAATCGGTTTCCCAGGGCGACATTTGTTCAGGCTCAATTCCAAGGTAAAAGATATCGGCGCACCCAAGCAGTGGGAACCTCGGGCCAATTTGGGACAGCCTGGGAAGAGTCCCCTCAATGCCCAACATATGCGCAACTCCCATCCAGTCGAGAGCACCCTCTCGGGTTGTACCCACGCCAACTGGAACATTCAAATCGGCATGACGATCCAGATAGATCAAGCCGACTCGCTTCGACCCGTTCGCCACAGCCGCCACCGCGGCCATGGCAACTGTGCAGTTTCCGCCCAGTACCAGAGGGAAATGCCCCTGCTTCAGAGCGAGCTCGATGCGATCCCGGGCATTCTCGATATAGTGAGCCGTAGGCTCAAGGTTCTGCGCACTTCGGTTCTTGAGGTCAGGCCGCCAACGCCAAATCGGCGGATCGCCCCTATCGACAACCTCATGACCCGCCGCTTCCAGCCGAGGGACTAGTCCGGCTCGACGGAGGGCCTGTGGAGCCTTTTCCTGTCCCGGGGCGAACGACGCAGCGCTTGTCGGCACACCGATGATTTCGATCGTAGCCATAACTATTTCCTGCCACGGAGGCATCAAAGTATCGGTTGTATACCCCCGTCAGATTCGTGCATTTCAGGAGGCGGAACGCACACATTACCCATTTCCACACGCATCTCCGGCAAACGCGTACGGCCCGATCCGAGCAATCAGCAATTCAAGAAGACCATTCGCGCGGAGTTTCCAGAAATTCTTCGACGTTTCGTGCGACCCGCCAGCCAATGAGTGCGGTGGGAATGTTCGTGTTGGAACCCGTAATTTTCGGCATTAGAGACGCGTCAGCTATAAACATATTCTGCACTCCGCGGACTTGACCTTTGCCGTTGCAGACGTCACCGTCCGCGCGATGTGATCCCATTCGGCACGTGCCCGCTGGATGCCAATAGTGCGCATGGGAAGTTCGGATCCAGGCGCGGATTTCATTTCCGCTTACTACTTCCGGTCCAGGCTCATTCTCCTTCACCAACAACTCTTTCAATGGAGAGGTTGCGGCGATTGCGCGGGCATGTCGAACCCCGTCCTGAACTGCTTGGAGATCGGCCCCTTGCTCGTCCGAAAAATGGTTATGGCTGATCTTGAATTCGGATCCTCGTGATCCCGGCGCGAGCGCAATTACACCCCTTGACTTCGGCAAGAGCAACCCAACATAGAGTTCCCAGTACCACTCGTCGCGGTTCGCCAGCGCGTGCCCGCCGTTTGAGAAGATATGCAGATCAAACACTCCGTCAGCGAGGCTTGATCGCATCTTGATGATGATGCCTTCCTCGTATGCGATCCTGGTGGCCTCGTGACTGTTCATTTCGGAAATTAACTTTCGGCTTGCTTTATAGCGGAGGATCACGGAGGGGTGGTCCTGCAGGTTATAACCGACTCCCGGACTGGCCACCACCACTTCAACACCGGCTAGTCGAAGATCGCTAGGGTGGCCGATCCCCGATCTCTGTAAGAGAACCGGTGTGCCGTAGGCCCCACAAGCTAGTACGAAGAGGTCGGCCTCGATTTCAAAAGGTCCGCCCAAATGCGTCCCTCTCGCTGCGCTGACTCGGTTTCCGGTCAGAGTGAGGGCTTTAATTTCGACGCCATCAAGTATCCGGAAGTTTGTCTTGGAGCGGATGGGGTCCAAGAATGCAAATGCTGCATTCCAACGGATCGCCCCTCGTTTGTTGACTGGGCATATTGACACCCCCTCATTCTCGTCGAGATCGTTGATATCAGACGAGACAGGCAGTCCATGGTTCAGAGCAGCGGATCGCACGTAACGCTGAAAAGGAGTGATTTCTTCCATCTCATAGGTGCGAACGTTGAGCAGGCGCTCGATCTGCGCAAAATCGGACTCAAGGCCATCCAAAGACCATTCCCCTTGAGTGATCTTCGCCCATCCCTCATAATCGCGCCGCGTTCCTCGTACTGTGCTACAGCCGTTGTGCGAGGAGCACCCGCCAATCACTTTGGCTCTTTCGACGGGGTAGCTTCGACGTCCGATCGTGTCCTCGTTCTTAAACCCCCAATCGTGTGTACTGGTCGGCATGCGTCGGGAATCTAGAAATTCACAGGGCCAGCGAAAGTTCTCGAACAGACCGTAGTCAGGCCCTGCTTCGAGAAGCACCACCTCCGCCTCAGATAGGCGGCTTAGGTGACCGGCGAGAGCGCAACCGCCAGTGCCAGCGCCGATGATGACGACACGCTTACCCCCTGCCATAGCAATCCTCACCTCAGCATCTTGGTTTCCCGTTGCAACTCAGCTTGAATCGCACGATGAGTCTCCGAAGCGACTCGATCACTCCCCATACAGTTGAAAGTGCTGCAGGAATGGCTCGAGCGCTAACAGGAAATCGCGGTCGAAATCGTAGTGTTTCGCAAGATCGATGTTCTCTTCCACGAATTGCGCGATCGCTTCGCGGGACTCCCAGAATGTGAGCACGCTGCAGTGAGCAATTTCTCCCTCAATTCGGTGAAGCGCAAACGAACCGCGATTGCCGGGAACGGATTTGTAGTCAGCGATTGCCACGGTGCGCATCAGTCTTAGGTATTCGTTGGATTTCGATATCGGCACTCTTCTGTGCCAGATTCGTGCAATCATGAAACACCCCCAGTTCGACCTCTCGGCTGCAGCGGAAACATGTAACCACATAGATAGCCTATGATGGTTACACAGTATAACAACATCTGTAACGAGTCAATCGTAATATGATAGTTACAGAGGGGTCCGAACCGACATATGGGAGATCCGAGAATCGTCAGCGCTCTCGCAGGTCTCTATTGAGTCGCTTGTAAAGACACGGTCGTTGATTGTAGCTTCGGCGCCAGCTCGGTCTGGGCGCTTCAATTCGTGCTCCTGGAAGGTCGATAAAGGTGGAATGGTGTTCACCCGCGAAACATTCGAGGCAGAGGGGTTCGCTCAGCCCTACGCATGGCTCGACCTCGTCAATAGCGAGCATTACGACGGTTTTGGGCATCTGACAGAACATCTCGACGATGTCACGTGGGTTGAGGTGTTCGGACACCATTGGGACCTGGATGTGGAAATTACAAATTCGAGCATTGTTCAGCGCTTGAGGCGTCTCCGAACTTTCTTCAGACGGGCAGCGGAGACGATTGCGGGTGGAAAGAACCTATCCAAGAGTGATCTCGGATCGATCAACCGTTCGCTCCGGGTATCGATGTACCGACGCGTTCGGATTCGAAGGAATGGGTCGTACGTTCGGGAACTCGTTCCGGCACGCAGAGACTGGAAGTGGCAAAAAGCCGAACTTCTAGAATCGCTGGCGACCGTGCTTTCGGAGGGACTGGAGCAGAGGCTTAAGACTTGTGCCAACCGAGGCTGCCGATGGGTATTCCTCGACCAATCGCCCGGCAATACTCGAAAATGGTGCGACGATTTGACTTGCGGCAACCGAGATAAGGTTCGGCGTTTTCGAGCGCGTCTGCGAGAAGGCGACGGAGGCCGAAAACGTTGAGCACTGGGCCGGTTCCAGGCAGATGCTTATGCCGGTGTTTCGCAAACCTCTAAGTGGCTCTGGACCGTCGACGCGGTATACCAGACTTGTGAGACTCTCACTCTACTTGGTCCTTACGGAGTTTCAACGCGGCTGAATTTGCATGAGCATTCCGTATTTCGGGCGGAGCGTGATGAGTGGTTGCGGCTCGACCGGGTGACCCGGAACCAATCTTAGTCTCCATTTCTGCGCCAGCGTGGCTAGGATCAGCACTCCTTCCATCCAAGCAAAGGATTCTCCGATGCACTGCCGTATGCCCGCGCCGAACGGAAAGTAAGTAAACTTCGTCCTCTCGGCTTTGGCTTCTTCCGAAAATCGATCAGGGTTGAAGCGAAGCGGATCAGGAAAGTAGCGGGGATCGCGGTGCGTGATGAACTGGCTCATCAGCACGGTGGTTCGGGCGGGAAGAAAAAAATCTCCCAAAGCAAAATCGTTGCGAGCATAACGGCCCATGGCCCACGCGGGTGGATAAAGGCGGAGAGATTCCGCCATCACTTTTTCCGTGTAGCGGAGGCGAGAAACATCCTCGGCGATGGGCAGGCCACCCTTGAGTACGCTGTCCACCTCGTGGTGAAAAGCGAATTCACAGGCTGGATTCTGCGATAACAAGTACCACGTCCACGACAGCGCATTGGCAACGGTCTCGTAACCGGCCAGAAAGATAGTGATGACCTGATCTCGCAAAGACTCGCACGACTCCTGATCGCCTGCCGGAGAGGCCGCGAGCATGAGATCCAGCAGGCTTCCGCGATCAAGGCCGCTTTGGCGGTGCGCGCCGATCATGCGGTAGACGACGGCGTCGATACGATTTCGCGCTCGGACGAAAGCGGCCAGACCGGGCGAACGTAGGTGCACCAACCATTCGGCGGCTGGCAGCATAACCAGAAAATTGTAAAGGCCCATGATGCGATTGATGGCGTTCGCCAGCTCGTAAACTTCCTTGCCCAAGTCGGTCGCGAACAACGTGCGCGCAACCACATTGAGGGTGAGGTGCATCATGTCGATGGCGATATCGCGCTGCTCTCCCGCGCGCCACGAATCGCGGATGCTTGAAGCCTCTTCCACCATGACCCTGGCATATTCCACAATGCGCTGCCGATGAAAGGCGGGTTGCGCCGCCTGCCGCTGCGCTCGGTGCTTGGCTCCTTCACTGGTGATCATGCCTTCGCCGAGCAGCATCTTGGAGCGCTGCACTGTCCGCTCCTTGATGAAGTTGTCGTTCTGAACGACCAACACCTCGCGGATGTAATCGGGATGATTCAGGAAGACAATGTGGTGACCGCCGATCTTGTAATGCGCGATGTCGCCGTAGGTCTCGGCCAGATCTTGAAAGAGAACTATGGGGTTTACCGGACGGAACTTGCGGAGCGCAAACCAGAAGAGATTGCGCTGGAAGCCGGGCGGGAAGCGGTAATTCATCCGCTCCCGGAAAGGTTCGCGCACGCTACGTTGCCGTACCGCTGTTCCCATTCCGCTAGTTTACGCTAGCACCCCCACATCACAGAGCTCGTCTGCAGGCGCGAGATGAACGAGGATTTCCAGATCGATGGACAAATCAGCGCCTTTGGCATCTTCGATAAGTCGCAACGGCGCGTTCACATCCTGGCCGGGAGCCTTGAAACCTCCGAACATAGTCATCGCCTGCGGGGTAAATCCGATGTGGCCGAACCACCGGAATCGATGCGTTCACCAATGCCTTGACGACATCAGCTCGATTCGGTCCTCCCTCAAGCTTCACAGCTTCCGCTGGCGTGACGGCAGGGTTCGACGGAGCACTCGTCCTCGCGTCGCTCTTGCGAGGCGAAGACACTGCCAGGGAGATCCAACTCGCGATCCAGTACGCGCCTGAACCGCCTTTTGAGAGTGGCAGCCCGGAAGAGGCTCGGACCGACACTCTATAGGCGGCCCAACGCTCTTCGAGCCGGATTACCGAGGCCCGTCTCGCCACCGCGAAACGTCTTTCTGCGAGACTGGCTGTTCAGTAGGAAATGCGAGTCCATCTGTCTAGTCAACAGAGCTTCCATCAGTCTCTCAACGGAGCGCTTCGGCCAAGTTTGGATGCCCGAAAGGTGAGATCGGACAAAGACTGCTTCTGCTGGCCGGCGCTATCAAAATTCGAGGGCTGCAGCCACCGTTCAAATGCCGCTTTGCGCAAAGGCCACTCAACATCTAGCATCGAGTACCACGCCGTGTCTCTGTTGCGACCCTTGATGATCATGTGTTGTCGAAAAATCCCTTCAAAGGTAAAGCCCAGGCGCAGAGCCGCTCTTCGCGAGCGCTCGTTGAGCACATCGCACTTCCATTCATATCGCCGAAACCCTAAATCCTCAAAGACGTGCCGCGCCATGAGGTACATGGCTTCCGTGGCACCACTTGTCCGCTGGAAAGCTGGAGTGTACAGGATGTTTCCGACCTCCATAGTGCGATGGATAAGATCGATACGGAGGTATGCAACAATGCCGACGGCGTTCCCTGAAGCATTGTCCAGAATCGTAAAAAGCAAGGGATCAACAGTTTTTGCCAATTGTGACAGCCTCTGTTCGAATGAAGAAAAGTCGCCGTACGGTCCCTCCGCTATGTAGTGCCAAACGCGATTGCTCTCTGGACCATGCAAGTTCTCATACAGCGCTTTTGCGTGAGCCTGCACGTCGACAGGGACAAGGGAAATAAGTTTCCCCGATAGAGTGGTATGCTGCGGCTTCTGCACCCGAGCCACGTCAACGGCAAACCCCATTGGCAGCAGCCCTTGTCCGTCATGGACATTTCGCATCGAGACATTCTCCAGTTTGAGGGGGATTTCCCTTAGTGCTTTCCGGACCGCAAACTCCCTCCAGCGAGCGCCGCCATAGATCAGGGCGATTCCCGAACTCGCAAGGTGACGGCCGAGTTGAGCCGCTGCTTCCCAATATTCAAGCCGACCCCCGGAGCTTGATCCACAGAAGACGCAGAGTCTCCTGATCGAACGAGCAGATGGTTTCTTTTCTTGCTTAATTTAGGATGCTTCCGGCCCACATCGCAGACGGAATTCCTTCCACCAGATACTACCCCGTGAGCAGGTGCAGCTGGCATAGTTTGGTGTGTACAGATCGCAACTGTAGCAGAGTTCGTCACAAGCGAGGGGCAGAAAGTTACGGTCACCGATACCGGTCTCAAGAAACTAAGTGCAACGTCGTGAACATCTTGCGGTCAAAGAACTTGGTTTAGAGAAGTCATGGCCAAACATGAGAGTGTCATTCCTAGCCAGACTATCAAACCCACCTCCCAAGAGGCCAGCGGCCCGTTGCTCCGAACAAATGGACCCCCAGTCCACGGTATTTACGTTCGCGCCGTTGGACGGGATTTGATTACCAACATTCAACGGCAATTTCACAGGCGTCCCAAAAGTCAGCGCGGCGAGGTCAACGAGTTGGCCATTGCGGAATGAGGGTCCGCCTTCATTTAAATCCGTTCGGTTGATTCCCAACATGGGGTGCCTTAGTCCTCCCGCAAGTTGAACTGATGTTACTTTAGCGGTCGAGTTCCCTGGAAGTAATGGACGAACGCTCGCGGGTCAACATGACCGCCTTCAGCCATTTCTGGTCGTGAGCCTCCGACGAATCACAATGAAGACAGGGCTTGCGCGACCTCGGCAAGGCCAGAACTCAGGCGCCCTATGCTCATTTCACCACCGAGCGATATCCGTATCGCCTCGGGAGCGCGGCGGGTTGCTGTTGTGAAGTTTCTTGCAGTGACAATCTGAACTCCCTTTGTTTCCAGTTTGCCTTGTATGGTAGAGGCATAATTTATAATCTTCATGGCACTGGATCATACTCGCGACTTCTTCGGTATAGCCAGCATCAGCCCTACCGATCCTGCCCAGACGACCCTGGGTTATTTTTTAAGCGCTGGATCATGCATTTCCGCGCCAGTTTTCTTTCTTCTCACCGGCACCGCCGCCTACCTTTGGCTACGCAGAGAATCCAAGCGCGAATTGTCGCAATTCTTGGTCAGCAAGTCATATTCATCCCGTCGCCGGTCAGCGCGAATAGTGACGCACGGAGAGCGCGATGGGCAGGCCGACGCCGAAGCAGTGCCAGACGAACTCGAAGGCCTGATAGACGAAATGCGTGGGTCCTTTTGGGGTAGCCGAGAGTGGCAAGACCACGAGATGCATGAACAGGTAAACCAGCGCGCCGTAAATGAGGCCGCAAAGGACGGCGCGGCTGACCAAGAATGTGAGTCTGCGGCTGGCCAGATAGTAGGCCGTTGCGGCACTGAGCGCGATGACGAAATGCAGGATGACTCCAAGCGAGGCCGTCTTTGTGCCACCGGTAAACGACTTCAAGCCGAGAATACCGCTGGCAATGAATTGCGGAATGAACATAGGCTTGCGGGGACTGTACACGACGATCGCGTAAGCGAGATCCAACACGCCGACAATCAAACCACCGACGATGATGGCGGCAAAAGGGCGCGGGTGTGCGAGGGACGAAGCTGCGAGATTGCCGTTCATCGAATTGGCCATTCGGGGTCTCCTATTCGAGTTTCGTTGCCTACTCAATCATGAAGGTCCATTAGAGCAAGGATGCCACGGCCAGGCGGTGGCGAGTCTTGAATGTATTTGACCTCCCCAGGTCCAAGCCTCGGACCCAAGTGGCAGAAGTTCCTTCTTCAAAGGTGACTTGCAGGCTTCCAATGATAAGAGTAAGGAGAGGTTGTCTCGTTTGCCGTCGGAATTGCGACCGCGTTCGATCCCGGCACGTCGGATTCTGATGCTAGACGAATTACCGGGTCCATCGCAAAAACTCCGTGTTCCCACCCAGTCTCCGTCGTGCTCGAGGACTTTGCGCGACATGCTAGGACACATTCACGCCATTCCCTGACGCATCCGAAGTCACCTGATTTAGCTCGGTTGCCACAGTCGCACTGCGGCCTCTAGTGAAACCGCTGCGAGTATGCGCTTTGCTCGATAATGGCCTTCGGATCCTTCATAGCGATGATGATCTTCAGCGCCGCTGCTTTATCCGGCGAAATCTCGTACAACGATTGGCAAAGTTTGTATCCCATGTAGTAGCCGAGATCGGGAGGGCCCACGCGGTCTTTGTCTGCGCCGTTGTAGAGCCACGGCTTTAAATCATTCTTTTTCGCATCTTCCTGGAATTTCTTCCACAATTCCTCTTCGTGCGAATCGCCGTAGGGCTTTGTATCTTCATCGATCTGGTTGCCGGTGATCAGTTCGGCGATGAAATCAGCGGCGCCTTCGTTCATCACCTTTGTTGTCAGGTCTCCACTCTGTGTTGTCAGGTCTCCGCCCTGCGCCGGCTGCTGGTAATGGATCAGCTCGTGGATCACGATAGAGACCACTTCGCTGAGGTGAATCCGCGAACCCGTATCCGCGAACATTTCTGCGCCGATGATCAACCCGTTATCGCTATCGGTGCCGCCGGAATTACGGCGGCCAATTACAAAATAGACGGGCGGGAAAATAGCGTCCGGATAGATTTGTTTGAGGCGCTCGAAGCCTTGGCGAATTTCGGGCACGAAGCTTTGCATTTGTTCCGTGTTGGCGCGGACCGTCTCGTAGTATTTCAGGTCCTTCAGGATCGTTCTCGTGAGTGCCTCGCTATTGATAATGCGCTGCGGGATGAAATCCTGGACGCCTTGTGAGCCCTTCTTGATGTAATCGCGATCGAGAATCGCGGCCAAGCGATCGGGCGCAGAATTGGCGGCCGTTTTCCACTCATCGTACGCCTGCCAGAAAAGGTCGACATCGGCTGTGGAGATGACGGCGGTTTTGGGGTCGTGATTGGCGGCCGTCTTCAACGCTTCTTGAGCGTGAACGCCGAGAGAGAAAAGACACAGCATTGTGACGGTAGAGACGAGGCGCACACTGATTCTATTCATCCTGGTTGCTCCCGGGTTGAGGGTGGTCGCAGACGCATGACCTCCTGGCGTCCCTGGTACTCACTATGCTGAGTATAGAAAACGATTTCCGGATTCAAAGCACTCCGCCATCGCTTTCACGTCTCCTTGATAGAAGGCGACATCGCAGGACCCCAGGTCCCGTTCCGCCTCGGTAAATACGTCTGCGGAATCTCCCGGCTCACCGGCGCGGGTACGGCAACTCGCCGACAGAACGTAGAAAATGTCAGGACCAGGGGCGGCGATTACGGCTAGCGCTGCTACGATGAACACAGTGTACGTCCGTAAATCGATCAAGGTGGTCTCCCTAAGAGAACTAGTATGTCCACCCATTCTCCTCGTCTTCATTATTAGTACGATCGCCGTTAGGCGGGAGCGATGGTACGATCACCAGTCCATCACCCCGCCACCACCTTCTCTCTTAGCCTTCTGGTAAACGAGATTGGCGGCAACCATATCCTCCATGGCGACGCCCATAGCTTTATATATCGTAATTTCGCCATCGCTGAGGCGCCCGGGCTTCCGGCCGAGAGCCACTGCTCCAAGAGTCGTTCCCGTCGAGGCATCTAGGCCAGCGAGTTCACCGCAACCAACCGGAGGCGGCTGAAAAGCGTCCAGTGTCTGGACAAACAGGCGGTGTTTGCTTGCTAGATCCGCTGGGAGTTCACCGTGCGGAGGATAATACCCTACCGAAGACACATGGGCACCGCGCTTTACCCACTCTGATCTGATGACCGGCGTAGGCGAGTGAGTTGCCAGGCACACGATGTCCGACTCACGCACAGCTTTCTCCACGTTGGCGGTTGCACGTGCGATTTCGCTCTGAATGGCAAGCTTCTGAGCATCTTCGAAGCGTAACGAGCAAATGTTGATGCGTTCGAAATCCCGAATCAATGGGAGCAGTCGGACGTGTTCACGTGCCTGAACACCAGCGCCAATTACTGAGGCAATCCGAGATTCACTACGGCTCAGCGCACGGGCGGAAAGAACCGCGGACGCGGCGGTCCGGATGCCCGTAAGATACGTGCCATCCATGACGCAGGAGGTAGCTCCGGTGTTGGGATCGAATAAGTTAATCAGGGCCAGATGGTTGGGCAGACCGACGTCCAGATTGCCATCGAAGACGTTGACAATCTTGACAGTTAACTGCACGCCAGGACGCCAAGCTGACATCACCAGGGAGAAACCCTTGCCGGCAACTGACACTTTGGACCGCGGCGGACACTGAACTTCTCCTAACTCGAGCGCGCGAAATCCATCTTCGAGTCCATCGAGAAGTTCTCGGGGGTCGAGATACTTCTCCACTTCCGTCTCACTGAGGATCATCACCTGTCGAATGCCTTTTCTGATTTCGAAGGCGGCTTTGACTGATTGTTTTCCGACGTCACTCATGTAGGTTTCCTTTACGCATCCGCTTCGGTGCCAAGGCACTCTAGGGGCAAGATTACTGTTATTGCGGCATGTTCATACCCAATGCTGTTCCTTCCCTACGAGCTGTTCTACATGCTAGAGAGCGACTTCCTCCCGTGGAATCCTCACTGTCAAGTCTCAGTTCTGTGCCGCACGCATCGCCGCACTGCCTTTGGCGTCCTGCCAGAGAATCGCATTCAGCTTAGTTGCGTCTGCTGCATCGGGTCGCGAAAAATCCATTCGCGATGATTCCTTCGCGCCGGGAGCTTTCTTCTCGTTCATCCGATAAATGACCCCACTGCGCAGATTCCTGTCATCCACCTGATACGGTGGTTGCGTTCCAGGGCCCGCTACGAGGGGCGCCATCAGAGGAGCATGCAAGTCAAACAGGTTCATCGGCGGAAGGCCGAGCAGAGTCTCCATGGTGTGAACCATACTGACGGTCGTGTAGAAGCGATGATCGATGTATGGTTTCTCCGTACGCGGGGAGTACTTGCTGATCTCGAGAGCAATGGAGCGATGCGCATCGACGTGATCCGCTCCGTCTTGCGCATCGTCTTCCACGACGAAGACCACCGTATCATCCCAATATGGGCTATGCGA
>Ga0182015_10001563_pt1 | contig 29780 bp, 24 predicted proteins | sample 712P3MmetaG_FD_120478 | JGI IMG/M metagenome (GOLD analysis project Ga0182015, IMG submission 120478) | Permafrost microbial communities from Stordalen Mire, Sweden - 712P3M metaG | ecosystem: Environmental > Terrestrial > Soil > Wetlands > Permafrost | place: Sweden: Stordalen | collected... | reverse complement strand
TTTCCATACATCCCCCAAATGTTAGACACGCGTTCCTAACAGCACCATCCGGTTCCCCACTCCCAGAGCCGGTTTGTTCGCACAGTTGGTTAGAAGAACCGCATCTCTGGACGAGCGCGATGCTTCCGCCGACCACACTCCCACGCATTCTCTATACGCAAGAGCCTGCCCCGGCGTTCCTCGATCTTTCTTCCGTCGATCTTTCTTCCCTCGGTCGTTCAAAACGGACCAAGGCTCAGCGGAGCTCGAAGAGTTAGACGAAGCAATTATGGATTAGTTAACACGCAGGCCGGGTACTCCAAAGACCGGGGAAAACGTCCAGAACCACACCCTGTTGCTGTTCCCATTGCAAACCTGTCCATATTTGAACACCTTGCCGATTTGGGAACTCCTGCGCGCCGTATCGCCAGAAAGTCCAGCGCGAGGCATCTGCCGCACATCTTCGAACCTTTCTGTAACCTTGACGCGACGGCTCGCGCGAGACCGCTGAGGTTAAGAGTGAGCCGATGGCGCGCGGATCGGCAACCATACTCCTGGTGGAAGACGAACAGGCCGTCCGGCGGGCGAACCGCCGAATTCCTGACCTGCAGGGCTACATGGTAATCGAGGCCAAAGATGGTGTCGATGAACGTTCGGTGGCGGCGAAACATCACTCGACCATCGACTTGCTGCTGACGGACGTCGTCATGCCGAATATGAGTGGTGGCCAGTTGGCCAAGGAGCTCACCGCACTACGGCCGGATACGAAGCTCCTGTTCGTCCCCGGATATGCCGGCAAGACCCTGTTCGACCACAAAGTGCTCGATCTTGAAACGAATTTCTTGCAGAAGCCTTATTCTTTGAAACAACTTTCCCTCAAGATTGGCTTCGCTTTAAGCCACAAACCCCAATCCGGCAGAGCTCCAGTACAACCTCTAGGTATAATCAGTGCCTTGGCCTTGATTGCCCCAATGCTCCCAGGCGCAAGCAGTGCGCTGTTCCTCCTTTTTTTTGATGTGCGCTCAGGCAAGATTCTGGCGGACACTTTGCTCCTCACCCTTTGCGGCGCCATCGTTTATTCGCTGCTGCAGATCGTGGCAGCATTGCGCTACTTGGCTGTGCGGCCGACTGTCCGGTTCACCACCGCGCCGATCAGCATCCTGAAACCCCTTGCCGGCTTGGACCTGGACCTCGAATCAAATCTACGGACATTTTTTCAACAGGACTATCCGGTGTTTGAGATTCTGTTGGCGGTTCGACGGGCCGATGATCCCGCTGCCGAGGTCGTGGCTCGCCTGCAGCAGGAGTATCCGAAAGTTCCGTCACGATTGGTGATCACCGAAGAGCCTCCGTACCCCAACGCCAAGGTGTTCAGCCTTGAACGCATGCTGGCCGCTGCGAACAACGACTTGCTCGTGATGAGTGACAGCGACATTCGTGTGACTCCAGATCTTCTGCGCACCGTGGCGGCTGAATTTCAGGACGCTCACCTCGGAGTGGCGACCTGCCCGTACCGCGCCGTTCCCGGAGCAAGTTTCTGGTCTCGCCTGGAAGCCACCGGCATGAACACCGATTTTTGGGGAAGCGCTTTGGTCGCGAGGATGCTGGAAGGCATGCGCTTCGCCGTAGGCCCGACGGTTGCCGCCCGGCGCACGGTGCTGCAATCAATCGGAGGCTTCGAACGGTTGAAGGATTATCTGGCGGAAGATTTTGTCCTTGGCAAGTTCGCGGCTGAGGCTGGACACGGAGTAATTCTCTCTTCGTATGTGGTCGAACACCATATCGGCAGCGCGACGTTGCAGCAGAATGTGGAGCATCGGTTGCGCTGGGCTCGCAGTACGCGGCGCTCGCGTCCTGCCGGATACGTGGGCCAGTTGTTTACCATGCCCCTGCCGCTCGCGCTGCTGGTCTGCGCTGCATGGCCCGCATGGTGGCCAGTTTTGCCTCTTACAATGATCGTGCGCGCGGTGGCGGCTTACACGGTTTCCGCGTGCGTCTTGCGGGCAAAAATTAACTGGCCGCTGTTGCCTATCGAAGACTTGTTGGGCTTTTGCTTCTGGGTCGCGGGATTCTTTGGCAACACGATTTCCTGGCGAGGGCGGCGCTACCGGCTCTTTTCCGATGGACGCTTCGAACTGACTCCTCAACCAGACAGGTAGCGAAGTCCTGAGAAACAACTAACGCGGAGCAATGCGGATCAGCCGGCCATTCTTCAGTTCGAATCGATCGCCACGCCAGGTCACCGTGTGCCCCGCGAAACTCGCAAACCAGATTGCAACTGCGACTAGATCCCGAATGGGTAAGAGCCACAAGTGTTGCAGCAAGCGCCGGTCTTGAAGCACGGATTTGCCCACGACCAGCGCCACCGCGAATCGCAATAGCGCTGTCGCCCAGACGAGCGCCATCGCCCACGGCGCGGCTCGACCAGCGATCAGCACGACTAGCGCCCACATCAGGCCGTAAGTGGAAACCAGTCCAATGTAGCCGCCGGTTCGTGAGTCTCGTACGCCCCGGGCCCAACGTAATTGGTGAGCCAGGAATCCACGAAAATCATAAGCCGGAAGATGGGTTTCGACGACAACGTCGGAAAGCACAACCCGCAAACCAAGGTTGGCGATCCGTCGGCCGAGTTCGTAGTCGTCCGCGAGAAAGTCGACAATGGATCGGAATCCCCCAATTTTCTCCAGGTCAGCTCGCCTGAATGCGAGTGTCGAGCCGAGTCCGAACCGAAGTCCGCGCTCAAGTTGACACGCTGCCAATACACTGGCGCAGAAATCCGTGCTGATGCCGAGGGATTCCAATTGCGAGCCGAAGGTAGAAGCCGCGATCCCGCGGTAGAGGCACGTCACCATGCCCACGCGCTGATCTTCATTTAGCAGCGGCGCGATGACGCGACGAAGATAATCGCGCTCGACGTGAATGTCGCTGTCGTTGACCAGCAAATATTGATAACGAGTGGCGGGCAACATCTGCGCCAGATTACTGACCTTCACATTGCTGCCGAGTTTATCCGGGGAGACGACCAACTGAATAGCCCGCTCGGGAAATTCCCGTTGCAAGCGCTGTACGCTGGCTACAGCTGGATCCCGCGGATCACTCACGCCAAAAATAATTTCATACTCGGCATAGTCCTGCAGACAATGGCTGCGAAAGCTTTCATAGATCTCGGGGTCCGTTCCCTTCAGCGGTTTAAGGATGGAGACCGGCGGCAGAGCTTGTGGGGGGCGGACACTCCTGTCCGCCTGCCGCCCACGTAAGAATGCAGCCGCGCTCCATAGACAGAGCAAGTAGTAGATCGAACTGGAAAGGCAACCGAGAATCCCCACCAGCTGAAAGATTCTGACGGTGTAGTGAATCATGCGCAGCGCACGCCAGTCTATTCGTAGCGTAATGACTCGATCGGATCCAGGTTCGCCGCTTTCCAGGCCGGATATATCCCGAAGATCAGTCCCACTCCGGCGGCGGCGCTGAAGCCGAATGTGGTCCAGAACATGGACATGCGAGCGGGCAACGAAGGCCATAACACTGGAATCGCCCAGACCACGAGCGCGCCCGCGGTCACGCCAATCGCACCGCCGACGGCGGTTAACATGATGGCCTCCAGCGTGAACTGCAAGAGAATATCGCGCTTGCGCGCCCCAATTGCTTTACGCACACCGATCTCTCGCGTGCGCTCGGTCACGCTTACCAGCATGACGTTCATGACTCCTACGCCACCAACGATGAGCGCGACGCTGGAAATGGCGAACATGCCGACGAACAGCGCGCCGGTAATCTGGTTCCACGCGTCCGAGATCGAATCGGAAGTGAAGACCGCAAAGTTGTCGGGCTTGTCGACAGGAACCTTGCGGCGTCGCCGCAGCAACTCGCGAATCTCGTCGATGGCCTTCGGAACATCGTCGTGAGATGTGGCCTTGACGCTGATCCAGTGCTGCTTGAGTTCGGGGTGAAGCTTGCGCAGTGTGCTCAGCGGAAAGATAACTTTATTATCGTCCGGATTCTTGCCTCCGCCAAAGACCGACTTCACCCGTTGCACCGTTCCAATCACCGTAAACAGCTGCCCTTCAATGTTGACTTCCTTGCCCAGAGGACTTTGGCTGCCAAATAATTCCTCGGTGGTATCCGCGCACAGCAAGACTACGTTCGATCGGTGCTCCTCGTCCACTTCACTGAACCACCGGCCCGACGCGATCAGCAAGTCGAACACTTCCTTGGCGGCAGCCTGATCGCCTTCGAGAATCGTGTTCTTCGACTTCCGGTCGCCGTACTTCACCGCGAAGGTTCCGATGCCCAACTCCGGCCGGACATACCGAATGCCGGCGGTTACGGCCTTCAGGTGGGGCAGGTCGCGCATGGCCACGGCGTCATCGTAGGTAAGCTCCTTGCGTGTCCGCATTTCCTCCGTGGGCCGGCCAAAAGTGAAGGGCTCCAGGTGGAACGCAAAGATCACGTCGGAGCCGATGCTGCTGACGATGTCGCGGACATTTTCATCCAGGCCGCGCCCGATCGAGGACACGCCAATGACGACAGCAACTCCAATCACGATGCCTAACACCGTGAGCGCCGAACGCAGCTTGTTGCTGCGGATCGTCTCCGCCGCCATCCGAAAGATTTCGCCGAATTCGTCTTTACGAATCATAAAGTTCTGGCTTCACGCTTCCAGCTCTCGCCTATCGGCTTCCGGAAGCCGGACGCCGAGATCCGGAAGCGCTCTACATTTCAAACCGCAACGCCACAATCGGATCCAGCCGCGCGGCTTTGCGCGCGGGATAAACTCCAAAAAACACTCCTACACTGGCCGCCACCAACAATCCCGCCGCCACAGCCCACAACTTGATGGAGGAAGGCATGCCGATAATGAGGGTCACGATTTCAGCGACCGTCACACCACACAACACTCCCAGCACGCCACCGATCAACGCCAGAATTACTGCCTCGATCAGGAACTGGAGCAGCACGTCGTCCCGCCGGGCCCCCAGCGCCTTGCGGATGCCGATTTCGCGGGTGCGCTCCGTCACCGAGACCAACATAATGTTCATGATCACGATGCCGCCCACCACCAGGGACACCGCCGCAATCCCAATCGTCGCCATAAAAAACGTGCTGCTCAGTCCAGACCAGATGGAGAGCAAGCTGGCATTCGTCTCAATTTCGAAACTGTCCTCTTCGCCGGGACGGTCGTGCCGGTGAGCCCGCAGCGCCACCCGGGCTTCGTCGATCGCTTGATTCAGCGGAGCGCCAGTTGCCGTGGCCTTGCCCCAGATCCCAATACTGCTGTTGTGCGATCCGTATTGTTTCAGATAAACAGTGACGGGGATCAGCACATAGTTGTCCGCGCTCTGGCCCAGAGTCTTACCTTTTTTTTTGCCGACGCCAATTACCTGGTAGGTCCAACCATCCACGCGAATTTCCTGGCCCAGCGGGTCGGCGCCGCCGAGCAGATGTTCCACAATGTCGGTGCCCACAACCGCCACCTGCGAATGGTTGTTCAGATCGGTATCGTTCAGCATGCGCCCGTAGGTCAAATCGGTGTCGAGAATCGACGCCACCGACGGCGTGATGCCTTGAATGGTCGTGTCGCTGATCGATTGCTCGTTGTGCTTCACCTTGCCGCTGCCGCGCATCAGCGCACCCACATATTCGCAGTGACGGCAGGCTTCCAGCACGGCTTCGTAGTCTTCAAGCACCAGATTCTTGCGTTTCTCGGCCGCCAGGAAATGCTCAACATTGGTCTCGACCGGGGACGTCTTGCCGATGATGAAGACGTCCGCGCCAAGGTTGAAAATCTTCTTCGCCACGTAATCCTGAATTCCGGAAACGAATGTCACCACAGCGATCACCGCAGCGATTCCAATTACTACGCCCAACAGCGTCAGCACGGAGCGCAGCTTGTTGGCCCAGAGCGACCGCAGTGCGATTCGAATGGCTTCTGCAATATTCATGGATCAGGTCTTGGATTTTGGGTATTGAGTCTTGGATTTAGCAACTTGGCATTGGACTCGGCCCGAGATAAGTCTAACAGGCCCCCATTTTCAGGGAATACCCGAAGTCCGCTCGGGCTCTGGGGAAGCCACGCGGTCGCATCGATTCTAATCTGCCGGATAGTGCTTAAAATTGCTTAACATTGGATGTTCGGGAATTGAAAACCGCAAAACTTCATCCGGTCCCAAGCCGTCGATTCCAAATAATTGGACGCGTCGGGAGCCCCGCTGGATTGGCAACCACGGGGACCGGAGACAAATCGGCTTTTCTGGCGACAGGCCATGAAGGCCGGGGAAGCCGGAAGAATTGAAGAATGCGAATCCGCTGGGAATTTGGCGCATGGTGGACGGAGAAATGACACGCGAGGCGACTTTGCCCGTTCTCTCGAATCAGAAGTAGCGTGCCAGGCTCCGAAGGCAACGGCGGGAGTCAACCGTACTCGCGAAGGTCACGCGGCGGCGGTGTGGTCAGGGGACTTGTGCCGCCATCCGGAGACGGCGTGGACTAGGGCCGGAACGGCAAACATGGCTGCGGTGAAGAGCAGGTCTCCGGCGACGGCGTGGCGGAAAAATGGAATGCCCGCACCGTAGCAGGTCAGCAACCCGGCGGCGGTCCTTGGGTACATGTCCCAGGCAGCCCAGACCGCGAAGTTACTCACCAGAAAAAATGACACTGAACCGGCCAGCGCGGAGCCGAGAATCCGGATTGCTCCCGCGTTTTGCTTAAGGCTGGTGCCCAGCCACAGCATCCCGGCATACCACGCCCAGGTGACGAGGTGATCCCAGCTGAGGGGATAGCGATAGATCATGGTCGTAAGGATTACGTCGGACGCGGCGAGCAACACCAGCGGGATCCAAAGCTGGCGGCGGGGTCCGCGCGCGCCGAAGAACAGAAGAGCCGCGCCCACCGGAGTAAAGGCCATGGGATGGGGCAGAAAGCGGACCGCGACAGCGAAGAGAATGAATAGGTATGCCAGCATGGATCACCTCGAACGACATTCTATTCTGGGCGCTGTCGAGGCTGGCGTCAAGAGAGAGGATGCGGCAAGGGCGCTTATGTTTTTCGGGAGGTGGGCCGCGGGTTGAGAAACTGTTCGATATTACGGCCGATCACCGGGGGTGGCGACGCTGGCCGGGTTCCGGGACCACAACCTGACCTTTTTTAGTTTCGTAGACATCTCCGACGACCTTCAGGTCCTTGTCAATCTTCACGGCTCTGCTCAACGCGCGGCTGCTGCGGCGTCCGGCAATCGTAATCCCAGAAAAACGCAGATCCTGTAAAACGACGATGAAACCTCGCTGCGGAGGTTGGAGGGACTCAGTTTCTGTGATGGGATATTGCGCCCAGTCCAGAAAGACGCGTCCGATGTAGGAATTCTTGGCAGCCAGGGTAACGGGAGTCTCTTCCGGTTTGTAGCGGATTTCGAGGCGACCTTCGGGATCGACTTCGGGGGTAAGAGAATCGACCGAGCCAAGGGCAAAGAATGCGGGCGTCTCCACAACGCCGTACCAGTGGAATGGATCGATCCACTTGGGATAGGCGGAGGTTCGCAGGGGGTCGACTCCGTTGTAGGTGCGGGCTTCGAGGGCGTTGACGGCGCGGCGGTGTTCATAGTCGCGCAGGCCCCACAGCAGAACGACTCCGGAGAGGGCGAGCGTAGCCGCGACTCGTCCGCGAGGACTGCGGCGGCGGGCGCCGATTTCCTTGTCAATGAGACCGAAAATCGATGGGACGATCAGTCCTAGAACCAGGAACGCGAACATAACCGGTTCGAAAATGAAAACGATGTCCCACGAATACCATTTCTCGGAAAACGGCCAGAAAGGACGCACGCCGTAGTTGTTGGTGAAGTCGAGCAGGATGTGACTGAGTCCGGCGAGGCAGGCGTAGAGGTAGAGCAGGCCCCAGCGCGGAGGCAAGTTCGGATCGCTGAGCTTTCGTCGGCGAAGGCGCCAGACCAGATATACGAATCCGAGTACGACCAGGGCGTCGAGCAGAACGCCGAGCAACGAGTGAGTGAACCCGCGATGGTGGGCGAAGCCGAACGCTGGGCCGCGAACGATGCCAGCGATCACGTCGAGGTCGGGAGCTTCGGCGGCGAGCGTGAGCGTGAGTGTGGCCAGCGCAGTCTTGCGGTTGAGTCCGGAACGTCCCATGCAGGCGCCGGTCAGGAAGTGAGTGATGGGTTCCAAGTGATTTGCAGGATTCTATTCTGACGCGCAGAAATGCGCTACTTGAGAAGGTTCAGTTGAGAAGGATCAGCGCGGCGGCGCTAACAGGGTTAGAGCGTCTGGCACAACCGTGATTTCAGCGGGGAGCGTGCCCAGGAGTTCGCCGTCGGCTTCAACGTAGATCTTAGGCTGCGGTTGCGAAGCGCTGGACGGCGATTGGTACCGGCAAGAGACTCTGGTGCTGTGGGAGAGGTCAATACCGGGTATGGTCAACGGAAGGCGCAGCAGCCTGCAAGTCACGTAGGCGAGATAGGCCGCGCGGCTGGCGGTGCGGCAGAACACCAGGCGCATGTCATCGCGGTCGAGAGAGGCTCCTGGGGCGAGTTCCTGCAGGACTCCTCCGAAGTTGCGAATGCGGACCGCCATCAGTTCAGTGACGTCGGCAGAATGGGGAGCGTCGGAACCGGCCTCAAAGTATTCCGCCGCGAAGCGCGTCATGGGATATCTGAACCATAAATGCCAGGCTTTGGCGTAGTAGGCGGCCATGCCCATGCGCTGCTTGGTCCCGGTATGGAGCTTGTAGAAGAGGTGCGCATCGACTCCCACGCCGGCCGCGATTACAAAATAACGAGCGACGGGATTGCCATGCAGATCGGCACAGGTGAGCCGACCGAGAGCAATGCGACGGGGCGTGGAGTGCAAGCTGGCCTTGGCCGCTGCCACTACTTTGAGCGGAAGGCGGATGTCATGCGCGAGAGCATTGGCCGTGCCCATGGGCAGAATTGCCAGCGCGGTGGAAGAATTAGCCAGGACTTGAACAATGTTATGGATGGTGCCGTCGCCACCGCCGGCAAAGATGGTATCGCAACCAGCGTCGACGGCGCGGCGGGTTTCTTCGACAGCGTGGTGGGGTGACTGTGTGGGAATCAGATCCGCTTCGATACCTCCGCTTCGGAGCACCGTAAGCGCGGATTCCAATTCCCGCTGGCGTTGCTTGCTACCGCCGGATTCCGGATTGTAAAGCAACGCGGCCTTGCGCATAGCGTGGTCGAAGCTGGATTGTACCTGAGACGTTCGGCACGGTTCGTTCACGAATATCACTTGGCAAGGTGTTCCGTTTGGCATAACCTTGCTGCACTTATACGGGGCGTCTTTTCTGACTGTTTCTCTGAGTTTGGGCTCGAATTCCAAAACTGAATTCAGGAGGGTTGACCAGATGAAAATTCTGGCGCAAGTGCTATGTGCTGCCGTAATGTGCTTGGGCGTGACTGCGCAAGATCATGCCCACAACGCGCAGCCCCACCCGGTCAGGCTGGTTACCGGTCTGGGCGATCTCCATCACCCTGTTTCCACGGACAATCCTGAGGCCCAGCAGTTCTTTGATCAGGGGCTGCGCTTTACTTATGCCTTCAACCATGCCGAGGCGGCACGATCATTTCAGCAAGCCGCGGAACTCGATGCCAAACTGGCGATGGCCTACTGGGGCGTCGCCGAGGCCGTGGGACCGAACTATAACGATCCGGCGGACCCAGAACGTTATAAGCGCGCACATGATGCGGTGCAGAAGGCAGTGGATTTGTCGGCCGGGGCCTCGCAAAGCGAGCGGGCCTATATCCAAGCGATGGCGAAGCGGTTCCCGGGCGATCCGAATTCAGATCGGGAAAAAGCCGCTGAGGATTATCACGACGCCATGCGGCAAGTTTCTGCCGAATTTCCCGATGACCTGGACGCGGCCACGCTTTTTGCCGAGTCGGGGATGAATCTTCATCCCTGGGGATTGTGGCATCAGGATGGCACGCCCGAGGCCGGGACCGAGGAAATCGTAGCGACGCTGGAATCGGTCATGAAGCGCGACCCCAACCATCTGGGCGCGATCCACTATTACATCCATGCGGTCGAGGCCTCGAACAATCCGGAGCGCGCTCTGGCGGGAGCCAACAAACTGGCCGCGCTTGCACCCGGCGCGGGACACATCGTGCACATGCCGGCGCACATCTACATTCGCACTGGCGACTACGAGGCCGCGGTCAAGACAAACGAGCAGGCGGCAGAAGTAGACCGCGCCTACCTCAAAACGACGGGCGAGCAGGGTATCTACCCGATCATGTATTACAGCCACAATCTGCATTTCGTCGCGATGTGCGGTGCCATGAACGGACGTTACGCGGAGGCGCGGAAGAATGCGGACCTGCTGGCCGCGAACGTGGCGCCGCACCTAAAGGAAATGCCGCCACTGGAGGGTTTCATGACCATTCCCATGGCGGTGGAGGTTCGCTTTCATCATTGGAACAAGATTCTGAACATGCCGGTGCCGGATCCGGCGATGAAGGTTACTACTGTCTTCTGGCATTTCTCGCGCGGGCTGGCGCTGGCTGGCACCGGCAAAGTGAGCGACGCTGAGGCGGAGTACAAGATTGTTTCCGACGCCCAGGCGGCGACTCCCGCTGACGAAATCTTCAATGCGCCCATTAACAATAAGACGAAAGACATTCTGGAAATCGCCAAGGACGTCCTGGGCGCGAAGATTGCCATGGCGAAGAAGGACACCAATGGAGCGATCGCCCAACTCCGGGAAGCTGTCGCCATCCAGGACACGCTCAAGTACGGCGAACCCCCTGACTGGTTCTTCCCCGTGCGGGAGTCTTTGGGCGGAGCGCTGCTCGTGAGTGGGGATGCGACGGGCGCGGAGAAAATATTCCGCGAGGACCTCGACCGCAATCCGCGGAATCCGCGTTCGCTGTGGGGACTGCGCCAGGCTCTGCTGCTGCAGAAGCGCGACTACGATGCGGGATTCGTGCAGAAACAGTTTGAAGCGTCGTGGAAGGGTGGCGCGGCACTTAAGCTGGATGATCTGGTATAAAAAACTCACCTCTACTCACGTAGGGGCAGCCGAGCTGTCCCTGCGTGATTTGTTTTGCCTATAATCTTTTCCGATGGCTGCCGCGAAAGACTTCCAAAAAAAGATTGAGGCGCTCCGCGAGAAGATTCGGCACCACGAATATCTCTATTACGTTCTCGACAATCCCGAGATCAGCGATGCGGAATTCGACACGCTGATGCAGCAGTTGAAGGATCTGGAGAGCCAGCATCCCGCACTCGTGACGTCCGATTCGCCTACGCAGCGCGTGGGCGGGAAGCCGCGCGAGGGATTTGTCAAGGTGCGGCACTCCACGCCGATGTTGTCGCTCGACAACACTTACAACGAAGAAGAACTGAACGATTGGGAACGCCGGGTGCATGAACTCACCGGGCGCAGCGAAGTGGATTACGTCTGCGAACTGAAGCTCGACGGCATGTCGCTAGCCCTGGTGTATCAAGACGGGCGGCTGGCGCGGGGGGTGACGCGCGGCGATGGATCGATCGGAGAAGACGTCACGCTCAACATACGCACTGTGCGCTCGGTGCCATTGTCGATCCCCAAGGATACGTTGAAGAAGGCCGGGATTCCCGCGGATTTCGAAGTTCGCGGAGAGTTGCTGATGCCACTTTCGTCGTTCAAAAAAATGAATGAAGAGCGCCAGGCCAAAGGACTGTCTCTATTCGCCAATCCGCGCAATGCGACAGCAGGCACGGTGCGGCAACTGGAATCGAGAGTGACGGCGGAGCGGCGCCTCGACTATTTTTCTTACATGCTGCTGGTCGATGGTCGAACGTATTTCGATCGACATTCGAAGACGCTGGATGCGCTCGAGGCGGCGAAGTTCAAAGTCAACCAGGCGCGGAAGCTGGTGCACTCGATGGATGAGGTCTGGGCGTTTATCCGGGAATGGGAGGGAAAACGAGAATCGCTGCCTTACGAAATCGATGGCATCGTCGTGAAGGTCGACCGCATGGCCTTGCAGGACGAACTCGGTTTCACCGGAAAGGCTCCACGGTGGGCGATTGCTTATAAATACGCTGCGCGGGCTGGAATTACGAAGCTGGAAGATATTCGCGTGCAGGTCGGGCGTACGGGAAAACTCACACCGGTGGCGATGCTCGCGCCGGTTTTGATTGGGGGAACGACCGTTCGTAATGCCACGCTGCACAACATGGATGAGATCGAGCGCCTGGGCGTGAAGATCGGCGACTGGGTGCAGGTCGAGCGCGGCGGCGATGTGATCCCCAAGATTGCGAAGGTGGTGGATGCCGATAAGGATCATCCGCGCGGGACGCGAGACTTCGTGATGCCGGAAAACTGCCCGGTGTGCGGCACGAAGGTAGTTCGTACCGAGGGCGAGGTCGATTATCGCTGCGTCAATGCCAACTGTCCGGCAAAGCTGCGGGAAACGATTTTGCACTTTGCGTCGCGAGGGGTGATGAATGTCGACGGCATGGGCGACGCGCTGGTCACGCAACTGACCGAGCGCGGGCTGGTGAGGAATGTTGCTGATATTTATAAGCTGACGAAAGACAACCTGCTGAGCCTGGAACGAATGGGCGAAAAGTCGGCGGAGAACATTCTCGATGAGATAAAGAAATCGAAAGAGCTGCCGCTGGAGCGCGTAATCTACGGACTCGGCATCCGCTTTGTCGGGGCGCGCACCGCGCAGTTTCTTGCGGAGCATTTTGGCTCGATGGAGGCGCTCGCAAGCGCGGGGATCGACGAGTTGCAGAACGTGAATGAAGTCGGGCCGCGCATCGCCGAGAGCATCGCGGAGTTCTTCAGCATCGCGGCGAACCGCACGCTGGTCGAGCGGTTGGGCGAAGCCGGCCTGGTGTTCAAGGGCGCGAAAAAGGAGCGTGGTACGAAACTTGCAGGGAAGACTTTCGTTCTAACCGGCACCTTAGCGAAATATACGCGGGAGGAGGCGAAGAAGATGATTGAGGAGGCGGGCGGGCGCGTCTCAGGCTCGGTCAGCAAGAAGACGGACTACGTGGTGGCCGGCGCGGACGCGGGGTCGAAGCTGGATAAGGCGAAGGAACTGGGAGTTGCGGTGATCGACGAGAAAGGGATGAAGGATCTAGCGGGTTGAGAGACACATCAGGTAGGGACGGCCGCCTCGGCTGCCCAGTCGGGCGCAGCGAGGCGCCGAAAACGCGGCGTCATAAAGATGGGCTCGTTGGCCGCATCCCATATGATCGCTTCGCCTCCGGCACCGCAGTGGTGACGCTTCGTGGTGCTGCTTAGTACGGTGGAGTTTAGGCACGGTGCGGCTGAGCTTAGCTCTCGCCGGACAGCCAGAGGCGGCTGTCCCTACAGGGTTCGAGGAGGATTACTTTTCCATCGCCGCCTTCATCCTTTTCCACGTCACGTCCAGCGTCTCCGGCAGAATCCGCGTCTCCCCGATGACGGATAGGAAGTTCGCGTCTGCGACCCAGCGCGGTAGGACGTGCATGTGAATGTGTCCGGCGATACCTGCGCCGGCCGCCTTGCCGATGTTCATGCCCAGATTGATACCGTCCGGGTGGTAAAGCTCGCGAAGCAGGGACTCCATTTGCTGGGAGAGCGCCATCATCTCGTTGGCCTCTTCGGTTGGTAGTTTTTGCAATTCGTCGAGATGCGCGTAGGGGACGATCATCACATGGCCGGGCGTGTACGGGTAGGCGTTCAGGATGACGTAGCAGTGCTGGCCGCGATGCACGATGAACATCTTGGCATCGTCCTTCCCCTTAGGCGCATCGCAGAAGACACAGCCGGCGGTCTTCTCGGTGCCGGATACGTAGGCGTAGCGCCACGGGGTCCAGAGATAATCCATAAGAGGGCAGACTAGCAGATGGCAGCGCGGGAAGAAACTTGCACCGAGGCCTCATTCAGTCCTCGGCCAAACTCTCCTGCGCTGGTCTGGCTGCATGCTGAGCGCTAATGGCTGGGTGCCCGCCGCCCATGCTCAACGCCGCGCATTTGTGGCACTGCTGGGCGATTGAAACCTGGCAGTAACATTCGCGAATTGCGTTTGACACTGTTCGCGCGCCATTGCTATAGTCGAAGAGTTCCCATTGGACGCGGGTTCTCTGTTAAAACGTCCGACAGCTGGGATTGTCCAAGCTCACTCGCCAGGGTGGGCCCACCACAACCAAACGACTCATCCAGCAGTCCGCAGAGCAGGCCCCGCATCCCGTCATCAGAGAGGCTTAACCTTGTTCGACGAGACCACCGCCCACAACTCCGAATCCAACTCCACTGTCGCAACCGAAGCCGAACCGACGACAGAACAGCAGCACCAGCCCGAGCAGAATCAGGCTGCCGCCTCCACCGACAGTTCCACCGAGATGCATGCGGCCGCCGCCGCGAACGACAAGGCGGCAGCGAGCGAAGACTTCGCCTCCGTGCTTGAGAGTTTCACGACCGAAGCTGAAGAGGCGGTGAGTGAAGATCGCGTCATCAAGGGCACTGTGCTGAAGCTGACCAGTACGCACGTGGTCGTGGATATCGGCGCAAAGTCGGAAGGAATGCTCCCGTTGGCGGAAGTGCTCGATCACGAGGGCAAGCCGAAGTTTAAGCCCGGCGACGAGATTGACGTGATGCGCGACAAGGGCCCAGCCGAGGAGGGCTACATCAACCTCTCGCACCAGAAGGCGCAGCGCATTCACGCGTGGGAGCAAATTGAAAAGGCTTATAACGAAAAGAAGCCGATCAAGGCGATGGTGGTGGACCGCATTAAAGGCGGACTCACTGTAGACATTCTTGGGGCGCACGCTTTTCTGCCGGGCTCGCAAGTCGACCTACGACCCATCCGCAATCTGGATGGCATGAAGGGCCAGACGCTCGAAGTTGCCGTCATCAAGCTGAATAAGAAGCGCGGCAACATCGTGGTCTCGCGCAAAGATCTGCTCGAAGGCGAGCAAAACCAAAAACGCTCGAAGACTCTGGAGCACCTGGAAGAAGGATCGGTGCTCACCGGCGTGGTTAAGAATCTGACCGAGTACGGCGCGTTTGTGGATCTGGGCGGGCTCGACGGCTTGCTGCACATCACCGACATGTCGTGGGGTCGCCTGACTCACCCGAAAGATTTGGTGAATGTTGGTGATCAGATTCAGGTGAAAGTGCTGAAATACGACAAAGAGAAGCAGCGCGTTTCGCTGGGATTCAAGCAACTCACGCCTGATCCCTGGCTCGACGCGGAGCATCGCTATCCTGAGGGCGCGCATGTAGGTGGCCGCGTGATCAGTGTGACGGACTACGGCGCGTTCGTGGAACTGGAGCAAGGCATCGAAGGGCTGGTTCACGTCAGCGAAATGACTTGGTCGAAGCGCATGAAACATCCGTCGAAGTTGGTGAATGTCGGCGATCAGGTGGAATGCGTGGTTCTGAATGTGAATCCGACCGAGCGCCGCATTTCGCTGGGGATGAGGCAACTGGCGGCCAATCCGTGGGATTCGCTGCATGAGAAGTTTCCCGTCGGCATGACGGTCGAAGGACGAGTGCGCAACCTGACCGACTTCGGCGCCTTCATTGAAATTGAAGACGGCATCGACGGCTTAGTACACGTCAGCAACCTGAGTTGGACGAAGCGGGTGAAACATCCTTCGGAAGTGTTGAAAAAGGGTGATCGCGTGAAGGCGGTTGTGCTGGCGATTGAACCGGACAAGCGGCGTTTGTCGCTGGGCGTGAAGCAGCTTCAGCCGGACGTCTGGGAGTCATTTTTTCAGGCGCATCACGTCGGCGACGTGGTTCACGGCAAGGTGCTGCGGGTGGCCGCGTTCGGCGCATTTGTCGAAATCGCCGAGGGCGTGGAGGGCTTGTGCCACAAGTCCGAAGCCACCGACGAAAACGGTCAGCCGCTTCATCTGGAGCCCGGCCTGGAGCATGACTTCAAGATCATCAAGATGAATCCGGAAGAGAAGAAAGTCGGTCTCAGCATCCGCGCCGTCGGCGAAGAAGCTTCGCGTTCGGAAGTGGAAGCCTATAAGCAGCCGGTTTCCAGCACCAGTTCGACTATCGGCGAGCTGATTTCGTGGAAGCGCGCCAGCAACGAAAACAACTGAATTGCAACTCCTCGCAATCTGTCATCCTGAGCGAAGGACCCTACCCACATTCGGTATTAATTGATTGGCTGGTCGCGTTTAGGAAACAGCCATTGCCACGCAGCAAGGATGGTCCTGGACAGCGCCAGGCCCCGAGTTCATCAAGCTCGAAAAACAAAACGATCCGGTCCCGCATCGGCTCAAAACCAGTCTGATGATCTCGTGAATTCGGTCTGAGTCAACACCCAGCCCCCAAGAAGCTCCCAGCACTTGGTGCTCTCCATCGTGCTGTTCTAGAATCATTTGTTTGCCTTTAGTCATCTCTTCCTCAGAGGATTACTCCATTGCCTGAAACTTTGTACGACGTAGCCATCATCGGCAGCGGACCTGCCGGTTACACGGCCGCGATTCGCGCGGGCCAATATGGCTTGAAGACCGCACTCATCGAGAAAGATGGATTCCTGGGCGGAACCTGCCTGCATGTCGGCTGCATCCCGACCAAAGCGCTGCTCTTCAACGCGGAACTTTGGGATCACATGAAAGAGGCGAAGGAGTTTGGCATCGAGGGCGTGGACGAGCGCAAACTCAACTGGACCGCAATCCAGGAGCGCAAAGGAAAGATCGTAGCCAAACACGCCAAAGGCCTCGAGTTCCTGATGAAGAAAAACAAGGTTGACACCGTGAAGGGCTACGGCAAGCTGACCGGCCCCGCGCAAAATGGCGTGCTCAGTGTTGAAGTCACAAACGGCGGGAAAGCAAGCCAGCTTAGAGCGAAAAACGTAATTCTGGCGACCGGCTCGGAAGCCCGAATGCTGCCTGGCCTCGAGGTCAACGATCGCGTGCTGACCAACATCGAGATTCTCAGCCTGAAGGAACTTCCGAAATCGATTGTGATTGTCGGCGCTGGCGCCGTGGGTGTGGAGTTCGCTTCCATCTACCGCTCGTTCGACTGCGAAGTTACGATCGTCGAAATGCTGCCGCGCTTGGTCCCCGTGGAAGACGAGGAAGTTTCGAAAGAACTCGCCCGCGTGTTTCGCAAGCGCGGAATTAACTTTCACACCGGCGCGAAGGTCGACCAGGTAGAAAAAACAAAGGCGGGATTAGCCGTTACCATTACGGTCGACGGCAAGCAGCAGAAAATCGATGCGGAAAAAATTCTGATTGCCGTGGGCCGCAAGCCCCGCACTCAGAATATCGGTCTGGAGCGCACCAAGATCAAGCCTGATCGCGAATTTATCAAAACCGATTCCTGGATGCAGACCACCGAGCCCGGCGTCTACGCCGTCGGCGACATCGTGCTTGGCTCGCCGCAACTGGCGCACGTGGGAGCTATGGAAGCGTTAGTGGCCGTTGCCAGAATCGCCGGCAAACCTGGCAAGCCGATCAATCCCGAACACATTCCCGGCGCCACGTATTGCCATCCCGAAATCGGCAGCGTCGGCCTTACCGAGACCAGAGCCCGCGAAGCCGGATACAACGTGAAAGTCGGCAAATTCCCCTTCACTGCGAATTCACGTGCCTCGATCGTCGGCCAGCACGAAGGCTTCATCAAAATCGTCTCCGACGCCGACTACGGAGAAATTCTCGGCGTGCACATCATCGGCCCACAAGCCACCGAGTTGATTGCCGAAGCCGTCACCGCCATGGAACTCGAAGCCACCGTCGAAGATTTGATGTGGACCATCCACGCCCACCCGACCTTGGCCGAAGCCATGCTGGACGCATCCAACAGCGTGTACGGGATCGCGATTAACGCTTAGGAGAATTGCGTAATTGGGAAATTCGGAAATTGCGAAAATTTTGTAATTTCAGAAATTTAGTGAATTACCCAATACTCAATCGTTTATGATTTCTGTCGTACAACTCGGTACGCTCGATTATGCAACTGGGCTCCGCCTCCAGCAGCAGCTCGCTGCCCTGCGCAAAGAAGAAAACATTGGCGACGTCCTTCTCCTGCTCGAACACAAGCCCGTCATCACGCTGGGCCGCAACGCCAAAGCTGTCAACGTAGTCGCCTCCCCCGAACTGCTCGCCCAGCGCGGCGTTGAGCTCTTCGAATGCGACCGCGGCGGCGACGTCACCTTCCACGGTCCCGGCCAGATCGTCGGCTACCCCATCTTCGATCTTCGCGGTTACGCTGCGCCCGACGGCAAACGCAAGACCCTAGGCGCGGTAGAATTTGTCCGCCGCCTGGAAGAGGTCCTGATCCGCACCTGTATAGATCTCGCCATTCCCGCGAAGCGGGTTCCAGGCCTAACGGGCGTGTGGACGAATCCCCAAACCACCACGAGCCATGTGGGGACAGCCGTCTCGGCAGTCCAGCGAAGCGAAACCAGCAAGCCCGAAGGTGACCGGGAGGGACACGCCTTCCGTCGAGCTGAAAAAAGCCTTTCTGAGGAATCGACTTTAGCCGCTGAGGTTCGCTCGGAAGCCAAACTCGCCGCCATCGGTGTCCACATCTCCCGCTTCGTCACCTCCCACGGCTTCGCCCTCAACGTGAACACCGATCTCGGCTTCTTCAACCTGATCATCCCCTGCGGCATCGCGGCCAAGCCGGTCACTTCGATGCAACAGCAACTGGGCAAGCCACTCGACTTGAACGCGGTCGCCGAAGCCATCTCCCGCAACTTCGGCGTAGTGTTTTCCAGCCAAATGCTGTGGGTCGAAACTCTCGACGTCCTACTCGGCCGCACCGTCGGCGTGCCGATGAAGCCACCCGCCGAACTCCGCGGCCTGCATAAAGAAAACGACACTACTTGGGCGTAGCGACGGTTTCCGCCGGCGTCGCGAAGGCATTCGTCTTCGCTGATGGTAAATGCCATCCGCTCCGCCGTCTCTCTAGCACTCCGCCCCGCACTCGCGATACCATCAATAGATTGCGCTCAGAGCGTCGCGTATAAAATGCGGAACAAGAAAACCAAATCCAAGCTCAACTCCAACGGGAATCGTTCGCGCAACGGAGCGGGCCCCAGCAACGCTGATGTGGGGGCGGCCGCCCTCGGCCCTGCGGTCGAGCGAAGCTCGACTAAGGGAGACAACTCCGACAGCTCTGCAATCCGAACCTACTCCATTCCCGATTACCGCCTGGAGCATCCCGACCTCACGGTTCGCCATGCGATAGAGAAAGATCAAGACGGCGTCGAGCACGTCCGCTACCAAGTAACTGGCAATCTCAACGCTCCCGTGCCACCCATCCGCGACTCGAAATATCTCGACAAAAAGCAATGCATCGAGATCTACCGCTACATGCTGCTCAACCGCAAGATGGAAGTCGCGCTCGAGAATCTCTACAAGCAGGGCAAGGTCGTCGGCGGAGTTTATTTCGGGCTCGGCCAGGAAGCCTGCTCCTGCGCCTCCGCCTACGCGCTCGATAAAGACGACTGGTTCGCGCCCATGATTCGCAACCAGGGCTCGCTGCTGGTCCGTGGGTTCCGCGCCAGTGACACCATGATGCAGTACATGGCCAAAGCCGATTCCCCTACGCGCGGCCGCGACGGCACCTCGCACTTCGGCGACATCGAAAAGCGCAACATGGTCTCGCCCATCTCCATGCTCGGCGACCTCATTCCCGTGCTCTCCGGCGTGGCGCTGGGCGCGCGCCTCCAGGGACGCAACGTCGCCGTCATGACCTACATCGGCGACGGAGGCCAATCCACCGGCGTCACCTACGAAGGCATCAACTTCGCCGCCGTGCAGAATCTCGGCCTCGTCCTCTTCGTCGAATCGAATCTCTGGGCATATTCCACGCCGTCGGAACTGCAGTATCGCTGCAAAGACCTTGCGGAACGCGCCATCGGGTATGGCATCCCCGGCGTGATCGTCGACGGCACCGACGCCTGCCAGGTCTACGACGCGGCCCGCGACGCCGTCGACCGCTCCCACCGCGGCGAAGGCCCCACGCTGATCGAAGCCAAAATGATGCGCATGAAAGGCCACGCCATTCACGACGCCGCCGCATATGTGCCCAAGCCAATGTTCGACTTCTGGAAGAAGCGCGACCCGATCGCCCGGTTCGAAAATTATCTGGTGAAAGAAAAAAAGTGGCTGACGGCGAAGGAGAATACTGAGTTGATCTCAGATGTCGAGCGCGTGATCGAAGCCGAACGCGAAATAGCGGTGAACTCGCCGATGCCGACCCTAGAATCCGCCGAAGGAGGCGTGTTCTGTGAGGACGGATGCCACGAGGTCAAGCCGAAATACGGCATGCCGAAAGTAAAGAAGGGGAGCGGCACTTTCAAACAAACGGAAGCGGCCGTGCATTTGAAATAGAGGAAATAGAAAGAGGGAGTCGGAGATGTCATGAGCCGGCCGCAAACCGCGGATGAGATTTACAAGTTGATTTTTCGAAAGAATTCTAACTATGCTCCTCACCTACCTCGAAGCCATCCGCCAGGGAATCTGGGAAGAAATGGACCGCGACCCCTCCGTTTTCTGTCTCGGCGAAGACATCGGAATTTATGGCGGGGCTTTTAAGGTCACCGACGGTTTCATCGACCGCTTCGGCCCCGAGCGCGTCATCGACACGCCCATCGCCGAGTCCGCCATCGTAGGCGCGGCCTTCGGAGCGTCGCTCACCGGCATGCGCCCCGTCGCCGAATTCCAGTTCATGGATTTCATCGGCTGCGCCTTCAACCAGATCAGCAACATGGTCGCAAAAACGCATTACTTGTGGGGCGCACCCGCGCCGCTCGTTCTGCGCGGCCCGAGCGGCGGATACGTCCACGGCGGCCCGTTCCACTCGCAGAATCCCGAAATGTGGTTCGTCCACAATCCCGGTCTCAAAGTCATTTGCCCGGCCACGCCCTACGACGCCAAAGGCCTGATCAAAGCCGCCATTCGCGATAACAATCCGTGCATCTTCTTCGAGCACAAATATCTCTATCGCCGCATCAAGGGCGAAGTCCCCACGGAAGATTACGTCGTCCCCATCGGCAAAGCGAACCTCGCACGCGAAGGTCACGACCTCAGCGTCATCACCTACGCCGCGATGGTCCATACTGCGCTCGAAGCCGCCGACCTTCTGGCCAACGAGGGGATCGATCTCGAAATCCTCGACCTGCGCACCGTCTCCCCGCTCGACCGCGAAGCCATCGCGCAGACTGTGAAGAAGACCAACAAAGTCATCATCCTTCACGAGCACTCGCGCACCGGCGGCCTCGCAGGCGAAATCGCAGCCATCATCAACGAAGAAGCGTTCGACGATCTCGACGGCCCCATCGTTCGCATTGCTGGCTTGGATTCCGCGGTCCCTTTTTCCCCACCGCAGGAACTGCACTACCTCCCCAAGGTTGAAGATGTGGTCCGCGAGGCGCGCAAGCTGAAAACGTATTGAGTTGGAAAAACATGAAATATGTGAGAACGGGCGCCTCGCCCGTCTTTAATCGACGCTCACAACTAGCGCCCGAGCCCGCCCATCTGCCACAATAGCCGTCCGGAGGATCCATGGGAAAATTCGCTCTCGGTGTGATCGTTACGCTCCTGGTACTCGTCCTGGGCGGTCTGGGCTTGGCCATGCTCGGTTTCTTCCCCACGGCCGCAAACGTCGAGCCTCCGCACATGGAACGCCGCTTGGCGATGGGAGCCGTCGATGCCTCCATGGAGCGCCACGCTCCGCGCATCACAAATCCGCTCACCTCCACCGACCCGAATCTGGAAGACGGGATGAAGCTCTACACCATGAACTGCGCCCTCTGCCACGGAGGCCTCGACCGCAAGCCGTCACCGCTGGCGATGTCGTTTTATCCGCCGCCCCCGAATCTCATCTCCGACCCGCCCGACGATCCGGAGTGGCACATCTTCTACACCATCCGCACCGGTGTGCGTTACACCGGCATGCCCGCCTGGGACAAAACTCTCAGCGAGCAGGACATGTGGAAGATCACCATGCTGCTCTCCCACCTCGATAAACTTCCACCGGCGGTGCAGGAATATTGGAAAACCAGCTTCGGGGTCGAGCCTGATATCGAGAAAAAAGAAGGAATGCACGATCGCGACCATCATTAGACGGACTGCTGAGTCGGCTTGGTGGGCGCTACCGCCGCCCCCTCAGTAACCTCTTCCAAACGCTATAATATTCGGTTGCGATCGACCCGCTATTAAACCGTGGTCCGCGTGGAAGGAAATCATGCCAACTGACATCATCATGCCCCAGATGGGCGAATCCATCGTGGAGGGCACTATTACCAAGTGGTTGAAGAAGCCCGGCGACAAGGTTCAACGGGACGAACCGCTCTTCGAAATTTCCACCGACAAGGTTGACGCCGAGATTCCCGCACCAGCCTCTGGTGTCCTACAGGAAATTAAAGTCACCGAAGGCACCACCGTCGGCGTGAACACCGTTGTCGGAACCATCGCTGTGGATGGCGAAGCTGCCGCCGCTGCCGCCAAACCTTTCGCGCCCGCGTCTGAAAAGACCGCAAAGACTGAAGACGCGAAAACTGACGAGACGAAGACGCCAGCAGAGAAAAAAAACGCTCCCGCGCCGCAGCCAGCCACGCCGCCTCCCGCTGCTGACAAAGACGAAACGGAAGAAGAAGCTCGTTCCTCGCCGCTGGTCCGCAAAATCGCACGTGAACACGGAGTCAGTCTTTCTCAGGTTTCCGGCACCGGACTCGGTGGCCGCATCTCCAAACAGGACATCCTGTCCTTCATCGAAGGCCAGTCGTCTCAAGCCGCCGCGCCCCGTACATCGGCGACCGCCGCTCCGCCGCCCAGCGCGCCCGCGCCAACCACATCGCGCCCCACTACTCCATCCGCTCCGTCCCCATATCCCGGCGACCTGGTTCCCATGACCAACATGCGCAAACTGATCGCCAAGCACATGATCGAGTCGCGACGCACCAGCGCTCACGTGCACTGCATGTACGAGGTGGATTTCACCCGCATCGTCAATCTGCGGAATAAACAAAAGACCGGATTCGAGCAGCGCCACGGCGCACGCCTAACCTTCATGCCCTTCTTCGTACGCTCCGCCGTTATCGCCCTTCAACAGTGGCCGATCATCAACGCGACGATTGAAGGCGATAACATCCGCTATCACCGCCAAATCAACATGGGCATCGCGGTCGCTCTCGACTGGGGCCTGATCGTTCCCGTCCTGAAGAATGCGGGAGACCTGAACTTTCTCGGCCTGCAGCGCGGCATCTCCGATCTCGGCGAGCGGGCCCGCAACAAGAAGCTCAAACCCGACGACGTCGAAGGTTCCACCTTCACTGTCACCAATCCTGGCCAATTTGGCGCCGTCTTTGGCCTTCCCATCATCAACCAGCCGAACTCCGCCATCATGGGCGTCGGCGGAATCACGAAGCAACCGATGGTAATCACCGACAAAGATGGCAGTGATTCAATTGCGATTCGCTCCGTCGTGCATCTGACCCTCGGTTACGATCACCGCCTCATCGACGGCGCCGTCGCCGATCAGTTCATGGCCCTGGTAAAAAAGAATCTCGAAACTTGGAGCGAAGAGGTCGGATAGAGGCTTGATCCCGGCTGGCCAGCAATAGCGCCGTAAACATGAATAGCAGGACAATGTTTACCGTTGTGTTCCTCCGAGTCCTCGCGAACCTGCAAGGAAAACCATTGCAACCGGCCAATAAAAAAGTCGTCGCCTGGGGCGGCGGCCCGCGTCACACATCGTCTCCTCCAGCAAATCCCGGTATCGAACGGACACCACTGCCCGCTTGTTTTCCTCGGGAGCTCGTCAGAACTGCGTCAAAAGAAATGAGAGCCCGCTCGGGCTCCCATCTCCCAAAACCGATCCCGTTCCCTGAACCAAACCGTCATCCTGACCGAAGTGGAGGGGCACCTGCTGTTTCCTCGCACAGTCCTGATGGTGGTTTAGATCCTCACACACCCAAGAATTCCTCTACGCTGCGCACATACACCCCGGCAAAATCCGCCACCGGACGTCGTCTCTCAATCAACTCCATCGCGTCCTCCAGGCCCCATCCCATCGAGCCCAAAACCGCCAGCGCCATCATCGGCGCCCGGTGCACGCCCGCCGCACAGTGGATCAACAACTTCGCGTCCTTTCCTCCCAGCGCCGCCTGCGCAAAATCCACGCCCCTCTGAAACAATGCGGGCGGCTTCGCCTCAAAATCGTCATCTGTCGGATTCCACAGCACCTCAATTCCGTGGGCTATTGCCAGCGGCGTGTCATCGAACTCAATCTGCATGTCGATGATGTGCGTGATCCCTACCCTCGCCACCTGCGCCATATTGCCCGACGTCCAGATCCCGCCCCCGACCGCGATGCGGTCGGTCAACCATGTGATATCCATCGTCCTTTGTCGTCTCTTCGGTAAAGCGGCCTGCGTGACCCATCCTTCGCGGTCTTTGCGAACGATAGGAATTCTTGCCTTCGGCGCGACTCAGACTGCCACCGCTTGTTCTCGTCGCACTGCTCCGCCTCATTCTACGGTACCGATCACGCCAGCGCAGAGACTTCCTTGCTTTCTCCGCCATCCGTCCCAAGCTTTGGCTCTAAACTTTTCTGCTCAGCGTTTGGCTTGTTCGATTCGCTCTCGCCTGCGGCTTCCCGTGGCTACGCCCCGGGACTGGTCTTGCCCTTCTCTCCGGTTCGTCCTCTTCGTCGCACCTGATCGGGTTCATCCGGAATGTTCAACCGCTGGAGTAAAGTTTTCGCCAGGCAACCTTCATCCGCGGTCGCATGACTTCCATCGGTCGACGGCGGATAGATCGACGCCGCTTCCAACAAGTACTTCACTGTAGCCAGTTGTCCCTTCTGCCCATCCATCACGGCTTGCGCCATGATCCCGGCCTGCGCTTCCACCATCTTGGAAATATCACTACGCACCTCTGCCGGTTTCAGATCGCTTTGGCTTTCGAGAGACGAAAATAGCGACGCTGATGACCTCTAGGGAATGGGCGCACGACTCGTGGCTCGCTGCCTTGAACCCGCGCAGCGCAACTACCAGCACTTTAATTTAGCGTTACCTCGGTAACCTTTGGATGTGGTTACGTTTTCCGTATCATTAGAGTGTCATGGGTTTAACGTCGCTGTTAATCTGCTCCGACGACCGATCCTTGCGCGTGCTGCGCAACGTCCTCGGCGAATTAGAAATTGACGTCGAGCACTGCGTGGACGATGTGAGCGCAGCCAAAGAGTTGGCCCACCGCACCTTCGGGGCCGTCATCATTGATTGTAAAGACGAGCGCAGTTTCGGGCTGCTGAAAAGCATGCGCTCCGGGCAGCGCAACAGTAAATCCATGGCAATCGCGATCATCGAAGCCCGCACCAATTTGCAGGCTGCCTTCCAGCTGGGCGCGAACTTTGTTATCTTCAAGCCCATCTCGACCGAAAAGGCGAAGTCGAGTTTTCGAGCTGCACGCGCTCTCATGAAACGAGAGCGCCGCCGGTCCGTTCGACTGCCAGTGAACATCGCCGCATATTTTCGATTCCAGAACGGAGAGGGTGAGCAGGTCTCCATCTCCAGCTTGAGCGAGGGCGGAATGGCAGTCCGATTCTTCGGAGCACCAGGCAGGAGAATCGGCCCCATCGCATTCAGCTTTGCCTTACCCGACACCACGACAGTAATCGAAGCCAGGGGGACGATTGCCTGGCAAGATTCGCGCCATCATGCCGGCATCCAGTTCGCGACACTCTCCGACGCCTCCCACCAAGGCTTGAAAGAATGGTTACATTTGCAGTCGGGAGAGAAGCACGACCCGCCCATCCGCTGCAGCCTTGCGGGGCTCAGTTCTGCTGGATGCTTCTTGCGGACCCAGTCCCCCTTTCCTCCGCAGACGCGCGTAGAACTACTGCTTCAGACCGCCGATGCTTCAGTAAAGACGCAGGGAAAAGTACAATTTATGGATCCCGAACTCGGTATGGGAATCGAGTTTCTGCCCCGGTCGCTTGAAAACCGGCAGCGATTGCAAGAAGTAATCCAGCAAATGTATGCCAGCCCGGACACCGTTTCCGACGTGCTGGTCGAGCCCGAAGGAATCGATTGGGACCACGATGCCACCCCTTCATCGGGAGCGGCACAACCTCCGAAGAGCGACGCAGAACCCGACCCTCTGCTGGAATTGTTTCGTACCGGAGCTTCTCTTACCAAAGGGCAATTTCTTCTCGAACTCGAAAAGCACCAGTTGGCAGTTTCCCCCGAAGACGCGCCGGAACTCAGCCTGAGCGAGCCTTTCGCGTATCATCGCCGGGAACCAAGGATCTCCGTGACCCTGCCCGTTCAGATGCGGGCCCATGACGATCAGAACCATGTCCATCAGAACCATGACCAAACCAGCGACCACAACTCCGCTGACTATCCGCCCACTGATCACCAGGAATCCTTTCCGCAGACGACTCACTTAATCGATGTCAGCCATCGCGGAGCACGGGTCGGCGGCGTTGCATTCCGACTGAAAGCCGGCGAAGTGGTGAATCTAGTGTCAGACGGTTGCGATGCGCGCTTTCTGATCATTTGGGTGGGAGAGGCCGGCACGCCGCAAGAGGGGCAGATTGGGTTGCAGAGCTTGGCGACGGATTGACGGCACGATACTTTCCGGGCGGATTATTGTTGCGCTGTCAAAGACTTGAGATAAGCAACCACCGCTTCGGCGTCTCCCCTCTCCATTCGAAACTGAGGCATCGGAGGACGGAGCTGATTCCCGGTGGTCCAGACGCCAGTCGTCAATAGTTTGATCATGTCCCCATCGCTGGCGGGCAACGGAGTCCGTCCAATACGCGGCGCACTGATCGGCCAGTTGGAGTCGGGCTTGGTAGGTTGCCAAGGGACAGGCGCGCCCTGCAACCATCGAGCCCGCTCGGGACTTCCATCGGTGTCGCGCGGTGTGTGGCATTGTCCGCACATGGCCACGCTTTCCACAATATATTTTCCGCGAGCGACAGCTCCCCCGCCGACGGGCTTGTTATGAGGTTGAGGTTTATTACTTTGTCCTAGAGCGAAACTGCCCGTCAGCAGGACCAGCGCGATGGCTGCTCCCACCGACCCGAAGACAAAATCAAACACCGAACTAGCGGGATGTCCCCGGTCCGAGTAAAGCATTGATTTCGAGAGCATGAATTTCGGAAGCATGAATTGCACCTCCTGATTAATTTACGCTGCGCAAGGCCAGCGTGGAATCAGGCGGAGCCCTAGGGCGGGGTCTTTAGGTAGACATTTCCTCGATAAAGCGAGGGGGCATTATCTGGCAGGCGCCGAACCGGCCGGACTCGGATTTTCCTGGCGGCTAACACGTTCCCCGATTCGGGATAGGAATGCCGGCATATGGCTAGTCATCACTTGCCGGATGCCAGGCCCAAATTCGCGGAGCAGGTTCATCCCCGCATCATTACCAATCGTGGAACCGAAATCGCTGAGTGGCGCCGTACCGGAGTGCGCCCGATAGCGTCGCGAGGCGCTGTCGGCAGCGACCGAAGTCAGTACCCTAAGAAAATACGGAGTGTTCAGCTTGCGCTTCCCCATTTCATCCCGCATTACAAACATTCTCGAGGCGGCATCCGTCGCTCGCTCCATCACCCCTTCGCTGGACGACGGCTGATAGCGCGGACTCCGATTCAGCACCGACGAATTCAGATATTTCCCCAAGAAAACGTCAGCCCCTGTTTTGCGCGGGACCACTTTGTAGAGCATGGTTGCGCTCGGGGCTTCCGGAAGGATGATTCCCGGCTGTGTTTCGCGTAGTACGCCCGTATTGATTGCCGCCGGGCCAATCGTTGGGAACAGGCGCGCCTGATCCGCCAGCCTTTGAAACTTGGCTGCCGAGTTTAGAACCCGTGCCGAGGGGGCATCGGGCAATGACCTGAAAACTCTCCGCTGGCGCTGCTCGCCTGTGCCTTGCAGCTGCTGGCCATGAGGCACCCCAACCTTCGGACGCCCGCTCTGACATAGTGCTTCGCAAGCCGCCAACAGGCAAAAACAAACGACCCGGACGGGTGCAATTTGTTTCATAATAAGCGCAATTCCCCGGGCGGCCATGCCACTTTCCGGCATTTCGGCACGAGTCGGTTACGACTACACTTCAAAACTAGCAGTTCAAATGCCATTAGTCTGAGCTAAAAAGCTCAACTCCAGCTATCGAATTAAGTTGGTGATTCGTCGGTCTGGGTTGCCGTCTCAGTGATTTTACCGGCTCATCTACGGTAGCGGCGCTGTCCCGGCGGCTGTCCGGCGGCATTTCCAGCCTGCCGCAGCGGAAGGCGGAATTTCACGCGACAGTTTTACGACCCGCCGAACACAACATGGTTCCGTCGAGTGGCGGAAGGTGAGAGCGCGAAGATGCGGTGTCGGCGAAAAGGATCTATTTCATGAAAGCGCGTCAGGGATAAATCGAAAGGAAATTCTTCGCGTGTTCGCTGCGCGGGAGACTAAAGGCAACAACCTTCTTCGATAACCGCCAAGCCCTAGAGCCAGAAGTCGCGGACCGGCATATCCGACCGGCCTTGGCCTACTGTGGCGGCGCCTCCCATGCTGGGTTCGACGCGGTTGCGCCCGGCATTCTTCGCCTGATAAAGCGCAGTATCAGCCGCGTTCAGCAATTTCTCAATGTCGCCGGAAGTCTCGCCGGTCGCAACGACCAGGCTCAGGCGGACCTGAACGCTCATCCCCCACCATGATGCTGCAACCTGCGACATGACTGCGCACCCGCCCCGCCAGTTCCGAGGTCTCAGCCAAGTATGAGGGATTGCGCGGGCCCTGTCTCAGATGACAATAGTACCCGCCTGCGATTACCGCCGAAGTGAAATCAGAGCCAGCCTTCGAGCAAGCGTTTGAGAATCTCCGCGGCTTCGCCAAGTTTGAAGAGCTCTTCGGCATCGAGCGTATCCAGATGAGCCGCCAGGTATGCGATGCGCAACTGTCGCCCTTTCTGAAGCAGGCGGGTGCCTTTGGCGGTAGCCCGAATACGTTTGCGCCGCGCGTCCCGGCTGTCAGCGGTGATTTCGATCAGGCGGCTGCGCGCCAGCCCGGCCACGATCCGGCTCATGGTAGGAGGCTTGACCTGCTCCGCGGCGGCGAGTTCCCCCAGGGTTTTGGGACCACCGAAAACCAGCACAGACAGCGCCGACAAGCGAGCCGGCCCTTCGCCGATGGCGATGTCCTGCTTGCGCAGACGACGTAGCAGATGAATGGCAGTGGAATGCAGCCGATCGGCAATGGCGAGGACATCAGCCTCGAGTTTAGCTTCGGCCTGGCCTCCGACCTTAACTTCTACAACCTCTACGTCGGCCCCGTTTGCGGAATGTGGAAACAGCTTTGGCCCGTGCACTCTGTCTCTCGCTCGCCTGAGTTTTTCGCTTGACGAAGACAATGAAATATAGTTAGCTATGCTAATTAAATCACGGCTGGAGGTCAAATCATGAGTATAACCGCAACCGGAATCGGAATCTCGCACATCGGACAGATTGCCATCAACGCGCACGACCTGGAGCGCGCTACGGCTTTTTATCAAGACAAAATGGGACTCAAGCTGCTGTTTAAAGCGCCTCCAGGGCTCGCCTTCTTCGATTGCGGCGGAGTGCGCCTCATGCTCACGCTGCCGGAGAAGCCCGAGTTCGATCATCCGGGCTCAGTTCTTTATTTCGCCGTGCCCGACATTCAGGCAGCGTACGCCCGAATGAAAGAAAACGGCGTGCGCTTTGAAGACGAGCCGCACTTAATCGCGAGAATGCCCGATCACGATTTGTGGATGGTTTTCTTCCGCGACTCGGAAGCGAATCTAATGGGATTGATGAGTGAAGTGAGGCGTTGAACCTCTCCGCCCTGAAGGGCGAAGATTCCT